>ERZ795030.4427-NODE-4427-length-13858-cov-4.095776_pt1 | contig 13858 bp, 8 predicted proteins | sample MGYA00375122_ERZ795030 | MGnify/ENA primary metagenome ERZ795030 (study PRJEB30165, sample SAMN05720146) | activated sludge metagenome | isolation source: anaerobic digester from wastewater treatment plant | place: Japan | collected 2015-04-20 ...
CTTGATTGATAATTATTACGTACACAAGGGAATAATGGGACACAACTGGGATAGTGTTTTATACCATACAATTCCCGATTTTCTAAATTGTTCTGACAGCATTGAGTACAACAAGGCTATTTTAAAACTCACAGCTCTATTAAACGACACCCACGTATTTACGACATCTGAAACAATCGACAGTGTTATATTTGGTGGTAATATTCCCCCTTTCACGCTTTATAGGTTTAATGACCGTTTTTATGTCGATGGCATATACCTAAAAGATTTCAATATTTTGCAAATTGGCGACGAAGTAGTAACTGTTAATGACATAGAAATTAAGCATTTATACGATAGCATTGCGCTGTTTAAGGGGCTTTCCGTTAAACGTAAAAACAAAAAAGTTGGCTGGTTAGTTTACAGTACACCTAAAGACTCTATCTCAATAGGATATATCAGGAATGACAGTGCAAACAAAGTTAATGTTGTATGTAAAAGTTATCGGAAAATAACGTCGGAAAAGAGACAAGATAAAACCGAAAAAGCAAAAGATTACAGAATTGAAAAACTTGTAAATGGTGTCTCTTATTTTCATATCCAATACCTCACCAAAAGAAACATATCCAAAATAATTGATGACATTGGCAAAAATGACACGGTAGTATTTGATTTAAGAGGATATCCCGAGTATGGTGTCTCTTTACGACTTATTGATTTTTTTATTTCTAAGAGGAGTCGTTTTGCAACGATAACATATCCCGATATTAAGAACCCTGGCATTATACGCACTAACAAAGGGGAAAAAGCATGGAAATTCAGTAACTCTTTTGAGGGATTATTGATAATATTAGTAGATGAAAACACCATGAGCGAAGCAGAATATTTAACAATGGCATTGCAAAAAGCCAAGAACGCTATAACTGTTGGTAGTACAACCGTTGGTGCCGATGGCAATGTAATTTTCTATACTTTCCCCGGTAATGTACAGACTTGTTTTACAGGCATAGGAATTTTTTACCCCGACATGACTCCAACCCAACGAGTAGGTATAAAAATTGACCACTACGTTGAACCCACGCTCGATGATATTATTAAAAGAAGAGACCCTGTTCTTGAGTTTGTGATAGACACACTTCTAGCAATTAGCAATGTGCAATGCGGTGCACTGAGCAGAGCCGAAGTGTGCAATTAACAATTATAACACGAATGACACGAATTTAATGTGTGTGTAGCGATTGTTTGGGGATTGTGGTAATTGTGTAGACGGTGTCTCATAAGTGCCCAACTGCTGCGTTACTTCGATATTCGGGCTCAGTCACGTACTTCATGTACGCTCCTTCGCCCTCAATCTCAGTGCCTTGCATTTGGACACTTCTGAGACACCTTATCACTTTTTTTGTAAAATGAGACTTTTGAGACAGCCTCAACCCACGTTAATATCGTTACCGCTACATTAAATCAGTATTATCTTTGTTCTATTTGTTCCAAAAAAATCACAACTCATCGTCCATGATTTTTCTCTCAATATTATTCAACCTGTGCCATATTTCAGGCAGCTTCTGGGCTAAAATCATTGCGCGGCGTTGAATAGCGTAATCGGTTGCTGGCGAGCCCAATACGGACTGGCCTTTTGTTTTTATATTGTTGGCTATTCCCGATTGTGCCCCAATTTTGGTTTCATCAGCTATCTCGATGTGTCCTGTAAAACCTACTTGTCCACCAACCATACAATTTTTTCCGATTTTGGTTGAACCGCTAATTCCCGTTTGAGCAGCAATTACGGTATTCTCTCCAATTTCAACGTTATGTGCAACTTGTATTAGATTATCTAATTTAACGCCCTCGCAGATAATAGTGTTACCCATTGTAGCGCGGTCGATAGTTACGTTTGCTCCTATCTCAACAAAATCTTCGATAATAACACTGCCTATTTGAGGAACCTTCATAAACTCCTGTTGACTACGAGGCGCAAACCCAAAACCATCGCTACCAACAACTGTTCCTGCGTGTATTATAACGTTACTGCCTATTTTACAGTTTTCGTAAATTTTAACGCCGGGATACAAAATTGTTCCTTTCCCAACCGTAACATTTGGTCCTATAAAAACCTGAGCATGTATCTGCACATCGTCAGCTATCTGAGTATTTTTGCTAATAACAGCAAACGAACCAACATAAACGTTTTTACCGAGTTTTGCGCTCTCATCAATGCTCGTTTGCTTATCGATACCAACCGGACGTGGTTTCGCTTGCTCATACATATTCAAAAGAGTGGCAAACGCCGTATATGCATCTTTTACCCTGATAAGTGTTGCCTTTACAGGTTTTTCGGGAACAAAATCGGCATTTACTATTACTATTGATGCATTGGTTTCGTATATATATTTTATATACTTCGGGTTTGCGAGAAAACTAAGTGTTCCAGGCTTGCCATCCTCTATTTTTGAGACACTGTTTACAGCTACTTGGGCATTGCCGTCCACTTTTCCTTCTAAGGCTTCGGCTATTTGTTCGGCTGTGAATTGCATATTAATATTTTTAAGATAGTGACTATTACGATTTATTGAGCTAAAAGTTATATTACTTGATCAAGTTGTTTTGGATAACAAAAATAAAACTTTAATACGGTTTTCGACATAATTTCGTGATTAAACATGTCGCTTGCGTTTATAATACTCTGAATTTTATCCGATTTGTCTAATATCGATATCTCTTCGTCTAACGGTTGATACGTGTTGTTCGATAAAGTATCAGAGACAACAAGATATTCGGTATCTTCATAACTTATATTCAGCAACTTAGACGTTTTTTGGCGAATATCTTCAATTATATTAGTATCAAATGGCTTGTTGTCAATCTTTACTCTAAATAATCTTCTGTTTATAAGCGAATTACACAAGTAGCTTAAAACGGTATCGCTATGTTTAGCCCAAACTTTTATTGATGATGAAATATCGTCGTCATCGACAGCTGCAAAGCGTTCGAATTGACCGTTTTCGATCGTATCAACATTTGATAGAAAAAAACGTAGGTCAGGAAAAGCAAACAACTCCTCTCCCTGCGCTATCAAGTATTTTGCTCTATGAATTATGTTTCTCAGAATTTGTTCAGCACTAAAAACTGTTTTGTGAAGATAAACTTGCCAATACATCAAACGGCGAGCCACCAAAAACTTCTCGATACTGTAAATTCCCTTTTGGTCAACAACCAATTTATCATCAAAAACGTTAAGCATTTTAATTATTCTGTTGTATGATACCACGCCTTCGCTTACGCCTGTAAAAAAGCTGTCTCTACTAAGATAGTCGAGTCTATCTATATCGATTTGTGACGACACCAATTGATGTAAGAACTTTTTGTGATATCTGTTGGTAAATATCTCAATAGCAGCGCTTAATGTTCCGCCATAATGTTCGTTCAGCTCGGTCATTGCCATAAGCGACAACTCCTCATGGCTCATTTTATTGACCAACATATTTTCAAGAGAATGACTAAAAGGAGCGTGTCCTATATCATGCAAAAGTATAGCTAAAATGGCGCTGTCAGCTTCCTCAGATGTTATGTCCACACCTTTGGCTTCTAACACATCTAATGCAAGTTGCATTAAATGAACACAACCAATAGTGTGTTGAAATCTTGAATGTATCGCTCCGGGATATACGAAGTGAGTTAAGCCTACTTGTCTAATTCGCCGTAATCGCTGAAACCAAGGGTGATTTATTATATCATAAGCTACTCCACCCGGCATTGAGATTAGTCCGTATATGGGGTCGTTTATTATTTTATTCGATGTTGTGTAGAGTGGCATAAACAAGGAACATGACTTATAATACGATAAAATTGATACAAAGGTAGCGTTTATTTGTATAATTATTGAAAAACAAACAAAGGGTCGAAATCTAAACTTCAACCCTTTGCAAAATAAACTTTACACAAACCAGGGAAGATACTCCCTTTTTCTTATTAAACTTGATATTCGCGTTTATAGTTTCTTTTTTACTTCAACTTCTTCAAAAGCCTCAATAAAGTCTCCAACTTTTATATCGTTAAACTTATCGACATTCATACCACATTCAAAACCACTTGTCACCTCTTTTACATCATCTTTGAAACGCTTTAGAGAGCCTAATTCGCCAGTATAAACAACAATTCCGTCTCTAATAACTCTTACATTATTGTTACGCTTAATTTTTCCTTCGCGCACAATACAACCAGCAACTGAACCAACTTTCGAAATTTTAAACACCTCAAGAATTTCGGCAGTTCCAACTATTTGCTCTTTAATCTCGGGAGATAACATGCCTTCAATTGCATCACTAATCTCATTTATAGCGTCATAAATAACCGAATAGAGTCTAATATCTATCTCTTCATTTTCAGCTAATTTCCGCGCAGCTACTGATGGGCGCACTTGGAACCCAATGATTATCGCATTTGAAGCCGCCGCTAACAAAACGTCCGATTCTGAAATTTGTCCAACAGCTTTATGTATAACATTAACTTGAACCTCTTTATTTGTAAGCTTTAACAATGAATCACTTAACGCTTCAATTGAGCCATCAACGTCACCTTTAACAATTAAGTTCAACTCTTTGAAGTTGCCAATTGCAATTCTCCTTCCAATCTCTTCGAGAGTGATATGTTTCTGTGCTCTAAAACTTTGTTCACGTGCAAGATGTTCACGTTTCATAGCTATCTCTTTGGCTTCTCTGTCGGTTTGCATAACGTTGAACCTGTCTCCAGCCTGTGGAGCACCGTTAATACCTAATATCTGTATTGGGGTCGCCGGTCCAGCTGATTCTACATTTTGTCCACGTTCGTTAAACATAGCTTTTACACGTCCGTATGTCGTTCCTGCTAAAACAATATCACCAATTTCTAATGTTCCGTTTTGAACAAGAACAGTTGCAACATATCCACGACCTTTATCTAACTGGCTTTCGATGACCGTTCCTGACGCTCGTCTTTTTGGGTTGGCTTTTAATTCCAACAGGTCTGACTCTACCAACACCTTCTCCAACAACTCTTTAACATTTATTCCTTTTTTAGCCGATATTTCTTGCGATTGATATTTACCACCCCAATCTTCTACAAGAATATTCATACTTGCTAATTCTTGTTTGATTTTTTCAGGATTAGCTGTCTCTTTATCAATTTTATTAATTGCGAAAACTATGGGTACACCTGCTGCTTGTGCGTGGTTAATAGCTTCTCGTGTTTGAGGCATAACGCTATCATCTGCGGCGATTGTGATAATAACGACGTCTGTAACTTGAGCTCCACGAGCACGCATAGCTGTAAAGGCTTCGTGACCTGGGGTATCAAGGAAAGTCATTATTCTCCCGCTTGGCAACTCAACACTGTATGCACCAATATGTTGAGTAATTCCTCCGGCTTCGCCTGCAATTACGTTTGTGTTGCGTATTCTATCAAGCAGTGAGGTTTTACCGTGGTCAACGTGACCCATAACCGTTACGATTGGTGGACGTGTTACTAAATCTTCTTCCAAATCCTCTTCATCATCATGGATTGCTTCAAGAACTTCGGCACTTACAAATTCTATTTCATAACCGAACTCATCGACAACTAAAGCCATTGTTTCAGCATCTAATCTTTGATTTATTGAAACAAACAGCCCCATATTCATACAAGTTGCAATCACCTCGTTTACAGGAACATTCATCATCGTTGAGAGATCGTTAACTGATACGAACTCGGTAACTTTTAGGATGTTTTTTGTTGCTTCTTGTTCTTCAGTATCCTGCAGTTGTCTTTCATGTGCGGCGTCGCGCTTTTCACGACGATATCTGGCGGCTTTTGATTTTGTCTTTGTTGTAAGTCGCGCTAATGTGTCTTTTATTTGTTTTGCAACATCATCTTCGCTAATTTCTGGTTTTGCTGGAGTTCTCTTTCTTGTTGCTTGTTGCGGTCTCCTCTTGCGTTCCCCTCCTGCCTCACGTTGCGTTCTATCTGTTTCTGCAGGTTTTGATTTTATTGCAGTAGCACTTTCCTGAGGTTTATCTACTTCTGTTCTCTCTTTTTTTATACGTTTACGACGTCTTCTCTTCTTCTTAACATCTCCTGATTCTCCAGAACTGGCAGCCGTTTCCCCGGGTCTTCTTTTTTTCTCATCAGGCAAATCAATCCTACCTAACACCTTCGGACCGCTTAATTTCTCGACTCTTGACGGAATAAAAGTTACCTCTTCCTTAGCAGTTGGGGTACTTGTGGTCTCCATCTTTGAATCAGGTGTACTATCTTTTTTTACCTCTTCAGACTTTTTAACAGCGGATTGTGGTTTTTCTGATTTTAGCTTTTCTTTACCCTTTTGAGATTCTTTTTCTACCTCTTTTTTATCTTTTGGTGCTTTTTTATCAAGATCTATTTTACCGACAACCACAGGTTCTTGTGTCTTATCTGGCACAAGCGTAATGTTCTCAGCTTCTTTTTTACCAGATTTAGTTGTAGCTTTTGGTTGCTTTGTCTCTTTTGTTTCACTCTTCGCTTGTGTTTTTGTTTCTGGCTTTTGCTTTTTGGGTTTATCTACCTCAATTTTACCAACAATTTTAATGTTTGGTATTTCCGTTGGTCGCAGATCAACTTCGGATTCTGGTATTGTACTTGTGCTTTCTGATTTCGTAGCTGTAAAATCGGTAATTCTAACTTCGTTATCCTCCTCTGTTATAGTATCACTTACTTGATCAATGGTAACTGTTTGCGGTTTTACAGGATTTAAAATATTTAGTTTTTCAGATTCTTTTTTTAGATTAATATCGGTAGCATATTCTTTGAACAGAATAACATACACATCTTCGTCAATGCGACTATTCGGATTGCCTTCAATGTGTATGCCTTTTTTGTCAAGAAATTGAACAATTGTGCCTATGCCAACGTTAAATTCTTTTGCTACTTCTCTTAGTCGTGTTTTTTTCCCTTCGACCATATTTGCTGTTACCTATTGTTTTTGTTAAAATTAATTTGCAAATATACCACCAAAACTTTGATTTACTCAAATTCTGAGCGTAAAACTCTAAGTATCTCGTCGACTGTCTCTTCTTCGAGATCGGTTCTTGCAATAAGTTCTTCGCGCGTTAATTCCAACACACTTTGGGCTGTATCACATCCTATTGATTTCAGAACGTCAATAACCCAATCGTCAATCTCGTCTTTAAACTCCTCGATTACAATATCATCATCTTCTTCGACATCGTCTCGATATACGTCAAGTTCGTATCCTGTAAGAAGTCCTGCCAACTTTATATTGACACCATTTCGCCCTATTGCCAGAGAGACTTGGTCGGCTGGCAAAAATACTTCTGCGCTTTTGTTTTCTTCGTCAATTTTGATTGAAGTTACCTTTGCAGGAGTTAGTGCTCTGGAAATGAATAAACTCGGATTGGTTGTAAAATTGATAACGTCAATGTTTTCGTTTCTTAATTCCCGTACTATTCCGCGTATTCGTGAACCTTTCATTCCGACACAGGCTCCTACTGGATCTATGCGGTCATTATATGACTCAACAGCAACCTTCGCGCGTTCTCCCGGAATACGTTCTACTTTTTTAATTGTTATTAATCCGTCAAATATTTCGGGGACTTCCATTTCGAATAATCTTTCTAAGAAAACATTTGCTGTCCGCGATAAAACTATATTTGGATTACCATTTTTGTACTCAACCTTTATAACTATCGCTCTAACTGTGTCTGACTTGTGGAAAAAATCGCTTGGAATTTGCTCTGAACGAGGGAGAATTAACTCTGTACCCTCATCATCTAACAGCAATATCTCTTTTTTCCATACCTGATAAACTTCAGCTGTAACTATCTCACCAACACGTTCTTTATATTTATTAAAAACATGTTCCTTTTCTATCTCTAAGATTTTTGATGCCAAATTTTGACGCAGTGCAAGAATTGCACGTCTGCCGAGGCTTTCAAATTTAAACTCGTTTGAAACCTCCTCGCCTATTTCATAATCATCCTCGATTTTTCGTGCTTCACTAAGAGTGATTTGTGTATTTGGATCAGTTAGACTATCATCATCGACGATAGTTCTATTGTGCCATATTTCAAAGTCGCCTCGGTCGGGATTTATAATTATGTCATAATTAGAGTCGTCGCCATACAGTTTTGCTAATGTGTTACGAAATACGTCCTCTATAACTCGCATCATAGTAGTACGATCGATATTTTTTTGCTCTCTGAACTCAGAAAAGGTGTCAGTTAAATCTAAAATTTCCATGGTGTCACTTTATTATTTTAAACATGGCTAAACCACATGTTATTAATTATCAGCTATTTAGCTTGTATGATTTTTTATTTATCCTTTTAAAAACTTATATGTTCCGTGGCCGACTTTATCTCTTCCCACGTCAACTTTATAGGTCTGTTTTGTTCGTTTTCAGCTATTTCTCGCTCCTCTTTTGACATCTTCTTTAAAGCACTTTTGCTGTACTTTGATTTACTTTGCAACACTGTTATCCCATCATCTTCAACCGAATGGAGTGTATCTACAATTTTACCACCATTCTTCAATACGAGTTCTACTTTTTTCCCAATAATTTTTTCGTATTGTTTCTTAATTTTAAACGGTTCTCCAATGCCAGCCGATGTAACTTCAAGCGAGTAATCCTCCAAATCACGATCTAATGCTGCTTCAATTTGTTGAGATATGTATGCACATGTGTCAATTAGTAATCCGTCTGGATGATCTAATCGAACGATTATGTTATTACCTAAAGAGATAATTATTTCTACAATAAATATCTCAGTACCTGCGATACTCTCTTTAACAATGCTATCAATTTGTGCAAACGTTATCATAAACTTAACAAGTTGGGGGGACTCTCGTCCCCCCAAAACATTATCTGTCCCGTTGAAATTTGCTGCAAATATAATTACATTTTATATAAAACACGAATTTTTGTGGTTATTTTTTTGTAATTCATTAATATTATGCAGATAACGATATTAATGTAGGTGACGTTTTTAACGTAGAGACGTCATGTTATGGCGTCTCTACAACACCGTGACATTCAATTAATTAACTGCTAATTGCTAAGCGTGTTACTGTTGTTTTTTCATTATAGGCGACCACAAGGATCGTCACTACTTTACAAACTTTTAACAATTTTTTGTAATTGAACAAATGGTTAATATATTTGCATATTGCGCCAATATGTAGAACGACAAACAAGTCAGACAAATGTTATTTACCGAAAAATATTTAAACTTATTCAATAACCAAATTTATGTTCGCATTGCAACTTCACAAAACGTAAAACCGAAGCTTGCTATAGTGCTTATACATGGTCTTGGCGACCATTCTGGCAGATACTTAGACTGGATGGAGAAATTTGAAGATCTTGGAGTAGTTTGGGTTACTGCAGACTTGCCAGGTCATGGATTATCGAGTGGCAAACGCGGTTGTTTTAAAACTATTGAGTGTCCGTTTAACATTGTTGAACATTTAATCACATTAGCCAAGAATAGATTTACAGATGTGCCAATTGTATTATATGGTCACTCAATGGGAGGAAACGTATGTGCAAATTTTGTAATACAAAAAAGTCCAAAAATTGATGGACTTATATTAACATCGCCATGGTTGGGATTAATTAATAGTCCGCCAAATTGGAAAATACGGTTAGCAAAATCAGTATCGCCATTATTAAATAATATGACATTAAAAATAGGTGTTATGCGAGAACAGCTAACATTTAACGAAAAAGCCCTTGACAACTTCGAGAAAGATACTCTTATTCATGGAAAAATTACACTCGGCACATTTTTAATGATGTGGGACGCTTCATATTATATCCGTAAAAATGCCTCAAGTATTAAAATCCCAACACTATTGTTACATGGAGCTTCTGACACCATTACAAATTGGAGAACAACAATGAGGTTTGGATTAAAATTTAGAGAAAACTCTAAATTCAAATCTTTTGAAGGTATGCTTCATGAACTACACCACGATGCAAATAACAACATGGTTGTCAAAGAGATAACAAAATGGCTTAACAATACATTTATACAAAAATATGGATTCTAAATGGAGAACTATAATAAAGCCCGAGAAGTCGAAACACGATATTGACTACAGTTCTCCCATGTTTTTCATTGGGAGCTGCTTTTCCGACAATATTTCTCAAATTTTGCAGACGAATAAGTTTCAGGTTTTATCTAATCCTTTTGGCGTTCTTTACAATCCATATTCAATACAAACTGCTTTACGCATTATTTTGGGAGAAATAGAAATTGACGACAGAGATTTGGTTTACCATAACGGTTTGTGGCACAGCCTTCTTCATCATACTATATTTTCAAATGCCGATAAAGATAAGTTGCTTTCGAATATTAAAAGCACAATTGAAGAGAGCAAACAGTTTCTTAAACGTTCCGAATATCTATTTATAACTGTCGGTACATCATGGGTTTACCGTTATAAAAAAACAAACAGAATTGTTGCCAATTGTCATAAGATACCCGATAGGGAGTTTATTCGCTTTAGATTAAGCACTTGCGATTTTACCGATGAGTTTGAGATACTTATAAAATCGATTGTTGAGTACAATCCGCAAATTAAAATTGTTTTTACGGTTAGCCCTGTTCGTCACTGGAAAGATGGAGCCGTCGAGAACCACCTAAGCAAGAGCATTTTAACAGTTTCTATTCATCAATTAATTGAGTTCTCAGAACATAATATCAGTTACTTTCCCTCGTATGAGCTTATTACCGATGACTTACGCGACTACAGGTTTTACAGTGAAGATATGCTACACCCTTCAAATCAAGCAGTTAACTACGTTTTTGATTTCTTTAAAGAAACCTATTTTACAACTGAAACAAAAAAAACGCTTAAAACCGTTGAGAACATAGTAAAAGCCTCTCAACACCGACCTTTTAACCCTTCTGATAGTGAATATCATAAATTTTGCGAAGCAAGATTAAAAGATATTCAACAGCTAAACAAACGGTTCCCATTTATGGATTGGAACGCTGAGAAAGCTATCTTTAAAAAACAAAAAGGGGCAGACTAAAACCATCCACCCTTTTCCTGTTTTATTGTTGTTAGTACCTATTCCACTATAGTCATCTCATCAACCAAATGTTTTGCTCCTGCAAATTTGTCGATAATAAACAAAACGTAACGGATATCAACCGAGATTGTTCTTTGCAAATCGGGTTCAAAAGCTATATCGCCACTCATTGCTTCCCAGTTGCCGTCGAATGCACAGCCAATAAGCTCGCCGTTGGCGTTCATAACAGGGCTTCCTGAGTTTCCGCCAGTAATATCGGTATTTGCAAGGAATCCAACAGGCATTTTTCCGTTTTTGTCGGCATATCTGCCAAAATCTTTAGTTTCGTAAAGCTCTTTTAGTTTCGGTAATACCGTAAATTCGCGATCGTTTGGATTCTCTTTCTCCATAACACCCTCCATATACGAGATAAAATCGTAATATACGGCATCGCGAGCCTTGTAACCACTTACAGTTCCGTAAGTTACACGCATTGTGCTGTTTGCATCTGGAGCGAATGTCTTTTCAGGCATCATCTTCATCAAACCCTCAACAAAAAGACGATTACCGCGGGCTAATGACTCTCTGTTTTCTCTGATAGCATTAATCAAAAAGCGATATTGCGCAAGTATTTGTGTTCCGCCTATACACGCCGCGTCTTTGTCAAAATCTTTCGGTTTTGCAGTTTCAATAAACTTCATTAATTTGTCTTTATTGAAAATAACTGATTTTGACAGTTCCTTAGAGATATAATTATCTACATTTCCTTTATATTTTTTTGTTATGTTTTTAATGAAATCGGGCTGATATTCAACATCTAAATCTCTAATACATATCTCAATCATTGCTTTTGCAACTTTTAGATCTAATGAAGGTTCGTAATCTTCATAAACTTTTTCGTATGTCTCTTTCAACTCTTTACGAGTTTTAGCAATTAACTCAGTGCTATCAGGATTATTCTCAAGAACTCTTTTCAATGATTGAAGTCTTAAACTCATTGGAAATCCTTCAGTTCCCATTAGAAGAGTCTCTAATAAAACAGTTAAGTTTTTTCTATACGGTTCATTTGCTATAATTGCATTTTTGATTAAATCTAAAGCCTCACTATATTTTGCGTTATCAGGATTTGATTCTACCCATTGTGTAAAATCGGCTTCAATTTTCTCTTTTTTGCCTTTAACATCAAGATTTTTTAAACCTCTGTTTTGTCCGATAGAGTATTTCCAATAGTTTGATGAGCCAGCATATTTCGATGAATATTTAATTCTAACTTCATCGCTTGCATCCATAGCTTCTGCCCATATATCCTGCTTAATTCCACGGATATCTGCTCTAATTGCGTTAGAGTTTTCCATAAGATTTTTAACTCCCCACGACGTTAAATAACGGTCGGTGCTACCTGGATATCCCATTATCATTGCATAATCGCCCTCTTGAATACCTTTTATTGAAACTTTCAAATGACTTTTGGGTTTATATGGCACATTATCTTCAGAATACTCAGCAGGTCGGTTGTCTTTGTTCGCATATACTCTATAAAGCGCAAAATCTCCTGTATGGCGGGGCCACTCCCAGTTGTCAGTGTCAGCACCAAATTTTCCTATTGATTCAGGTGGAGCACCAACAAGACGGATATCTTGATAGTCTTCATAAATAAACAACATAAATTGATTGCCATGCAATAACGAGCCCACATTGGCACGATAATCCGGTGTTTCATTTTTCACTTCCTCAATAATCGTTTTCGAAATGCTGTCGATAATTGAAGATCTTTCAGATTCTGGCATTTCATCGTTTACGTTTGCTAAAATTCGCTCCGTAACATCTTCGGCACGAATTAAAAACGAAACAGTTTTTCCTTCATTAGGCAACTCTTGTTCCCGTGTCATCGCCCAAAATCCATCAGTCAAATAGTCGTGCTCGACACTGCTGTGGCTTTGAATATCATCATAAGCACAGTGGTGATTTGTTAACAATAGTCCTTCGTCTGAAATCAACTCAGCCGTACAACTACCATAGTTGAGGGCAACAATAGCATCTTTCAAACATGCATTGTTAATAGAATATACATCCTCTGCGGTTAGTTTAAACCCCATTTCTGTCATGTGACCAATATTTAGCTTGTTAACCAAAACTGGCAACCACATGCCTTCATCGGCTCTCAAAATAGAACTGCTGGCAATCAAGAAAAAACCAACAATTAATGATAGTGTTTTTTTAATCATAATATAAATGTTTAAGATTCAATTAGCAATGCTCGCACTGAGCAAAGCCGAAGTGAACAATTATTTCTAATTTCTAACTTTATTTTCATGGATACAAAAATAACTATTTGCTAACATTTTTCAATAATAAACCTATTTTATTAACTAATTCTTGCCAATAAACTTGCAAAATGTGGTTGTGAAATATTAGATTTTAAACAAACAAATACTATTTTTGCGGGATAAAATTTTTTAAAGTTATGCAAATAGAATTAGTATTACTAATTGTTGCAGTCCTGTTTTTCGTAAGTATCTTGTCAGGAAGAATAAGCTCTAAACTTGGTATTCCTGCTCTACTTCTATTTTTGTCCGTCGGTATGATATTTGGCAAAGATGGAGTAGGAATACAATTTGAAAACATTCAAGCTGCTCAAGCAATAGGTACTGTAGCACTCTCAATAATTCTTTTTTCCGGTGGTTTAGATACAAAGTTCGAAGAGATACGTCCCATAGTAAAACAAGGCGTTGTACTAGCTACGGTAGGCGTACTAGTGATGGCTCTTTTCAGTGGTATTTTATCATGGTGGGTCTTAAATAAAACACTACCAACTGTGACAATATCTTTAACAACAGCACTTTTACTTGCATCAAC
>ERZ795030.4429-NODE-4429-length-13856-cov-5.204623_pt1 | contig 13856 bp, 12 predicted proteins | sample MGYA00375122_ERZ795030 | MGnify/ENA primary metagenome ERZ795030 (study PRJEB30165, sample SAMN05720146) | activated sludge metagenome | isolation source: anaerobic digester from wastewater treatment plant | place: Japan | collected 2015-04-20 ...
GCCAGGTTAACGCAACCGAGACATCAAGCAACTGCGCAATCGGCGTGCCAGCACCAAAACGGTACAACATGCACGGCAGGGCAAAAAACAGCACAAACCGGTTCAGCCCGGCAATCGCTTCGAGCGGCAGCAAGTGTCGGCGCGCCGCCAGGTAGCCGCACAACACCAGGGCAAAGAACGGAAAGGTGATGGTGAAGATGTGCAGCACCCGGAGATTGTCACTTGAGTATGATTCGGCCCCCTCACACGTTTGCACCGCATGCCTCAAAACCCCACCACCGGCCTCAATCTGGCCCAGCAAGAAGCGGTCAATTACCTGCATGGTCCGTGCCTGGTGCTGGCCGGTGCGGGCTCGGGCAAAACCCGGGTCATCACCCACAAGATTGGCCGACTGATCCAGTCCGGCATGCTGGCCAGGCGCATTTTTGCCATCACCTTCACCAACAAGGCTGCCGCAGAAATGCGTGAGCGGGCGCGTGGCCTGATTGGCCGGGCCGCCAAAGACGCGGTGATCTGCACCTTTCACGCGCTCGGGGTGCGTCTGCTGCGCGAGGACGGTGCGGCGCTGGGCCTGAAAACCAATTTTTCGATTCTCGACAGCGACGATGTCACCAGCATCCTGAAAGATGCCGGTGGCACGGTCGATGCCGCCACCGCGCGCCAGTGGCAGTGGACCATCAGCCGGTGGAAAAACCAGGGTCTGAACGCCGAGCGCGCCCAGGCCGCTGCCGCCAGTGACAGCGATCACCTGATTGCCCGTGTGATGGGGCATTACGAAGAACGGCTTGCCGCCTTCCAGAGCGTCGATTTCGACGACCTGATCAGCCTGCCCCTCAAGCTGCTACAAAATCACGAGCTAATCAGGCAGAAGTGGCAAGCTCTGGCCGGGCATATTCTGGTCGATGAATACCAGGACACCAACGCCACCCAGTACGAGCTGTTGAAGCTGCTGGTCGGTGGGGCTGGCCCGGCGCAAGCGCGCTTTACCGCTGTCGGCGACGATGACCAGTCAATTTACGGCTGGCGCGGTGCCACGCTGGACAACCTGAAAAGGCTGCCGGTCGATTTTCCTGGCCTCAAAGTCATCAAGCTGGAGCAAAACTACCGGTCCACTTCCGCCATCCTGCGGGCTGCCAACAATGTCATTGGCCCGAACCCCAAGCTGTTTCCAAAAAACCTGTGGAGTGACCTTGGCGAAGGCGAGCCGGTCCGGGTGGTCGATGCCGACACCGAAGAACACGAAGCCGAGCGCACCGTGGCGCGGATTCAGAGCCTGCGCATCAACGGCTTGCCGCAGCCCGGTCCGCAGTTCACGGAGCTGCGCGACTTTGCCGTGCTGTACCGGGCCAACCACCAGGCCAAGACTTTCGAGAAAGCGCTGCGCAAGGCGCAAATTCCGTACAAGGTGTCGGGTGGCACCAGCTTTTTTGACCGGGCCGAAATCAAGGACTTGTGTGGCTGGTTTCGGCTGTGGATCAACAGCCACGACGACCCGGCCTTTTTGCGCGCCGTCACCAGCCCCAAGCGCGGCATTGGCCACCAGACCCTGGCGCACCTGGGTGACTTTGCTGGCAAATACAAGCTCAGCATGTTCGACGCGTTGTTTGCCAGCAGCCTCGGGGCGGTGATTTCGGGCAAGGCGCTGGGCAGCCTGCACGAGTTTGGTCGCGAGGTCACTGACCTTGAATATCGCGCCCGCCAGACGCTCGGGGCACCGGCGGCCAAGGCTTTTTTGCTGCAATGGCTCAGTGACATTGGTTTCGAGAAGCATCTGTACGATGGCGAGGACAGCGAAAAGGTGGCCGCTGCGCGCTGGACCAACGTGCTGGATTTTTGCGACTGGATGGCGGCGCGCTGCGGCGGCCAGATTGCCGATGCGGCCGGTGTCAGCAGCGCTGGCGAGGTCAAATCGCTGCTGGAGGTGGCGCAAACGGTATCGCTATTGTCCACCATCAACGAGCAGGAAAAAGACCAGAACGTGGTGACGCTGTCAACCCTGCATGCCGCCAAAGGGCTGGAATGGCCGCATGTGATGCTGGTGGGTGTGACCGAAGGCATGCTGCCGTTCAAGCTGCGCGACCAGCCCGACGATGCTGCCGCTGGTCAGACATCAGACGCACAGCGCGCAGCAGCGCAGGAGGCCGCCAACGCGACATCGACCGTGCATCTGCAGGAAGAGCGCCGCCTGATGTACGTTGGCATCACCCGCGCCAAAGCCAGTCTGGCGGTGAGCTGGACGCGCAAACGCAAAAAAGGCCGCGAGATGGTGGTCGCCCAGCCCAGCCGCTTTATCGCCGAGATGGCACTGGATCAAAGCACCGTTAAAGAAGACCCGCGCGCCAAGCTCAAGGCGTTGCGTGCCGAATTTGCGCAAAAGGCGCTCGATGGCGAGGCAGCCCGGGCGCTGCTGCGATGATCGGGGGCACTCCAGCCCTGAGCTGCGCCTGCTGACATTGCCAGGCCAATGGTGGTCACCGGTAAAGTCCGCCCTGGGCTCCGGATAGCTATAAAGTCGATAGCTTCCAGCGCATTAGACACGGGGGCTAAAGCGCAAAAACAGCCAAAAATATCGACAACCGTCAGGCTGCGCTGCTGGTTTCCCGCGCTGCCAATCTCAGGCTTTGCTGGCGCGTCTGGTGCGCTGTCAGGCGGTTTACACATATTGAACCTTAGTTGGACGCACCCGAGGGCCGCTGGCAACGCGCCTGGGGGGTTGCTGCTGCTTGTGGGCAGGAAATGCCCGGCTATTTCACCAGTTGATTGAGCTGGATGATCGGCAGCAGCACTGCCAGCACGATCAGCATCACCACCACGCCCATGGCCACAATCAGCAGCGGTTCGAGCAGAGTGGCCAACTGCATGGCGCGGCGCTGGACCTCGTTGCCGAGCTGTTTGGCGGCGCGCTGCAGCATCACCGGCAACTGGCCGGTTTGCTCGCCCAGGCGGGCAAACATCGCCAGCAGTGGCGGAAAACGCTTCTTTTGCGCCAGCGCAGAGGCCAGCGGCGCACCTTCGCGCACCAGCACCAGGGCTTCTTGCGCGTCGCTGCGCAGGGCCCGGTTCGACAGGGTTTCGGCCGCCGCCTGCAGGGCTTTCAGAATCGGTACGCCGGCTGCGGCCAACATCGCCAGGGTGCTGGCAAAGCGCGCTGCGTTATAGCTGCGCGACAGGCGACCCACAATCGGCAGATTCAGCCAGGCTGCGTCAAATTTCTCATGAAATTGGGCGTTAGCCAGCGCCAGTCTTGCGCCGGCAGCTCCTATAAAAATAGCAATTGCGAGCAGCCAGCCGTAACTGCGCACAAAGCTGCTGATGCCAATCAACAGCACGGTGAGCAGCGGCAGGGCGCGCTTGCTGCCGGCAAATACATGGGCCACTTGCGGCACCACATAAGTCACCAGAAACAGCACAATGACCACCGCCACCAGCGACACAATGGCCGGGTAGAGCGCCGCGCCAATCAGTTTGGCCTTGAGTGCCTGCTGCTCTTCCAGGTCGTCAGCCAGGCGCTCCAGCACCAGTGCGAGGTTGCCGCTTTGCTCGCCAGCACCAATCACCGCAACAAAGATCGGCGAAAACTCGCGCGGATGCTGCGACAAGGCTTTGGCAAACGGCGCACCGCCATTGACCTCGGCGCGCAGCGTCGCCACCAGTTCGCGCTCGGGGGCCTGTTCGGCTTCGTCTGACAGGGAAGTCAGGGCGCGCTCCAGCGGCAAGCCCGATGACACCAGCCCGGCCAACTGGCGCGTCCAGATCGCCAGCGCCGTCGCACCAAAAACCCGCTTGCCGCGCCGTGCCGAGGCCCGGCTGCCGTTGGCAGACGCGTCCTCTTGCGCGCTGACTTGCTCGACCTTGAGCGGCACCAGCGCCTGCGCACGCAACTGGCCCCGCGCCGCCTTGGCCGAGTCAGCCTCGATCACCCCTTTGCGGGTGTCGCCAGCGCTGCTGAGGGCTTCAAAGGAATAGACCGGCATGGCGCTGATGGCGTTGAAAGTACAAAGTTGAATATCCAGCCCCGGCCTTTTCAGCAGCGCCAATGACGGGTACGCGGTAGCAGAATTGGTAACCAGCCCCGGCGTTCTCGGCAGCGCCAATGGCAGGCACGCGGTAGCAGAATTGGTAGCCAGCCCCGGCCTTATCGACAGCGCCAATGGCAGGCACGCGGTAGCAGAATTGGTAACCAGCCCCGGCCTTCTCGGCAGCGCCGATGACGGGTACGCGGTAACAGAATTGGTAGCCAGCCCAAGCTTTCTCGGCAGCGCCAATGATGGGCACGCGGTAGCAGAATTGGGGTCGGATCCCAATTCGGCCAAACGCACTCAAACGTGCCAGCACGGCATCCCCGAATTGGGCTCTGACCCCCATTCTGCGGGCCACCACCACGGCGCGCCCTGCCAGTTGGCGATGTGGGCAACTACCCGACGGCTTGACCCCAAATCTGCGGGCCACCACCACGATGCCACCCTTGCAGCTTGGCTGGCAAGTGTTCATCATGCGATGCAATGGCCAGTGCTTAATCACGGGTCACGCGCAGCAGTTCTTCGCGCGAGGTCAGCCCCAACTGCACCAGGCGCTCGCCGTCTTCACGCATCAGCACCATGCCACTGGCTTGTGCCGCATGGCGGATGTCGGCCTCGGCCGCCCGGTTGTGGATCTGCGCGCGAATCGCGTCGTCGGTCACCAGCAGCTCAAACACACCGCTGCGCCCGCTGTAGCCGGTCTGCCCGCAGTGCGGGCAGCCAACCGGGCGCTGCTTGTGCTGGCACTGCACGCACAGCTTGCGCAGCAGGCGCTGCGCCAGCACACCCAACAGTGACGAACTCAGCAAAAACGGCTCAACCCCCATGTCGGTCAGGCGCGTCACGGCGCTGGCCGCATCATTGGTGTGCAGCGTGGCCAGCACCAGGTGGCCGGTGAGTGATGCCTGAATGGCGATCTGCGCGGTCTCGAAGTCGCGGATTTCGCCGATCATGATGATGTCCGGGTCTTGCCGCAGGATGGCGCGCAGCGCCTTGGCAAAGTCGAGTTCGATCTTCGGGTTGACCTGGGTCTGGCCGACCCCTGGCAGCTCGTACTCGATCGGGTCTTCCACCGTCATGATGTTGTTGCGGCTGGCATCGAGTCGGCTCAGCGCCGCGTACAGCGTGGTGGTCTTGCCGGAACCGGTCGGGCCGGTCACCAGCACAATGCCGTGCGGTTGTGCCACCAGTTTTTCAAAACGGCGCAGCACCTCGCCCTGCATGCCCAGCGCCTCCAGACTCAGGCGGCCTTCGGATTTGTCGAGCAGGCGCAGCACGGCGCGCTCGCCATGGGCGCTGGGCAAGGTGCTGACCCGCACATCAACCGCCCTGGTGCCAATGCGCAGGGAGATGCGGCCATCCTGCGGCAGGCGGCGCTCGGCAATGTCGAGTTCGGCCATGATTTTGAGCCGCGAAATCAGCGCTGCGTGCAGCGCGCGGTTGGGCTGGACCACCTCGCGCAGCGTGCCATCAACACGAAAACGCACCGACGAATGGCGCTCGTAGGGCTCAATGTGGATGTCGCTGGCACCGTCGCGTGCGGCCTGCGTCAGCAACGCATTGAGCATGCGGATGATGGGCGCATCGTCAGCCGTTTCCAGCAGGTCTTCAATGGCTGGCAAATCCTGCATCATGCGCGACAGGTCGGCATCGCTTTCGACCTCATTGACGACTGCTGCGGCACTGGATTCGCCCTGCGCGTAAGCCGCGCTGATGCGCTGGACCAGCGCCGCTGGGCCTTCTGCCTGCAACTGGCTGTGCGGGTATTTGCGCAGCACTTCGGCCACTGCGGCTGGCGCAGACTGGGTGTGCAGCCACAAGGTCAGTTGTTCGCCATCTTCTTCCAGCAGCAACTGGTGGCTGCGGGCAAAGGCATAGGGCAGGGGGTAGCGCATGGCTTTTGGCGGCAGGTCAATTGGCGTTACGGTTTGGCGGGCACCAACGGTTCGGCCAGCGGTAACGCGGTCGGGCTGGCACCGGCCTTGCGCGTGGCAGCGGGCAACTGCGGCGACCCGATGGCAGGCATCATGGCGCTGGCTGGCGACTGGTTGTCTTGCAGCCCGGAGCGCATCAGCTCATAGCGGTCCAGCGACAACTTGTCCGAGTCCCTGGCATCACGCACCACCACCGGGCGCAAAAACACCATCAGGTTGGTTTTTTTGCGCGAGCGCGACTCGCTCTTGAACAAATTGCCCAACAGCGGCACGTCGGCCAGCCCCGGGATTTTCTCGGCGTTGCCCGAGTACTCATCCTGCAACAGGCCACCGAGCACCACAATGCTGCCATCATCGACCAGCACACTTGACTCAATGGTGCGCTTGTTGGTGGTCGGGCCATTGACGGCATTCACGGTTGAGGCCAGCACGCTCGAAACCTCCTGGAAAATGGTCAGCCTGACGGTGCCGTTCTCGCTGATTTGCGGTTTGATCTTGAGCGTCAGCCCCACGTCCTTGCGCTCAATCGTCTGAAACGGGTTGACGGTGCCGGTGGTCGATGTGGTATTGGTGAACTGGCCGGTGACAAAAGGCACGTTCTGGCCAATCACGATCTTGGCTTCTTCGTTGTCGAGCGTCAGCAAATTGGGGGTCGAGAGCACGTTGCCGCTGCCCGAATCTTCCAGAAAGCGCGCCAGAAAACCCAGCACGTAGATGCCGTTGGTTTTGATCGCCGCGCCAAAGTTGAGCCCGCGATCTGGCAGCACCGTGCCACTTTCGGCCCCGGTGGCCAGGTCAATGATGTTTTTGCCGCCAACGCCAAAGTTGGTGCCCAGCAGGCCAATCACGCTGTCACCGGAGCTGCCCAGCGCACCCTGCCACTGGATGCCGAAATCGGCCGACTTGTCCGTGCTGACCTCGGCAATCAGGCTTTCGACAAACACCTGGGCGCGCCGGGCATCAAGTTTGTCGATGACGGCGCGTAGTTGCCGGTATTGCGGCTCGGGCGCGGTGATGATGAGCGAATTGGTGGCGGCATCGGCCTGGATCTGGCCGCCGGTGCTGTGGGTCAGGGCGGTGGCGGCGGCAGTTGGTGCCCCGCCCGGCGTGGCCACCGGGGCGGCTGCGCCAGCGCGGGCCTCGCCACTGAGTGCCGCACGCAAGGTGGTGGCCAGTTTGGTGGCATCGGCGTTTTTCAGATAGACCACATAGATATTGCCGGCCGCGCCATTGCCGCCCTGGCTGTCGGGCTGGTCGAGTTTGGCCACCAGCGAACGCACCATCGCCAACTGGGCGGCATTGGCGGCCCGCAAAATCAGTGAATTGGAGCGCGGCTCGGCCACCAATATGGGCTTGTACCAGGTGTCAGCCTGCCCGGCCGGTGCCGCTGCGGCGTTGCTGCCGATCAGGCGCAGCACCAGCGGTGCCAGGTCAGACGCAATCGCATGCCTGAGCACAATCACTTCGACATCGGTGGCGTTGGCGACATCCATCGCGGCAATGATGCGCCCCAAACGACGCAGGTTGTCGGCATAGTCGGTGATCACCAGCGAGTTGTTGCCGGGGTTGGCATTGATGGTGTTGTTGGGGCTGATCAGCGGGCGCAGCACCGGCACCAGGTTGTTGGCCGACTCATGGTTGAGCCGGTAAATCTGCGTGACGATCTGGTTGCCCGAAGGCAGGCCAGCCGATTCGCCGCCGCTGACCGTGACCCCGGCTGTCTGCAGTTTGGCGTCGGCCTCGGGCACCACCTTGTAAAGCCCGGCCGACTCGACCAGGGTGAAGCCCTGCAGTCGCAGCGCCGCGACAAACTGGTTCATGGCGACAGCCGGGCTGACCGGCTTCTCAGTGACCAGCGTGATGACCCCCTTGACACGCGGGTCCACCACCACGTTGCGCCCGGTGATGCTGGCAAAGGTGCGCGCCACGGCTTCGATTTCGGCCGCCTGAAAATTCAGCGTGACCGGTTCGCCCGGCTTGCCCGCAGCCCCGGCCTGCGCCCAGGTATTGATGGAAAAAAGGCCGCCAGCCCCCGTCAATAAAGCGCTGACAGCTATCGATAAAATAGCATGTTGAAAACCGGTGGGTGGGGAGTGTGTCATGCAGTTTCAACTCAGGTTGATGATCGAGCGCGCACCGTTGCGTCGCCCGATGATGTTCAAAAGATTCGACAAGGCCGCTTGCGACTCGGGTGTGCTGCTGGCTTCGCCAACAAAGCGCAGCCTGCCGCCAACCCACTGACCACGGCCCGAAAGCTGCAAACTGCCGCTCTCGGTGGCCAGCAACAGCTCGGGTGTCGCGCCGCCGCTGAGCGTCAGGCGGTAGCTGCCCATGGGTCGCAATGTTGATAGCCGCGACGACAGGTCTTGCACGTCAAGTTGCGCGCGCCCGGCCACCTGCAGCCGCCCGCTGCTCCAGCTCAAGCCCAGCGCCTGGGTTTCGAGCAACAGTTGCCCCTGCAATTGCAGCGTGTTCCAGGGTGTGCCCAGGCCTGCCAGCGATTGCGCCGGCCAGTGCGACTGATGATCGGAAAAAACCATCTGCAAGCCGTTCCAGCGCGGCGACAGGTGCCAGCGCCAGGCTTGCGCCAGGCAGCAATCGGCTTGCAGTTGCAAGGCCAGGCCGGGGCTGGCCAGCGTTGGGCGCAACTGCCAGGCCAGTCGGCCGGGCAGGGCCGCGGCAGCGCTGCTGCCGGCACCGCCGCCCAGGCTCAGGCGGGCCGAGCCAGTCCACAGAGTGCCGCGCGCGTCCTGCAGCAGCAGCCGCCCGGCGCTGGCTTGTTGCAGGCCGCCAGCGAGCCAGCGCGCTGGCGCAAACAGCAGCAGACTGGCCAGCAAACCCAGCAGCACACCGGCCGCCGCCCAGCCCCAGGGGGTGGCGGCGCCTGCACGCGGCCGACGCACCACCCTGAGCACCGCCGCAGCGCTCTGGAAACGGGCGTTCGGTCGGCTGGCCATCACTGGGCTGGCAAGGTGAACACCAGGCTGCCGTCCCAGGCCCCGGAGGCGGCGCGTTTCAGGCGCGCCTCGCTGGCGGCCAGATGGGCGTTTTGCCGGGCTACCGACAACACCTGCACCAGCGCGCTTGCCTCAACACCCTTGAGCGTGACCGTCAGGCGGTCCATTTGAGTGCTGATCTGGGCGGCGCTGCCGAGCGGCTTGAGCGCTGCCTCAAGCGCACTGCGGGCTTCCCGCGCGTCGAGGGTCGGCAGTGCCTGCAGCGCCTGCGCCTGCGCCTGCATCTGCTGCATTTGCTGCAATTGCGTACCGAGTTGCTGGTGCTGCAGGTCGGCACGCTTGAGCACCGCCAAAGCCGGTGCCAGCGCCAGCCACCACAGCAGCGCCAGGCCAACCAGCGCCAGTGCCAGCAGCAGCAGACCTTGCTCGCGTGTGCTGGCCGCTTGCCAGCGCGCCTGCCAGGTGCCGCGCCAGTTCATCGCGCTGCCCCCGGCCCAATCAGCCATTGATCACCCTGAAGGCGGCCATTCAGGCCCGCTGACTTGAGCCCGTCAAGCAACCTTGAAACCGCCTTGGGGTCCATCTGCGGCCCCGTCAGGCGTAGCTCATTTGCTGCATATTCAATAGCTGTCAGCGCATAGCCATCAGGCGCTAGAGCCGAAAATGATGCCAAAATACTTTCCAGATCAGTGCTCGCCGGGTTGCCACGGCTGCGCTGCAGCAGCGCCACTTCACGTGCCATTTGCAGTGGCGCATCAACCACCACCGGGATTTTGGGAAAGGTGTCGGTCAGCACGCTGCGAATGTGCTGGCGCTGCGCCTGCAGGTTGGCCTGTTCACGCCAGGCCAAGGCGTTCAGCCCGAGCAGGTTGACCGCAAACAGCGCCAGCAGCGACCAGCGCGCGGCGCGCCAGGCGGTGGCACCGGCAAAGCCGCGCAAGCCCGCGGACAGAGAGCGCCAGCGCCGGTTGCGGCCGGTGCGGGCCAGCGCAAACTGGGCCAGGTCCCAGCGCGTCTGGGCCGCTTGCAGCAGGCGCTGGGCCACTTGCTGCAGTTCGACCGGTCGGTGAAACAGGGCTTCGGCCTGCGCTGCCACGGCAGGTTCGGCAACCACCCGGCAAGCTGGCTCCCCGACCACCGCGCTGGCATCGCCAGGCGCGGGCGCGCCCTCCAGCAAGCCCACCGTGGTGGCTGACAGCGTTGTCACCAGCACGCCGGTGCTGGCATGGCTGGCCGAACCCTGCCTGAGCAAGCCCACCAGTTGCGCGGCCTGCGCCTGCTCGGTGACGTAAATCGTGTCGGCCAACGCCTGCACGGAGAATTCCGGCACGATGCGTGTCACCACATGATCGGCCTGGGCCAGCGTCCGGAGGCCATCTTCAAGCCAACTGCGCGCACAGGCGACCACCCAGACCGGCGCGCTGGTGTCGGCTTGCGGCTGCAGGGCCAGGTGATACTGGGCCGGCTCGTCGAGCAACTGGTCTTCCAGCAGGCCGTCCAGAATGGCCCGCAAGCGCGTCGTGCCACGTTCGCCAAACACCTGGCGCGGCAAGCTGCCCTGGGGCAATTGCACCTGGTGCCAGGACAAGGCCCGGGCGGGCAGCAACAGCACCACCTCGCCGAGCCGCGTCGGCGTGGTCGGCAGCAAGGCCAGCGGCACGCTGGCGTGCGCCGACACGGTGCTGCCATCAGGGCTTTGCACATAGTCAAACAGCGCCGTCGGGCTGGCGCAGTCAATCGGTAAGGTGATGATCAGCAAGGACATGGAAGCCGCGAATCAGCCGGGATTACCAGGCTGCAGGTGTCCGACTCGGCCGCTTGTGGTGTGGCTGTGCAGCGCGACAGCCGCAGCTTCAAAGCTGCCTGCGCAGGTTGGCACGTCTTGACTCACTGACAAGTCAAGTCTTTGCAATTGCCGGGAAGAATTCAGGACAGCCATAGCGTCATTCGTCGCGCGGGTGTGACTCCCACAAACTCAAAATACTTCAGATGTTCCGTGGCAGTCGCGCCCCCGCGACGAAGGCTGTTCGATTCCAGTTGGTCGGGCTTGGGCAGGCCAGCCTTGTGGCATGGCTGCGCCTTGCATGAAGCAGCAAGTTGCGAGGTGCGACGACGATGCGGGCTGCTGCGCGCCAGCAGGCGCAATGCCGCCAGGCGCGTTGTCAGCAGTTCAAGCGGGTGCATCGCGCCGGGACCCCTTGGGTGAACCCCACCAAAGCTGAAAAAGCACATACTCATAAGGACTTACCGATGAAAACAAGCGGTCAACTGAGGAATCTGGGGTCATTGTAGGGGCCGGGCATCAGCGCCAACTTGCTCGCGCACCCGGCTGAGGGCTTTCACCTGCAGCCCGTCGCGCTGCAGCACCGACTGTTCTTGCAGCGTGGTCTGGCCCAGCTTGAGCTGCCCGGTGACGCTGAAAAAGCGCGAGGTCACGCCCTGCTCGGCAGAGTCGAATTGAACCTGCGGGTTGCCCACCAGCCGGTCGGCATCCATGATGGTGTCCATGTGGCGGGCCGCGCGTGCCTGCACCAGCGCTTGCGCCTGCGCCATGTCAAGCCCTTTGACACTGGCCAGCAACACCTCGGGCGGCGCGGTGTTGAGGTTGACCACGGTGCGCTCGGGCAGCACGGTGATGAAGGGCTGCAAGGTTTGCAGTGTGGTGGCTGACAGGCCCAGCCAGACCAGCTCTGGCACCGCCTGCGGCAGCAGCGCTGTCGCCGCGGTCACCGCCGCTGTCGCCGGTGTCGCCGACGCGGCCGACGAAGCTGGCGCAGCAGCGCCACTGGCCTGGGCGCGCAGCAGGGACTGGGTCAGCGCCAGCAGTTCCTGCTCGGGCAGATTCAGGTGTTTGAACAGGCGTGCCCAGACTGCGACCGTGGGCTGGTGCAGTTTGCCGTTGTCAATCAGGTTGGTGACATTCAGGCGGGCCTGCAGGTCAACGATGTGACCGGCCAGAAAAGCCTCTGACTCAGCGTCGTCACCTTCGGTCACCAGCGCCTGGCCGCGTTCGGCCGACAAAAAGGTGGACAGCCGTGCCGGGGCCAGCGGTACCGCCCAGGGTTCGGCCAGATGGTCGGCACCGCCCTGGCGTGCGTCTTCGCGCAGGATCAGCCGCGCCCAGTCCAGTGCGCCGGTCAAAATCCAGGCGGCCTGAACCCGGCTGCGCTGGGCTGACTCGACCTCGACACCGCGCCACTGCTGCCACAGCATGGCTGATGCCAGCGTGGCCACCAGCACCACCGTCAGCATGGCGGTCAAAATGGCGGCACCGCGCTGGCCAGCCCGGTTGACGAGCGGCCGGCGCCTCACCTGCTGCCTCCCAGCAGCGGCTGCACCCAGTCGCGCGTCAGGCTGCCGCCAAGCGCCTGCCCCGGCGGCAATTTCAGCAGCAGCCGCACGCCATCGGGCAGCGTTGCTGCGGTGCCGGTACCGGCAGCGGTGTCGCTGTCGGCGCTGGACAGCGGGTTGGTCCAGGCATTGCTGCGGTAATAAAAGATCTGCCAACTGTCCAGTGGCACGGTGCGCACTTCGCGCAGGTGGTCTTCATCGCTGGGGGTTTGCGCCCAGATAGCGGCTTTTTGCCAGGCCAAATCCAGGTCGGCGCGGTTTTGCAGCGGCGGCGACAGCCAGCGCAACCAGTGACCCTGCCCGTTGACCACCCGCAGCGCCCAGGCCACCACCCGCAAACCGTCAGCCGCATCGATGCTGCCACGGCGCAAGATGCGCAAGCTGCGGCCGTCCCATTCGAGGCCGGGCAGGTTCGGTTGCGGGGTCATCGCATCCAGATCGGCGCTCCATTGGGCCAGCGTGGCCTGCAGCGTCAGCACCTCGTCAGAGCGCTGCAGCAAGCGGCTTTGGGTGCGGCCAATGCCGTCAAGCCCGCGCCAGCTCAGAAGTGCCATCAAGGCCATCAGGCTGATGGCGACCAGCAGTTCCACCAGGGTGAAGCCGCCTGACCGGCGTGGCCTGTCTGCCTGCATCAGTAGCGCCCCACCACGGTGGTCAAGCGCCAGATCGGCAGCTCGGCATCGAGCACTCTGGCATCAACCCGGCGGAAGTTCGGATTCGGCGTGGGGCGCACCACCAGCTCCACCGTCAGCGTGCGCTCGGCCTGCTGGCACGGCACCTGGGTGTCACCGACACCGGGCAGTTGCCGGGCCAGCCGCAAGCGCACCAGTTCATTTTCAGCGCAGATTTGCGCCAGCAACATGTCAGACTGGCGCCCGGCATGGCGCGTTAGCGCGGCACTGGCCTGCAAACCGGCCATCAGGGCGATTGCCACAATGCCCAGCGCCACCAGCACTTCAACCAGCGTGAAGCCGCGCGCGCGCCGCGCAGTCTGGCCGACTCCTGCGGTTTGCACCAGACCAGCCATTACGGGGCATCCTGCGGCGCAAACGGTCGCAAGCCGTCGGTGGCGATGCGCACGTGCTGCTGCGGTCGGCTGACGCTACTGAGCAGCACGGTCTGGGGCTCAATGATCGGCTCTGGGCCGAGCAGCAAGGTATCGGCATTGGCTGGCGACGGCCTGGTGGTGGCGGCGACGCTGTTGCCGGAGGGCTCGATGCTGGCGCGCGTATCGGCATCGAGCCATTGGTCTGGCAAAGCCTGCTCGGCAGTCTCCTGGCTTGCGCCTTCAAAGCGAAAGCCTGACACGGTGACGCGCCAGCGCAGCGGTATGCCAAGGGCCTGCGAGCGTGCCCGGGCCGACTCCAGCAAGGCCACCAGGCGCTGGGCTTCGCGCTCCAGCCGGGCTTGCCCGCTGTCGCGCATGGCAAAGCCGACACCGGCCGAGGCCATCGCCACGATCGCCAGCACCACCAGCAATTCGAGCAGGGTAAAGCCGCGCTGGCGCATGCCTGACGAGGTTTTGCAATAAATTTTGGAGCAGGAAACAATCTGGGCATGGCCCGCAGAATTGGGGTCAGAGCCCAATGGAACTG
>ERZ795030.4454-NODE-4454-length-13793-cov-4.864245_pt1 | contig 13793 bp, 16 predicted proteins | sample MGYA00375122_ERZ795030 | MGnify/ENA primary metagenome ERZ795030 (study PRJEB30165, sample SAMN05720146) | activated sludge metagenome | isolation source: anaerobic digester from wastewater treatment plant | place: Japan | collected 2015-04-20 ...
CGTACAATTCTCCGACTTGGATTATATTAACTTCCGATTTCCCGGGTAATTCAAAGTGTGGTAAAAGATTGTAGGCGGTTATGTACTTGCCGCCCAGTTTCGCGATTGCGATGTACCGCCCGTCTTCCAGTTTTGAAGTCACTTTTCCGTATGTCGTAATCACAGTAAACTTACCTCTGAAAGCCAAGTCTGTGCATTCCCGTGAGCATAATGATGTTGCAGACGGTTAACTTTCGCTGTTGCCGAAGTGATGCCAAGTCGTACACTTGAAAAACTTATTAAATCGCCAACTCGCAAAAACGGATTTAAAACCATCTGTACCGATACCCTGCCCCTCAAACCTATGGATAATAAAGCTTCTGCGCCCGCAACATTTGTGCTTATCGGAAGTTCCGGGTCGCCATATGTTGTACTGTACCTTAAAACGCCCCTTGCGGCTACATCTGCCGCATCTTGTACAACCTGCGTTACTAATTCGCCGTCGTCGTCTAAGCCCCAAACCGTGATTGTGTTAAAAGTGCTTCGTGCACCGACTGAACGCGTTATACTTCCTGTGTTATCGTCTGAAACAGTGAATACCGCAGGGGTTTCAACCTCTTCGCCTGATTGATTATCGATTTTTACCCCCCCGGCCGTACGCTCTTCAATAATCGCAGTACCCAATGTTACAATGTTAATCAGCTCACCAACCGATGTTTCTTGCGCCCCGCTGTATGATTTGTCCGACAACATCATAACAAGCCCTTGAGTTTTAGAAAAACTGCCGGTTGATTTTAACGCATCGTTAATCGCTCTGAAAGCGGTTAAGCGGTTAGGCGCGTTGTACGATTTGTTTAAAATGCTAACAGATGCGGGACGGCAACTTAAAGATATTGAGCCGCCCGATGCACCTTGTGACTCTGAATAACTTTCTATTGTACCTGTGAACACATCGACATCATAGCTAGAAGTACCAATCATTAAATTTATCGTGATTGTTAAAATATTGTTTGAAGGCCGCAAAAGGTCTTTGTAAGTTGCTTGGCTGATGCCCCACTTGTCAGTATCGCGTACAGTAAGCATGGCATTACCGGAGCCATTTATGTTCGCTGAAATTTGAAAGTTAGCAACTTCGCCGATTGAAATATCTTTAACCCCGTCGTTTATTTTTACTTTCGCTGAATAGCTTATCGGGCGGTTCTCGACAAAAACACCGTCAATATTTGAACGGCCAAAATCGACGGCTACGGGAAAATGATTAAGCTTTAAGCCCGCAAGAGCACCACCAATGCGCATTACACCGCCTACACCGCCGATTATCATTACAGCACCTCATTTATAAATGTTATCTCAAATGCTGCGTTAGTGCTATTCTCTGTTACTTTTGTAGCTGATAGAAGTACAACACAAACAGTAAACCGTCTGCCACGGTGCATAAGCAACCACTCGTTGTATTCGCTGCTACATATGTTTTCAAGCTTTTTGAAATCTACGTTCTGTAAGATTCTTTGAAACTGGGCTTGCTTGCCTGCGATTGTGCTATTAAAAACGCTGACTTTCGCGCCACCGCTGATGGTTTTTGAAATTGATACCGTTTTCGTAACTGTTAAATCGAGCGGTACCCCGCTTATAAGCAGCTTATAAGCATCCATATCCGATAAGTTTGCGATGTACTCCGGCAACGGTGAAATTGAAAACATAGAACCCCCTTAGCGTGCAGTTGTAATAGCCATTATCGGCGGTATAGCTTGCCCCGCCATTGTTTGTACCATAAAGTTAAACAAGAATTCACCCAAGTTTTGAAATTCTGCCGGCCAATTAACGGCACGCCCGACCTCGATTAGCCGTTCTTGTGCCGTCTTTTGCTGGTCTCTTGTTGCTCTATCCGCTAACCCGGTGCTTATCTTGTCTGTACTGAATTCGCTATTTATTCTATCGCTCAATACTTTCTGATATTGTACTGCAAACTCGTCTATCTTCGATTCATCTAATGTTAGTTCTGGTATCACTTCAAACTTCATAGCGCCTTCGTCGCCGCCAAAGGATGGGAGCCACTGAACAACTCTGTCGTACACTCGTTCAAAGGCTGCGGGAATTGTTGCGATTGAGTCGATGACAAGAGACACTGCGTCGCCGATTTTTGTAAAAACCTCTGAAATAAGATCAAGAATATCCATGAAAGTCCAAGCAAGCGTTTTAATTATTATTTCTAAATCTGTAAGCCAGCCCGGCATTTCTGTCGTGATTAAGTCCATTGTAGCCCTGAACTTATCAGCAATCTTCTGTGTATTTATGTACTGCGCAAAGTCGATACTTGCTAGATAGGCAGTGAAATCTTCAAAGCCAGTTTTAATGTCTGACCAAGAAAAACTATCGTACAATTTATTTATCTCTGCAAACAGCTTGTCAACGAACTTCGTAACGCTTGTTGTATCAAAAGTTCTGATGAAGTCAACTACGTCGTCTTTTAATTTTGTGAAAAATCTTTCAAGCTCTGGACTTGCGTTGATAGCGTCACCGATTGCTATTTTAAACCGCTCCCATTGCTCCGTCAATGCACCGACTTTGTCACCGACATTAAAGCCGGTGTCGCCGTATTGTTTCGTTGCTTCTGTGATTTTACCGAGCATTGTTGAAACAGTTTCGCCCTTATCGATAATTAAGCCCATATCTACAAGCGTCGCAAACTTGCCTTTTTGCAGCGCGGTTATCATTCTGTCGGCCATTGCCTCGAAGTCTTCGCCCGTTGCCTCTGTACGTCTTTTTACAAAAGTAAAAATTGTTTCCAACTCTTCAACGCCGAATCCCGCCGCTATGCCTTTTGACGATAAAGCGATTGTATCGCTCATCGATATAACATTGTCTGTTACATCCTCCAGGACTCTCTTAACTGCCTCACCGTCAACGCCCCAACTTTTCGCAAGATTCGTGAACTGATTCTGCATTTCGCGAAAGTTTCCGCCCATAACGGCCAAGTCAACAAGTCCTGTTAATGAATCTTTCGCCAAACTTGCGGCGGTAGACAGGCCGGAAAAAGCAACATCTGCAATGCTCTTCATCGCCGTCAAGCCCTTGCCGACTATGTTTAAAGCTGAATCCAGCCCTACCAGTGTACTAGAATATTTGTCAACTGCGTTTAAAATTATATTGATGATTCCGCCGTTGGTTCCGCCGTTGGCCATTTATTTTTTCTCGCTTTCGTTTATTCTGTACGCTATTCTTAACTTTAAATCTGTCAAGCCCCTGTTAATCACTGTTTGAACCGCTACACCGTCATTCTCTGCAATCGCAACTGCGAGCCTCAGGAATTCATTTTCCTGAAGCTCCGCGATTAGTTTTTTATTTCGTCATCCGTTATAGTAGGCGCGAAAGTCTCGTTAATAGCGGTAAGTAACTCTTGAAAGACAACAGGATTTTTCGAAAGCTTGCAAGCGTCGTTGTACGGCATAACTAAACACTCGGCTACAAGCGCTGTTTGAAACTTATCCCCGTGTACCTGTCTTAACTCAATAAGCTTAGAAAAGTCTACGGCGTACAGCGTGACAGAGCCGCCAAGAGATTTAATGTACACATCTTTCTTATCGTCAACTGTACCACGCTTAATGATTTCTTCGATTGATAATATTTTATTCTTTTTAACCATAAAAACCCCTTAAATTTCGTCTGAACGCGATGGCATATCACCGCAGGAACCGGATACGCTAATTTTGTTAAACGCGCCAACATCAACGCTTAAATCGGGTACGATTGTACCAACCGTTTGCATATAAAAGCCGTTCGGCCATGTACACCTAATGCCACAATGCCCTTCGCGCTTGTACACGTTGTCAAGTGCTTTGGTGTCGCTCGCAAGTTGTTCGTAAGAGAAGGTCCACCCGCTAATGCTTGATGTACTGTACGAACCGCTGAAAGTCTCTTCTGTTTGTGAGGATGAAGAAGCTGTTATTTTAAAGCTTTTTCCCGTAGATATCTCAGACAGAACCGTATCTAGTATGTACCCGGTGAACTTAACCGGGCGGGCTTTGCCGTCCGTGTGACAAGCTAAAAGAGCGTCTGGAAGGATAACACCGCCAATATTCGGTAAGATGTGATAGTCTAATCCTGCGAATTCCCTATCAGTGACTTCAATGTCCGAGTCTACAACAACCGCCGAAGCTGATCCAGAAAGCTGTACATATCCAATGAGAATGTCAGTCGCACCGATAAGAGGCTTTTCGCCAGCGTCTGCACCGTAAGTTGTCACAAGACTGTCTCCGTCCGTACCCTTAACTATGCTAAGTACACCAGCATTGCTTGTTAAAATAGCCGCCCAAGCCTTTTTTGATGCCTCTGGGCGCGTAGTGAATCCAAGAGTTGCTGCAGTCACAGAAACTTGAGCGCCGTCAACAAGAATAATTCCCGCAGAAACATCAACCTTGTCTGCTGCAGCGTTCGGCGTGATATCGCAACCCGCTAGGAGCCCGTCAATATCGATTTTCGGCGCAACTTCAGGACGCATATTTATAAGCGTTTTGTTAGCGCCCAGCTTATAAACCCTATTTGTGTACAACTTACCTTTGTACGTGTACGAAGCTTGAAGTGTCATCGATGTGGAAGTTGATTTAACCCCATCGCTTGTGTTCATCAGTATTTTCGCATTTTTACCCGAAGTCGGAAAGTTTGGAAATTGTGTACCCATTTTAAATTACCTTTCTGTCGATACTTTTATTTGTCTAAAACTATGAAAGTAGGGATAGTAGCACTTAATAGCAGTGTTTCCCACTTCCATAATTGAGATTTCGGCGGGCGTCGTCACTGATTCGTCCGCGAATTTTTCTATCGCTGCAAAAACAAGAGCTTCAAGTTTTTCGATTGTATTAAAACCCTTGTACAACCCGATTGTTGATTCTTCAGTCGCCGTGTCGTCATCCGATATTGCACAACCGATACCGATGCCGCGTACATCAACGCCGGGTTGCGAGTGTTCTACATCGTTCATGTACAACGCTATCAACGGCATATCATCACGGCTAGGGGGATTGTCGGGGTCAATTTCAAAGAAATATAAAGGTTGCTTTGCGAAGTTTGTGTTACAAAATGTCGAAAGCGCCGTATCGCTTTTTATAGCTTTTAAAATTGCCTTGCATAAGTCGTAAGTCGTCGTATAAGCCATTTTCAGCCCCCAAGCCGTTCTAAAAAGAATTGTTCAAACATCGCCGAAGGATTGTACATAGCGTCTATCTTACTGATAACCGGCCTCGCTGGTCGTACCGGCCACTTAGTCAACGGTATGCCAATCGCTAGTGTGTACTTCATCATTGCGAAAAAGTTATTGCCGTTGTTGTAATCTGAGAAGTCTAACCGCCCCGCCTCTTGCCAGTTTGCGAATTTCTTATCCCAGCCAAAACCGCGCCTTTCGGGGATTAAGCCTATCTTAACCCACTGTCCATTTGTTTCATCCAGCAAATATTCCATCATTCGTCCGAACCTTCCACCCGGCGGGGTACGCTTTTTCTTGCCCTCGTCTAAATTAACTTCTTTCCCGCTGTAGAATTCGGAAGGTCTGTTGTTGGCAGCCATAGTTTGTGCAAAAAGTCCATGTAGTGAGTGTACCCTGTTCGGCGCAAAATTATTTTTGCCGTCTTTAAAAAATTGCTTGATTTTCTTCGTTGTTTCAGAACCGGTCTTAGCAAGAGAGCGACGCAATGCGCGAGCAAAGATATCCTGCGCGGGCTTCTTGTTCCCTCTATTCACAAGCTGCATAGCAAGAGCAACGGCATATTCGTCGGATCCGGTGATTTCTATATCGTACGAAAGTGTCATGGCTTACTCTTTTCTTCAGACTCAACTTGAAGCGTCCAAGCTCCGAACTCAAGACTAACGCGGTTCAGCACTGTGTACGTAGCCGTGTCGGTTTCGATTTTGTCGTTTCGTTGCGGAAGTGCTATGTCTTCAAAGCGTATAACTACGGTGCTGTAATCAGCGCGTCCGTACTCAGTGTCAATCTCCGCTTTGTTTTGTACAATACATTTAAGTCCGGTTACTTTTGTTTTCGTTGCAAAGTCGGTATAACTGCAAGTTTCGGCGAACTCATCAGAATTAAAAAACACGGAAGTTAAGTCAATGTTCATTTGTGTTTTTAAGCTCATTTAATAACTCCCGTGCTTTAATTTGCGATTTTACCCAAGCCTGCTCGACAGTGTACGATACTTCCGATGCGGTACGATAAGGTTCGCCCGCCCACAAGCTGTATCCGCCGTAAAAAACGGGGTCATAGAAGTCGAGCAAGCTATGATTTGTCATCTCAATTTGATTTTGACAGTTGTTGCAGCGCTGTTAGCCTCTTCGACCACATTCCCTGCGATAGAAGCTATTTGAGCCGTTGTTGTTCCAGAGTTAATGTCAACAATCGAAGCCTTGCCTGAAGTTATAGACACGGGTTTACCAAGATGATACACCGAAGTCACCGTTGCCGTAGCTTTCGGGATTTTGTACACTCCCGAAACGTCGAGTACACAAACTGCACCGGTTGCGGCGTCGTCAAGCGCGATACCGCCGAAATTTGAGCCGAGAGTAACGTAATCGCCAGCGCTGATGTTGGCTTGAGCAATTATTTTAATTGTTTTTCCATCGGAAATTTTGTTGTCCATTTTTATTGTACCTTTCGAATTAAGAGTGGGCGCTCTGTTAGAACGCCCGAAAAGTTAATCAAACACCGGGGTTGCAGAACATACCGCGATAATCAAGAGCTTTGGCAGCATAGTCAATGTACGCTAAATATGTACGACCCAACACACCGCCATCGTTGTCGATAGCCTCGATTGTCGGTGTATCTTTCCCGTTCAAGAAGGCCACTTCTACCGTATCGATGTTATCCGCAACCAAGAACCATTTCTTGCCGGGGATATGCCCGCTTATGACGGGAACCAAGCCCATATTTTTGTACGGGTTAAAGTCTGCGTTACTTGAAGTGGTGGCATCAGTCGTTGAATTGCAGAGTATAGACGCGGCTACAAGGTTCTCAAATCCGCCGAGAATGTACCGACCCATCAAGCTAAGTGCCATACCGCCGTCGCTTCTTTGGTTGCCGATGGCGGCCATAGCGATAGAAAGTTTTGTACTGTCTACAATGCCTTTTGAAGTCCCTTCCAAGTTGTCATGGTTGGAATGGAACAATTTAACGCCGTCGGCAAGGTCTTCGTTATCGAGAAGTACACCGTAAGCGGCGGCCTCAATCTGATTAGCAGCTCTTTGACCGAACGCAAAAAACATTCTATTAAAAAGTCCTGCATCGTCGTTGATAAGTGCTTTTCGTGTGATAACAAGTTTGCGTGCATAGGTTTTAAGCGTGATTGATTCGCCACGGTCGCCGATGACGCCCTGTTGTACCTCTTCGCCTGATTCGTTAAGCAACATTTCAGGTGCGTCGCCCAAAGCTGCTCGTGACGCTGTTTTGAAGTCGGCCAACATTCCAGTTTTGGCCCAGATCCGGTAAGTTTGCTGCCCGGCTTGGTACCCCTGCATTACCGATTTGCTGGCAACATTAGCTAAAATGTTGGGAAAGTCTGATGTAGAAAGGGCACGCTTTATAATTTCTTCGCGACCCATGTAAGATGTGTCGACATTTGAAGCTCGCAAGCAGTTTCTCGCGATATTCTCAAAGCTCAAAGCTGAATAGTCCTTAGCGCCATCTGCGGATTTTGAGAGTTTAATACCGCTTCTAATCAATATTCCGTCGACTGCTGCAGCTCTTTTTTTCTCGACGTCTTCTGTACCGACTTCGATACGTGAAGCAGTTGACAAGGGTACTGTCCTAGCTTGAATTGTATCAAGAATAGCGTCTTGTACCTGTTCTACACTAGCACCGGAGCGAATATATTCAGCTGCCTTGTCTGCACAACCGTGCTTTGCACAAAGCTCTGATATTCTTGCGCTTCTGATAGTGACCTCTTTGATACCGTCTTTTGCCTGGTTTTCGGTTGTTACCGTACCTTCGGCGCGTTCTTTGATTTCTGCTGGCATTGATTTTTCCTCCGTTATTTTTTCTGCGGCATCACGCGCCGCGCTTTCACTAACTTGTACATTTTCATTTCTTGCTTTCGCACCGGAATCGGCACCTATCGCAACAAGCGAAAATTCTTGCAGTGCCCATTTTGTCGTTAAGTATAATTCTCCATTGTACTCTTTGCCGTTTTTAACTAAGCTTTCGCCCTCCGGTATGTACACGGTTTCTTCTTGTCTGTACCCAACTGAACCGCTGTCTAAATGCCCCTCACGGACTTTTAAAAGTGCCTCTTGTGCGTCTTTCGACTTAGAAAAGTACAAGCGACCAATAACTTTGCCATCTTCAATTTTAAAGTCGCGTACAGAGCCTAAAATGTTTTTAACTGTACCTCTGTCGTGACTGTCAATGAGCGGTATCTGTTTATTGTCGGGGATAATAACGCCGTCCGATACAATAATTTCATTGACTAATTCAAAGCGGGCGAAGTCAAATATCAAAGCCGGTTGTTCGGTTGACAGCGTAAATTCTACACTATCGTCAGCCTCTCTAAAGCTTTGCGGGGTGTACAAAATCTGTGCACGTGTAACAAAATTCTTAGAATCTGCCATCTTATTCTTCTCCGTTTTTAGTTAATTCAGGTTTCAATCCCGCCGCCGCAAATAGCTCATTTTCGTACTTTCGAGTCTGTACGACTTCTTCGATATCTCTACCTTGTGTTTCGCAGAATTCAGTAAGCGTATTAACGCCCATTTCAATTTCTTCTTTAGCCGCTTTGGCGTCCTTAAGCGGGTCCACCCACTCGGTCTTCGGACGGCTCCAACTGCATCTTAAGAAATGGTGCGGGTTCTCATCGTACCCAGGCATTATAAGCGGGGGTTTCCCAAAACTTTGTTCAAATTCGATAAACCAACGGTATATCTGCGAGTACAATTTTTCTTCAAAAATGGCGAAAGTATAGCGCATCATTGCCCGCTCAAAAAGTAACATCTGCCTTGTACCGCTAAAGTTAGTTTGAGATCCATCGTTTGATACTGCTTCGTAGCTCATACCTGCGCCAACGCTGGCACTTCTAAGCTCTGCTCTCAAGAAGGGTTCGTACTGGGCCGTAGGCGATTCGGGCTTAACTGATGTTATCTTCTCACCAGGTCGCATATAGTGTACCCCGCCGGGCGTGACGTAATCGTATTCTCGTCCCTGTTCGTCCGTGCCCTCTGCCGTTGCACCAAAAAAGTCGTCGGGGAATTCCGTTTCGACAAAGATACCAAAGCCCAAAGCCGTTCTTGCTAAGCTCATCGTATCTGCACGAAACTTACCGATATTATGAAAGTTAAGTACACACGAAACAAGTCTACTGATTCCGCCTACGCTTGACGCCCTGTCGCGATCGTACAAGTCTATTATTTCTGATGCCGGTACTCTGACGCTCTGTACGTCTTTTTCAGACGGAAAACGGCTTTTAATCCAATATGCTACCGGCTTGTTGTACTCGTCGAGCTCTTTCCCGCCGACAATTCTAACGTTCATCGCGTCAGAATCTTTGTTCGTGTCAAGTCTATCAATTTCAATCGGCTCAAGTAAAAGCTTGCCTTTTTTGATGATTCTGCGTACCAAAATTCCACCATCGATAAAGAATGTTGACGCACAAAGTCGCTGGAGCTGGTACACGCTGTCGCCATTGGCACAAGCTGATAATGCCCACGGCTCCCAACGTTTGAGAATCTCATTATTGATTTTTACGTTAAAATCAAAATTGCCTGAATTTTTATTCTTCAACACCTTCGGTCGCGGCCAACTGCCTTCGCCGATAAGTCCGGCGGTGAAGCGGCGTACCATCCCCGCAACGTGCGAATTGTCTCTAACAAGCTGTCTGACTCTGTCCGTTACGGTCTGCCAACTCTCCTGAATCTCTTGCGCCCCGGACGTTTGACGTGCACTGAATTTTCTGTTAATGCCGTTTGTCTTGGCGGCCTCATATGCACGCAATATTTGATGATTTTTGGCATATTCGCGAGCTGTTGAGGGGCTAACAAGCGCTATCGTCTTTGTAATTATCGATGCGATTTTGTCGTACATAGCCTTTAGCCCCCTAACAGCGGCGATTTAACAAGACCACCCGATGTACTCGTACACCTAGCGATTCTTGCTTCAATTCTAGCTATTTGAGTTTCTATATCGTCGAGATTAGCACGTGTAAGGCTTCTGCCCGCAACGCTGTACGATTGTGCACCCGTTAATATCGCGTCTCTAGCGGCACGGTACATAGCTAAGTCGGCGTTAAGTTGTGTTAGATTTGCCATTTTTTTTAGTCCTTTTCTTTTTTATAACACGTTTTTCAGTTTTGTCAAAACTTTTTGGTGTTTTTACAGTTTTTTTATTATCGCAACAAACTGCTTTAAAAGTTGCTCCGCAAAGGTTGCACCGGCAATATCGGACATCACCAGATGTTGAAGTTACTTTTACGTCACCGACTCCGCCAATGTACGTACAAACAGGGCAAGCAGTCGCACCGTGAACATAATGTACTGTTTTGTCGAGCAAAGATAATATTTTACGTACAATAAAAAGCCCTTTATTTGCCATTTTTAATATTCCAAATATGGATTCGGGCGCTGTTCTTGGCGAGGTCTTGAGGCCCTCGGTTTAATAACTTGCGACTTGATCTGTCGTTTGCGTTCAAGCGCTACGCCACCCCAGAATTCGTTATCAGCGGCCGCCAAACACATTACTTCACAGTCGAGCAAGTGGTTATCGCGTCGTACAACGTGCCACTTTGTACCGCCGCCTCTTTCCCTGCGCTTTTCTTCTGCAGTGATTTGTTCAATTTCCCAATCGGGCACATCGTCGTACAACCACCAGCCGCCCGGCTGCTCCGGGCTCTCTGCTGTACGCTCTATCTTGTAGAATAGCGTATCTTTCAGCAGATCCGTATTAAGTTGAATGATTCGCAAGCCGCCTGGTATAGGTTTCCCGCTCGGTGTACGCTCTATCGGCGAACCGATTTTAATCTTTGTTGACATCGAATGGGAAGAGCCCTTTGAACCGAACACTTGCACTCCACTTCCGTGTGTACTTCTAATCCAGTTGTACGTCTCTTCCGTCTTACTGATTGCCGATTCCTGCGATTTTGTACCGCCGATATCAATCAAACAACGCCACACCTTTCTACCGTCGTACAGCTTATTTAAGATAATTTCGTCAACTTCTTCTATCGTCTGTAGATAGCCACCATCAATAGCATAGCTTGAATTGTCCGAAGTTATCGCCCGCACTCTGTACCAGAACCCCGACATCTGTACGTCAACACCGGCAACAATAGCGACTACATCGGGGGGGAGCTCGCCTTTCCTGTGCGGTGAACGACACCTAGCAACTTTGCCTTGTACATCGTCTTGCCCCGATGATATTCGGGGCACCCACGGTTCGCCGAAAGTGCTGTTAACGATGTTTTGCAATTTTTCTAAATCGTTTCTTGCTTCTAAAAATCGGCTAACAATAGTAGCCATATTTCCGCCCTTGAAGAGTGAATTCAGGCGGTGAAGTTGTACACCGACGACGCTGTAGCGCTGCTTGTCTGTACGCGGCAACAGCTCGCCTAAGCCAACAGCCTCTTGTCGTTGTAATTCTGTCATCAAACCGTTGCACGACGTGCACTTGAACCTTACTGAATCTTCTACATCTTCTTTTGTTGCGGTGTTCCCGCCCTTCCAAACGATGTTGGTGAACACCATCGGCTGAAATGTACCGCAAAACGGGCAGGGTACGCAGAAGTCAAAAATCACGTCGGAAGAATTAAGCCGCTTTGTAATCTGCCCATCGTCGAGAGTCGGCGTGGACAGCAGTACAAACTTGCTGTCTCCAAAAGTTTCTAAACGCTCTTCAATTCTGTCCAGGGTATCGCCTTCGTCCTTCATCATAGTGTACCCGGGCTTGTTAATTTCGTCGCAAAAAACACGCTTAAAACTCGTCGATGCGGTCTGTGATATCGAAGAACCCCAGCCGACAGCCAAATAAAAGCCATTCGTTAGCTGAATCTCAAACTTATTGACGTCTTGTTGTTTGTTTGCAGCCTTTTTTCTCTTCGTTAAGCCGAGTTGCTTAAAAGCTGGTTCTAAGCGCAACCGCATTATTTTTTTTGCCGTTTCTTGGTCAGCTAAAAAAAAGCCGGTCGGCGATGGGTCGTTTACTGCAATCCACAATATGCAGTCTACAACCCAGTCTGTAAGTCCTATCTGCGCAGGTTTTTGTACAACAATCGTTTTAATCGTGTCATCGATAAAAAATTCGTACAATCTTTTTATGTACGGTGTACGCGATATCTTCTTTAATCCAGTTATAGCGCTTGAGTTTTTTGACAAAAAACGATTGTTTTCAACCCAGTTTATGATATTTAAATCGGGCGGATTAAGTGCTTGTATAGCACTTTTGGGCAAATATTTTATTGTAAGTTTCTCCCGTTCCAAAATAATTTCTCAATCGTAACCTTTGCGTTGTTAGTTGAAGAAAGCGTAGACCTATGCTCAAATTCTGCAACTATCGCAAAATCGACAGGCGCTGAGTATTCAGAAACAAATACGGGTAATCTATGATTTTTCACCCATTCCCAAAAATCCGCATAATTTAATCCTTCTTTATATTCTGCAGTATCTTGATAGGGCGGGTCGCAGTAAACAATTCCGCTTTCCGTTATTACAGCATCATATCCTAAGTTTAAAATCTCAAGGTGTTGTAGACTCTCAATGTGTTGTAGACGCTCAAGGTGTTGTAGACTCTCAATGTGTTGTAGACGCTCAAGGCTTTCAAGTTGCTGAAGGCGTTCTAGACGCTCAAGGTGTTCAAGGTCGAATCTGTCAACGGTTGAAGCTCTTATTTGTTCTTTAAAATCAAATCTATTGCGCGGCATTGAAAGCGTGCAATTCAATAGTTTATTAAGCTCTTGCAATGCCACTACGTCGCGGTCGATTACTATGTTGTGCGCAAGTTGTTTTAATCGCTCAACTTCTTTCCCGTAAAGATAGCCTTTTTGATGATTATTCCCAAACGACCAACAAGTTTGCAGTAAGCCTGCTTGCCAATCGCCACCATTTATTTTTGCGTGAAATTCTTCTCTGCTAATCCATTCTTTTGGCAATTCTCCACCGCTTAAAACGTGTTTAAACAAGCGTGCGATTGCGGGATTCAATTCGTTATAAATAGTTTTGTGCCCGGCTAATATTGCAGCAACACTCATTGCCCCCCCACCGCCGAATAAATCATAAAGGGTATCAAAATCGCCAACTGTTTGATAAATCGCGTTCAATATCTTATTAGCGAGCTTTCTTTTGCTTCCCATATATGGCATAGAGGGCACTATTGTTTCTTCGACTTGCGGAATGCCCCAAAGATTTAATTGTCGCCGATTGAACTTCACTTATTCGACTCCTTAGCTGATCTCTGACAGAAACTCTCTGACAGAAACTCTCTGACAGAAACTTCGGCAGAAACTCAGAGAATTTCTGACAGATCCGATTTTACTTCTGATTAACCTGCAACATTTCGCCCGGGAATTTTAAGCGCGCTTTTTGTGCTGGAAGACTTCGACATTCTTTTTATTATCAGAATCAGAATCAGAATCAGAATCAGAATCAATCGAGACTTTATCAACTTCAACTTCGACGCATTCAGAATCTTCGCGCTTATTTTGCGCTGGAGCATTCATATTGAGAATTAAGCCGAGGCCGCAGCCATCAACTTCAACGCGATCAGTAAAGATATTGAGATAACGTCCGAGCAACTCAAGCGCTTTTACTTTATCGTGCAATTTCACAGTTAATCCGTTTTGTGTCTGAGAAAC
>ERZ795030.4457-NODE-4457-length-13785-cov-15.287109_pt1 | contig 13785 bp, 7 predicted proteins | sample MGYA00375122_ERZ795030 | MGnify/ENA primary metagenome ERZ795030 (study PRJEB30165, sample SAMN05720146) | activated sludge metagenome | isolation source: anaerobic digester from wastewater treatment plant | place: Japan | collected 2015-04-20 ...
AGGACGCCTTGGTCCGCGGCCGCCTCTTCGAGACATCCTCCGGAATCCCGGTCCTTGAGGTCCCGGAGGAGGACATCCTTGCCGTCGGGACCACCAACCCGCTCGCCGACGTGGCCACACAAGCGCACGTGACGGCCCGCATGTCCAATCCCGAGCCAACCCCCGACCGGCTCCCGAAGAAGGGCACAGGCGCGCCCTGGGGCCCCGTGTACGGGGAGCTTCTGACCTTCGACGATCCCGAAAACCGCCTTCCGGCCATCGACCGGCTGGAGGGGTTTCACCCCGGCGGTCCCTGCCTCTACCGCCGCGTTCTTATCCCGGTCCGCACAAACGGAGTCGAGCTCCCGGCCTGGCTCTATGTGGTGGGGGATCGCTGGACTGGGGCCTGCAAAGAGCTAACCGCCGGAATCTGGCGCTGAAACCCCGGTAGCTGGTCACCATCTGGAGCCATGTACGCAGCAGATTCCCGGTATTCCAGCAGTTTGTCCTTGACTGGAATGGACCGGTTGCGTATACTTATGTCTGGTTTGGTTGGCATACATAGGCAGTGATTCTGACAACTGACGAGAGGATTGAAATGGTAGCTTCCGAACGCTGGGTTGGCGTCGACGATGTGGCCGCCCACCTTGGGGTGGCCAAGGACTCGGTTTATAGATGGATCGATGAACGGGGGCTCCCTGCTCACCGCGTGGGGCGGCTCTTTCGTTTCAAGCTATCCGAAATAGACGAGTGGGTGCGCCAAGACAACGAGCGAGAGAAGACTACAAGTTCCGTCCAAAGCCGACCCTCCTCGAAAACCCAGACGAATTGTTCAACAGCAAATACACGTTCACGGAAGAGGGGCGGGAATGAGTAGCAGTCTGCTCACATCTCAGATCGGGCAGCGGATATTACTCCCCGGGCACTTCGATGTGCCCGTGGTTCTGGAAGATGCGCGACCGCTCGGTTCTGATGATTCGGCAGGCTATGAGTGTCGCGTTCGTCTTCCCGACGGCTCATTGGAAGAGGCCGTCATCTCCTCGGAAGAGGTCACGGCTGTCCTTGGAAAGGGGACTGACGAAGTCAAAGCAGAGACTCCAGTGGACGCCGAGAAACTTCGACTCCTGATCGAGTCGGCTCGGGTGCGTCTGGCTTATGCGCATGACCAACAGTTCGCCGTTAGCCTTTCGGGCATCCGCACCCTGCCACATCAGATTGAAGCGGTGTACCAAGCGATGCTTCCGCAGCCCAGGTTGCGTTTCTTACTGGCGGATGATCCTGGAGCCGGCAAGACGATCATGGCCGGGCTCCTGGTAAAGGAGCTGAAGCTTCGCGAGGCGATTGAGCGCATTCTTATCCTGTGTCCCGCGCCGCTCACTATCCAGTGGCAGGACGAGATGCTCCGCTGGTTCGGTGAGCCTTTCGATATCATTTTTTCCGCCGTCGATCAGCAGCAATTGACGAATCCATGGCAGAGGTCTTCACAGATTATCGCTTCTATTGACTATGCCAAGCAGGAAGACGTTCGCGAGCGTGTCTGGCAACAGCGGTGGGACCTCGTCATCATCGACGAGGCCCACAAGTGTTCGGCCAGGACAGCCTCAGGCGGACAGAATCGAGAATCCAAGGTTGCGACAACGAAACGTTATGATCTGGCGTCGCGTCTTACATCCCAAGCAGACCATGTCATCCTCCTGACTGCCACACCCCACCATGGTGATGAAGACAAGTTCGCTCATTTCCTTCGGCTCATTGATCCAGACCTGTTTCCGGAACCACACCGCCTCGGAAAACAGGCCACCGCAATCCGCAAAGAAGTTTTCCGCCTCGGTAAGGATTCGCCGTGGTCTCTCCGGAGGCTGAAAGAAGATCTCAGGGACGCGAATGGAAAACGGCTCTTCCCGGACCGGCATACCAACACCGTCACGTTCTGTCTGAACAACGACGAGTACACCCTTTACAAGAGTGTTACCGCTTACATCAACGAGTTTATTCCGCAGCAAACAGGGCAAAGACGTTCCTCCGCAGCGCTGACCCGAACGGTCCTGCAACGCAGATTGGTGAGCTCCACCTGCGCCATTCATGAGTCGCTCAAGCGACGGTTGAAAAAGCAGGAAGATCTCCTGGAAGAGCTTGAGGGTCTCACTCCGGCCCAGCGCGCCAAACGGCTGGCCGCTTTGCAGGGTCGTCTGCCTGATGCCGAGCAGGACGAAGACGATCTCGACGATGCTGTACGTGATCAATTGGTCGATGAGTACACATCTGCGCTGGAAATTGAGCAGTTGCGCGCGGAAATCTCCGCCCTTAAAGAGCTTGTCGAGCAGGCGCGAAGGGTTCGGGAAAACGCAAACGATTCCAAGCTGGCCGCATTGAAGAAGTGCCTCGGCGAGTCGCAGTTCATGGACCTGAAGGATGGCCGGGGAAAGCTCCTGATTTTCACGGAGCACCGGGATACCCTCGGCTACGTGCGCGATCATCTTGAACGCTGGGGTTTCAGCACCTGCGAAATTCACGGCGGCATGAATCCCCATGAGCGAAAGCGGGCACAGGAGGTTTTCAGAACCGGTGCGCAGGTCTGCGTAGCGACGGAGGCCGCCGGCGAAGGGATAAACCTCCAGTTTTGCCACCTGATGATCAACTACGACATGCCCTGGAACCCAACCCGGCTGGAACAGCGGCTGGGCCGTATCCACCGCATCGGTCAGGACCGAGATTGCTACGCCTTCAACTTCGTTGCAACGGATTCCGAGGACGGCCAGCCCATCGTTGAGGGCCGGATTCTCCACCGCCTTCTGGAAAAGCTCGACCAGATGAACGAGGCCCTCGAAGGCCGCGTGTTTGATGTAATCGGCGAAGTGCTGTCACTGAACGACGTAAACCTCCCGGATATGCTCCGTGACGCGGCCTATGACCCCAGACGGCTCGATGAGTATCTCGATCAGATTGACCGCATCAATCCGGACAAGCTCAAAGAATACGAGGAAGCCACGGGCATTGCGCTTGCGCGCAGCCACGTGGATTTTTCAGCATTCCAGCGCCGGAACCTCGAGGTCGAAGAGCGTCGGCTCATGCCTCGATATGTGGAGGCGCAATTCATTGCCGCCGCACGGGAAGTCGGCCTTCGCGTCGAACCAAGGGCCGACGGCTTGTGGCGCGTCGAGCACGTCCTTGCGGATCTTCGCTCTGAACGGCTTCGCTCCGTCCAGAAGGTCGGAAAAGCGGAATCGTACTATCGAAAGATCACCTTCCACAAACACCACCTTGAACAGGACGCTCACGTTGACGCCGTCCTGATAGGGCCGGGGCATCCGCTCTATGCGGCGGTGGATGAGAAGCTCAACGAGCGGCTGGCGGGGTTGATCGGCGGCGTCGGTTTCTTCGTCGATCCATTGTGCAGAGAGCCCTACCGTATCCATTTCTTTGAGATATCGATTCGCGGTAAAGACACGAAAGGAAACGATGTGCCGCTCTATGGCGAGCTCGTGGCCGTGCGGGAGGAGCGCGGACATTGCGAAGTCATTCCGAGCGATATCCTGCTCAATCTGGCGGCGCATCCGCATCCGCCGCAAAAGATCGAACCGACTCTGACTCAGGCAGCTACAGATTTTCTAAAAGCGACATATCAGCTCCAATGCCGCGCCCGCTGTCAGAGTGAACGGCAGCATTTCGCGCGGGTTTGCCGGGAATATCTGGAAAAGTCGTTCAAGGCCCGGATCGACCGCGCCCAGGAGCGGGCCATGCTGCTTGCCGCGGAGGTCTTCTCGAAACCGGAATACAAGCTACCTGCGGACGAGGCCAGGAAATATGTAGATGAGCTTCAGCGCGCACGCCAGGAACGCCTCGACGGTTTAAAACGGCTTGAGATTGCCAGGACCGGGCCGGTCAAGCATGTGGGGACGGCCATTGTCCTTGCCCCCGATGCCGACACACAGGCCCAGCTCGCGGATCTTTCCGACGAACTCGATCCGAATATCCGCCGGCAGAGCGAGATTGCCGCAGAAGACAAGGTTATTGAAGCGCTGGTCGCCGAGGGCTTCCCCAAAGACCGGATCGAACGGGTCGGCCACCTGAAGTTGGGTTTCGACATCCGCGCTCACAAGATCGCCGATGAAGCCACCGGTGAAGTCTTCGTCAAGAGAGTCGAGGTCAAAGGACGCCTGCGGGGGCAGCCGGTGAGGTTGACCACCAACGAGTGGTATAAGGCCCAGCAACTGGCCGAGACCTATTGGCTCTATGTGGTCTGGGACCCCTTGGGCGATTCGCCTGAGCTTGTGCGCATCCATAATCCCGTTGCCAAGCTCGACCATGCCAAGAGGGAAATCGTGGCGGCGCGATTCTACGAGATTCCGGCGGAGGCAATCGAACATGTGAAATCCAGTGGAGGACACAATGACTTATCCAGATCAAGAGCTTGAAGCTTTTCTTGAAAATATTGAATCAGACCTTGCCGAGCGTAAGGAATCATGGAAAGGTGATGCACCGGAGAAAGGACGGCAGGCGGTTTGTGCCTTTTCCAACGATTTCCCCGATCATCGTAAGCCCGGGGTTCTTTTTGTGGGGGCCAAAGATGACGGGACACCCTCCGGTTTAAGGATCACGGATGAACTCTTGCGCACCCTTTCAGACATCAGGACTGACGGCAACACCCTGCCTCCGCCTTCTATCGTCGTCGAAAAACGCATCCTCAGAGGCGCCGAAATGGCAGTGGTCATCGTCCAGCCTTCAGATGCCCCACCGGTCAGATATAAAGGGAGAATATGGATTCGTATCGGACCTCGCAGGTCTGTGGCCACTGCTCAAGAGGAGCGGATTCTGAACGAAAGGCGTCGATATCGAGATATCCCATTCGACGTGCAGCCGCTGCCTTCTTGCGATCTATCGGCTTTGAGTCGGGTGCTGTTCGAACAGGAGTATCTCCCCAATGCCGTAGCCCCCGATATTCTGGCTGCCAATGACCGATCCTACGAAGAAAAGCTGGCCTCTTGCAGGATGATCGCCTCGGTGGACGATCCCACGCCAACGATTCTGGGCGTACTGGTTCTGGGTGTGTCGCCGCGAGACTGGATTCCTGGCGGTTACATCCAATTCCTTCGTTTCGCCGGCACGGAGATGACCGATCCGATCCAGGATGAAGCGACTATAGATGGTGCGCTCGGGCAGGTTTTGCGTCGTATCGACGAAAAAATCAATGCCCATAACCGCAATGCAGTCGACATCACGACAACCGATCGAGAACTACGCACCCAGCCCTATCCGCGGGTGGCGCTTCAGCAGTTGATTCGCAATGCGGTCATGCATCGCACCTACGAAAACACCAACGCGCCGGTTCGTGTCCACTGGTTCGATGACCGAATCGAAATCATCAATCCGGGCGGACCGTTCGGCGCCGTCACCCGGGAAAACTTCGGCCGCCCCGGCATTACGGATTACCGCAACCCGAATCTTGCAGATGCTATGAGGGTCATGGGTTTCGTCCAGCGTTTCGGCATCGGTATCCAAACAGCAAGAGCGGAATTGAAAAAGAACGGCAACCCGGAACTTGAATTCCAAGTCGAACCAATGACCGTGCTGGCCACGGTCAGGAGGCGACCATGAGTGTTCCTGTCCTCACGTTTTTCAACAACAAGGGGGGGGTAGGAAAAACATCCCTCGTGTATCACCTGGCCTGGATGTTTTCCGAACTCGGCCATACGGTTGTCGCCGTTGACCTGGACGCTCAGGCCAATTTGACCGCGGCTTTTCTCGATGAAGATGAACTCGAAAGCATATGGGAGGAGAAAGAAAAAGAGCCCTCAACGATTTATCAGGCCATCAAACCACTTACCCAGGTAGGGGATATCATCAGTCCACGTATAGAAAAAATAACACAAGGACTGTATTTAATCCCCGGAGATGTGGCTTTGGCATCATTTGAAGATCTGTTATCCGAATCTTGGCCGAAGAGTATGGGCGACCCCAATTTGTATCGCTACTTTCGAATTCTGACAGCGTTTTGGCAAGTTGCGCAAATGGCAGCCCAACAAGTGAGCGCAGATATTATCCTTGTGGACGTCGGCCCCAATCTTGGTGCAATCAATCGTTCGGCCCTTATTGGTTCCGATTTTGTTGCTATTCCATTGGGCGCTGATCTTTTTTCTCTTCAGGGCTTGAAGAATCTAGGCCCGACACTTCGCGCATGGCGAGAGGGTTGGAAAAAGCGCGTAGATAATTGGCAATCACCCCAATTTGAAATTCCTGAAGGACGAATGAAACCATTGGGCTACATCGTTCAGCAGCACAGCGTTCGACTCAGCCGGCCGGTCAAGGCTTACGACAAATGGGTCAATCGCATGCCTGCTGTTTATCACGAGGCCGTGCTTCTGGATTCCACTACCGCCGCGATGCCATCGGAGGATGGGGAATGTCTCGCCACCTTGAAACACTATCGCAGCTTGATACCGATAGGGCAGGAAGCGCGTAAGCCCATCTTTCATCTTACATTCGCCGACGGCGCCATCGGCAGCCACGCGCAGGCGGTTCATGAGGCATACAACGATTTCAAACACCTTGCTGAAAAACTGCTCCAACGAATGGAAGCGGTAACATCCAACCGAGGGGAACCATGACGGACGACCGAAGACTCATAGAAGACTTCCTGCCGATACAGGCCATCAGCGCCGAGGCGTCGCGAGAGAAATCGGTCCGCAAGGGGCACATTTCGACCCTTCACCTCTGGTGGGCAAGACGGCCCCTGGTGGCGTGCCGGGCTGCCGTTTATGGCGCGCTTGTCCCGGCGGCGCGGTTCGTTCCGCCTGCCTGCCGCGACGACGAAGGCGGCGCAGGCAGGGAGAACGGCCTTGCAAGCAAAGCCAAGTCCCTGGGCAGGGCCAATGCTGCCAAGTTCATCGAGCGGCTCTGCAAGTATCCGGGCAACCCAACCGTCATCAGGGAAGCCCAGAGGCACATTCTTGAAGCCCACGCCGAGCGTTTAACGAGCGAGACGGGCAAGACTGTTACGGTCGAAGATATCGAGGCAGGAAATGCGCCGCGCCCGAAGGTGCTGGACATGTTCGCCGGCGGCGGGGCAATCCCTCTGGAGGCCCTGCGCCTCGGCTGCGAAGCCTATGCGCTTGACCTCAACCCGGTGGCGCACATCATCGAGCTCTGCACCTTGGTCTATCCGCAGAAATACGGCAAGCCCGATCCCAACGCCCGGGGTATGACCGGCCCCAAGAACGTGAAGGGCGAAACCACCTGGGGAGGTCTTGCTAAAGAGGTTCGCTTCTGGGGCGAATGGGTGCTCAAGAAGGTCAAGGCGGACCTGTCTGCCGCGCCAAGCGAAACCGCGGCGCAGGCAGGGATCGGCGACTTGTACCCGCCTGTTCCAGATCCGGCGATTCCAGACAAAGAACTGGTACCTGAAGTGCAGGGCCGACTTTTCAATGACGAGAAGGGTCAGCAGCAAATCAAGGTGCCAGGGCGCTTCCTGACCCCCGTCGCCTATCTCTGGACAAGGACCGTTCGCTGCAAGAACCCTTCGTGCGGGGCCACGGTGCCGCTCGTCAGGCAGACATGGCTGTGTAAGAAAAAAGACCGTTACGCAGCGCTCAAGATGATTGCACCGAAAGGCGAAAAGCAGGTGCGATTTGAGGTGGTGGAGAGCACGACCGAGCAAGGCCTCGGCTTCGACCCCGCCGGCTTTTCCAAGGGCGGCAACGCTACCTGTCCGTTCTGCGGGACAGTGGCGGATAGCGATTATGTGAAGGCAGAGGGCAGCGCCAAGCGGATAGGGCGGCAGATGATGGCTATTGTCTGCACCCGTCCGGGAAAACAGGGGAAGACCTATCTTTCCGCTGACGATTATCCTCAATTCGCGCCCGATGATGAGGCAATCCGGCAGCGGATTGATACCCTCTGCAAACGCACGAACCTTACGGTTCCAAGCGAGCCGCTTGTTGAAAAACTGACTGACCAGCTACCCAACTACGGCATGAATACAATGTGCGACCTCTTTACGCCTCGCCAGATGCTCTGCCTGCTCACCTTCGCCGCTGCGGTGCGGGAGTTCGTAGGACAGGCTTCCAGCCTGTCGCTGGATGAAGACCGGGCAAAGACGGTGGCGACGTATTTGGCTACCGCAACTAACAGAGAGACTGAAGATTCCTCCACTCTTTGTCGCTGGAATCCTACCGCCGAGAAGATGCAAGGCACCTTCGGCCGACAGGCCCTGCCGATGGTTTGGGATTTCTGCGAAATAAATCCGTTTGGTGATTCGGTCGGGGACTGGTCATCGCTAATCGATTTGCAGGTTAATACCGTGGAAGGTGCAACACAATTTGGCGGCCTTCCCGCCACCGTCACCCGAGGCTCGGCCACGGCGCTCCCCTGGCCCGACGGAACCTTCGATGCAGTCATCACCGATCCGCCCTATTACGATAATATTCAGTATGCGGCATTGTCTGATTTCTTTTATATTTGGTTAAAACGCACTGTGGGTTACCTTTACCCTGAACACTTCAGCGCAGAAGTATCACCCAAAAAAAGCGAGGCGGTTGCATCTCCTTGGCGCCACAAGAACAAAAGCGAGGCGAAAAAGGCTTACGAACACATGATGGCCCAAGCCCTTGCCGAGGCGAACCGCGTGCTGAAACCGGGCGGGCAGATGATTGTCGTTTACGCCCACAAGACGACCCTGGGATGGTCCACGCTGGTGGATGCACTGAGGCGTGCCGGTTTTACGGTAACAGAGGCATGGCCACTTAACACCGAGATGAAGTCTCGGCTGGTAGCGATGGAATCCGCCGCCCTGGCCTCCAGCATCTTTTTGGTTGCCCGCAAACGCCTGCCTGCCGAGCGGCGTGGCAGCGCGGCGCAGGCAAGGGAAGGGGCATTGACCGGTTACTACGAGGACGAAGTCCGCCCTGAACTCGACAGGATCGTCCGCGAGCGCGTGGATTCGCTCTGGAAGATGGGCATCACCGGTGCGGACCTGGTCATCGCCTCCGTGGGCGCGGGTCTTCGCGCCTTCACCAAGTACTCCCGTGTCGAGTATGCAAACGGGGAGGATGTCCCAGCCGAGAAGTTTCTGGCCGAAGTGGAAGGGGTCGTGCTGGAGACACTCCTGGAAAAAATCTTTGGTGTGACCGGAAGCGGCGTTGCTGCGGTGGACGGACCGAGCCGCTTCTATGTGCTCTGGCGCTACACCTACAAGGCGGCGGAGATGGACGCGGGCGAGGCCATCGTCTTCACCTACGGCCAGAATGTAGAGCTGGACCTGCCTGCCACGTCGCGGGGCTCCGCGGCGCAGGCAGGTGGCCGTCAGTCTCTCGCTACGGGGCGGAATCCTCTAGTCGAGAAGAAGAAAGGCAAGTACCGGCTGCGCGATTTCGCCGAACGGGGTGATGACGAAAAGCTGGGTCTTCCCACTACGACAGGCGGGACGCCTGTCCTCCCTCCCCTGATCGACATCCTGCACCGCATCCTCTGGCTGGTGGAAAACGATCCCCGCAAGCTCAATGATTTCCTCGACGAGGCAAGGCCGGACCGCGAACGGTTGCGCTTGGTGGCTCAAGCCCTGGCCGGAACCGCGTTGGAGGGTAGAAAAGACGACGGCCTGGAACACACACTGGCGACCACGCCGGCGGAAGGGGCCGCGCTCAAGAAACTCATCGCCAACTGGCGGGCGCTCATCGACCAACGGCTGGCCGCCAGGGAAGGAACCCTATTTGAACTCATTCGAAATTCGGAGGCCAAAAAGTGAGCACACATGCACTTCGTCCCTGGACCGACCTGGTCAAGCTCCATCCCGACGTGGAAGCGGGTGCGCTGACCGAGGCGGTGTTCGCCATCGATCTCGGAGCCATCGCCGCCAATGATCCCAACGTGCCCGTAGTCAATAGGGACCCGGAAGCCTTCTTTCGGGCGACCTACCTCACGGCCGATCTGCGAAAGCTCCTGGACGAAGTGCTGGCATCCCTTTCCGGCAAGTCCGGTTACAACCGGGTGTTGAAGCTCAGGGTGCCCTTCGGCGGTGGGAAGTCGCACACCCTGGCGTCGCTGTTCCATGCCGCGCGAAAGCGAGAGGCGCTGGACGGCATCCCGGAGGCTAAGGAATTCGCCCGACCCGGCAATGTGGCCGTGGCGGTTTTCGACGGTGAGAAATTTGATGCCCGTAACGGCAAGACACTGGATAACCTGCCTGCCGCGCATAGCACGGCGCAGGCAGGCGGCCGGACGATCCAGACTATGTGGGGTTGGATCGCCTGGCAGATCGATCCCGAGAAGGCATTCCCCCTCGTCGCCGAGCACGATAAGGACCGCGTGTCTCCGGGCGGAGATGTGATCCGCGAGATGCTTACCAGGGGGGCAAGCGGACGGCCGGTCCTAATCCTTCTGGATGAGGTGCTCAAGTACATGGAGCGGTCCGCTGCGGTCAGTGTCCTTGATTCGACGCTCCAGCGACAGGCCAAGGATTTCTTCCAGAACCTGACCGTCGAGGTGGCAGGCAGCGAGAAGGCGGCACTCGTTTATTCCCTCACCTGGAGCGCCAGGGAAGCTTTGGGCAATGTCGGACTGCTCGCCGAGATCGACAAGCTCGCCTCGCGGGTGGACCAACTCAGGGAACCTGTCTCGGGGGACGAGGTCCTGCCCATCTTGCAGCGGCGTCTTCTGGGAGGCGCTCCCGACGCTTCCTCAGCCACCGAGGTGTCCACGGCATATCAGGACGTCGTAACCGGCATGCAACGTGCTCATGCCGAAACACCGTCGGAACGCCAGCAGGCCGAGGAGGAAGGTCGGCTGCTGCATGATCGGATGCGGGTGGCATATCCGTTCCATCCCGCGCTCATCGACATCATGAGGGAACGCTGGACGGCGGTGGATGCCTTTCAGCGGACGCGCGGCGCTCTGCGTTTTCTTGCCTCCTGTATGCATTCCCTCAAGAAGAACGGCGGGGCCAAGGCGCTTCTCGGGCCCGGAGACGTTCCGGTAAAGGACGTGGATGTTCGGGTGAAGATGCTCAAAGAGCTGGGTGTCCAGAACGACTACGACCCGGTCATCACGGCGGACATCGACGGTCCGAACGCCCGGGCAAAACGCATCGACGAGCGGATGGCCCGAGAAACCCCTGCGCTTGCCAGCGTGAAGCCGGCCACGCGCATCGCCACGGCCATCCTTCTGTTCTCGTTCGGCGGTTTGAGGCGCGAAGGCTCAGGAAGCGACGAAACGCTGCCCCCCGGCGTGACGGAGAACGAACTGCTGGCGGCCTGCGTAGGTCCTGACTTGGATAACATTACGGCCACGGCCGTCTTGTCCGAGCTCCGCAACACATGCCTGTACCTGCATTACGACGGCGTCCGCTACTGCTTCAAAAAGGACCCGAATGTCACCAAGCTGATCGAGGACGCGGAGCAGACCGTTGCTCGCGAGGATTCTCAGGCTCGTGGTCACGGCCCGGTCCGCAGCATGATCAAGGAGATGCTGGATGCCCGGTTGGCCGGTCACCACACGGCCATCGTGTGGCCAGCGAAGAGCCAGGACATTCCCGATGAGGACCCGCGTTTCCTCGTCGCCTACCTGCCCCTTGAGTTCGCTGCCGAGGGCAAGCCGGAACAGGAACGCCAGGCCAAGGAGTGTCTGACCAAGTACGGGGATCGTCCCCGGCGTTTCCGCAACGGTCTGGGACTCGCGATCCCGGAAAAGAAACAAATCGAGGCCTTGCGGCGTGCCGTCCGATACCTGTTGGCCATCGACCGCGTGGAAGCCAAGAAGCAGCAACTCCGGCTCACCAAGGACCAGCTTGATCAGCTCCGCGAGAGGAAACGCACCGAGCAGGCCGCGGCCGAGTCATGCTTCCGGGAGCTTTACACGGCCGCCTGGTTGCCTCGGGTCCAGGATGGCGAACTGGAGATCGAAAAGGTGGAACGGGGCGGACGCCCGCTTCAGGCGACGGGCGTCCACGAGCGGATCATGGAGCTTCTCACCAGCGTGGGGACTCCGCGCATTCACGGATCGGTGACACCAAGGAAAATTGCAGAGCGGGTGCGGCTCGGCGAATCCTTAAGCGAGGGAGAGCCCCCGCTCATGGGCATCAAGGCATCCGATGTGCTTGAGTCGTTCTTCCGAGATATTGCGCCGCCTCGGTTGGAATCCGCATCTGTTCTGCGCAAAGGCATCGCTCGCGGTGTATCGGAAAGCATCTTCGCCTATGCGAGTGGAGGCAGCCCTGTTCTTGGTCCTGACGGAAGATACCAGGTAAATCGCGACAAGGTGATTCTCGGCCGTAACATTGCTGATGATGAAATTGATTTCGATTCCGGCTTCCTCATGATGCCGGCAGCGATCCCAGAAGCCCCGGCGGTCCAACCCGCAGGCGTTTTCCCTGTCGATACAGGCACAGTTCCCCCACCGAGTGTCCATGAGGGTCCGGCCGGAATTGATGTGGGAAACGGTACTGGACCAGTCACGACGGGCACGGATGCCGCCGGTCGGAAGAAACGGGTCGCACTGACATTCGAAGCCACCAGAGAACAGGTCTTCAAGGCGTTCCCGGCCATTGCGAATCTGGCCGACAAATCTGACGGAGCCAGGGTTCGAATCCGCATCGAGGGTTCGTCGGCTGTCGGCTTCGATCCATCCTGGCTGCGCAATGCCGTGGACGAACCGCTCGATGAAGCAGATATCGAGCGGACTGCGGAGGAATAAAGCAGGAAGATTATGACGAACGAGGAAATAGCCAGATTCTTCAATAACGCGAGGCCCCATATTCAGGGCAACCCGAACCTGCGCGATCCCCAGGTCGAGGGATGGTTTCGCACGCGTCAGCATTTCCGGAACAGCGCTGAGCACGCCATCCTTCAGATTCCTGTGGGATGCGGCAAGACGGGCCTGATGGCCTTGCTGCCTTTTGAGACGGCCCAGGGTCGGGTACTGGTGATCGCCCCGAACCTTGAGATTCGCCGGGGCATTTCCACGGCCTTCGATGTCGCCGGACGTGAATGTTTCTGGACTTCGTCCGCGGGAAAACCTTCATCCGATGTGACAAGGCCTTGCCGTCCTATCTTGTCCTGATTCCGTTGGTCTATTCCCGCTATCATTTTCCAGATAACTGGAAGGCTGCGCAGGGGATAGACAACTACCTATTGCGCGCCTTGATCAGCGGTGCTTTCAGCGGGACTCCGGACCAACTCATCGACGACTGCGTCGGAAAAATCAAGGAACGGAACGGCTTCGACTTGAACCATCTTTTCGATGCCGTTCGTTCGAGAGGACGAAGTCTCGAGCTTACCGAGGATCGTTTCTGGCAGATGGGTTACGGTTCCGATTCGATCCATCTGCTTTTCAATCTGTGGTACCGGGAGTTCAACTACACGCCTGCTTACGATAACAACCTCCCGCAGGTCGATCACATCTTTCCACAGAGTGCCTTGAGAAAGATCAAGACCGTCAGCCCGGAAACCGGTCGGCTCAGCATCGTGAAATACAAACAGGATGCGCGGGACCAGTTGGCCAACTGCATGTTGCTGACCCAGGCGGAGAACGGTGCGGGCGGTAAATCGGACACCTTGCCCGAAGCCTGGTTCTCCGGCAAGCCGGAAAGCTACCTCGACATGCACTTGGTACCGAAGGATAAGGACCTCTGGAAGATCGACCGCTTCGAAGACTTCATTGAAGAGCGCAAGAAGTTGATTAGAGATAAGTTCTCGTATCTTCTCGCGCAGAAGACTCAGGATAATCAGGTTGCACAAGCGGCGCAATGATGGACCCACGGCATCTGTTTATCGATCAACGTCACACGGGCATGTGCGTTTATTGCGGCACCTATCCTGA
>ERZ795030.4459-NODE-4459-length-13782-cov-6.614920_pt1 | contig 13782 bp, 10 predicted proteins | sample MGYA00375122_ERZ795030 | MGnify/ENA primary metagenome ERZ795030 (study PRJEB30165, sample SAMN05720146) | activated sludge metagenome | isolation source: anaerobic digester from wastewater treatment plant | place: Japan | collected 2015-04-20 ...
ATGGTCGGCGCGACGGTCGCGATGGCTGTGGCGGTAGCACAGAGCAATTGACAATTGACAATTGACAATGGACAATTGACAATCGCCTGAATTCAAATGCCCTTCGCTTTAACGGCGAGGGGCATTTTTTGATGGCATCGGATCGGCTGACGAACCGGAGCCGACGGGATTTTCCCGATCGTTTCCTGCCGTAGCCGGCGTTCTTTGATTGTCAATTGTCCATTGTCAATTGTCAATTATCTTTGATCCCTTCCGGCGGCGACCTCGGCCTTCATCTGTTTGAGCAAGTCCGGCTCGAGCCAGATGTCGATGGCAATGCGCGCGGCGGCGTTCACGAACCGGTGCAGGGCGGCGCAGGCGGCTTCGGAATCCGCCATGGGAAGCGTCGCCTCCTCGTGCGCGGAAAAGCCGACGCCGTTTTCGCTGATCTCCGCGCCCATGAGCAGGCAGGGGCAGATATAGCTGACGTTGCCCACGTCCGACGAGCCGGAGGCGCGCTCCGCGTCCTGCCAAATCGGGATGTCGAGCGCGTCGAGATGCTTTTTCGCGAGCTTCGTCATCGCGGGCGCTTCGAGGAAGTTGTCGAACGGAAGATCGGGCGAGGTTGTTTCCAGCCGCGCGCCGGCCATCTTCGCCGCGGCTTGGGCTATGGCGTTGACCTTTTCGCAGACCTCGTCGAGATACGCGCGGCGCCGCGCGCGCACGAAGAAATAGCAGCTTGCGCGGTCGGGTATGATGTTGGGCGCCTGCCCGCCCTCGGTGACGATGCCGTGTATGCGCGCATCCGGCCTGAGATGCTGCCTGAGCGCGTTGATGCCCACGAACGTCCCGATCACGGCGTCGAGCGCATTGACGCCGTCCCACGGGTGCGCGGCCGCGTGCGCCGCCTTGCCGTGGAAGGTAAACTTGTAGGAGTTGATCGCGAGCATGTTGTTCATCAGGCTCGTGCGATCCGACGGGTGGAACTGTATGGCCGCGTCCACATCGTCGTAGAAGCCCTCGCGCGCCGCGATAACCTTGCCGCCGTAGGTTTCCTCCGCGGGCGCGCCGACAACGCACACGCGGCAGTTGAGCTCGTCGGCGAGCTCCTTTAACACGAGCGCCGTGCCGCAGCAGTGCGCGGCGATCCAATTGTGGCCGCAGGCGTGGCCGGGCTTCTTCTCGGGGCCGTAGCCGGGCAGCGCGTCGTACTCCGCGAGGAAACATACGAGCGGGCCGCTCCCCTGCCCGTAGTCCGCGCGGAAAGCCGTGTCCTGCGTGCCGAGCGGATACCGTACCTGAAAACCGTGCTTCTCCATGAGCCGCGCGAGGTATTTCGAGGACTCATACTCCTTCCCGCCAAGCTCCGCGTGCGCGTACACATAATGGCAGATCTCCTCGATTTCCCGGGCAATATCGGCTTCCTTCGCGGCCGCCCGCGCGTATAAGTTTTCTCTGCTCATGTTCCCATCCTTCTCCGTCGATTGAATTCTATGCGTTCATTATTCATAATCATACGCCCGCTCCGGCACGCGGGCAAGCGGAATAATCAAAAAGGCCGGACGAGCCGGCCTTTCAGGCGCGCAAACGGCGCTCAGGAGAACCATATTTTTGAGCAAAAGAGCAGGAACAGCCCGAAAAGCAATCCAAAGCCGACGAGCACCGCGATGAAGGCGAGGCTGACCCCGCCGGAAATCGCGCGTTTCTCCTCGCGCGTGAGCCTGACCGGCTCGGGCTTGAGTGCGACTTCGCCGAACTCGTCGAACTTCTTACGCTTGCTCCGCCGGTAGAAAACATCGGGCATCCCCTCGACGTTCATGTTGGCGATGACGCGGCCGTCGTCCACCCACTCTTCTTTTTTGCGCTTGGCGGCCATCAGTCCTGCGGATACAGGTGGCAGGCCACCCTGTGGCCGGGCTCGTATTCCTTGAAGACGGGCGTGACCTTAGCGCAGATGTCCATGGCCTCGGCGCAGCGCGTGCGGAACTTGCAGCCCGAGGGCGGGTTGGCGGGGCTCGGGATGTCCCCCTTGAGTATGATGCGGTTCATCTGGTACGAAGGGTCGGGCATGGGCACGGCCGAAAGGAGCGCGCGCGTATACGGGTGCATGGGGTTGGCGAATATCTTTTCCTTATCCCCCATCTCCACCATGGAGCCGAGGTACATGACGCCTATGGTCTTGGAGATGTGCTCCACGACCGAGAGATCGTGCGAAATGAACAGATACGTGTAATGGAAGCGCTTTTGCAGATCCATCATCAGGTTGATGATCTGCGCCTGTATGGATACGTCCAGCGCGCTCACGGGCTCGTCGCAGATGATGAGCTCGGGGTTGAGCGCCACCGCGCGCGCGATGCAGATCCTCTGGCGCTGGCCGCCGGAGAACTCGTGCGGGTAACGGTAAAAATACTGGGGCTGGAGGCCGCAGTCGCGCATGACTTTGGCGATGTAGGCGCGATACTGCGACTTGGGCACGATGTTGTGCTCCTTGACCGCCTCGCCTATGATCTCGCCCACGGGCATGCGCGGGGAAAGGCTCGAATACGGGTCCTGGAAGATCATCTGCATCCTGGGGCGGAGCTTGCGCAGCTCGCGCGGCCCGATGCCGGAGAGGTCCTGCCCGCCGAACTTGACCTGGCCCGCCGTCACGTCGTGCAGGCGCAGTATCGTGCGGCCGACGGTGGTCTTGCCGCAGCCGGACTCGCCCACGAGGCCCATGGTCGTGCCGCGTTCGATGGTGAAGGAAACGTCGTCCACGGCCCTGACATAATCCCTGGTCTTGCGGAAGATGCCCGTGCCGACCGGATAGTATTTCTTGAGGTGGCTGACTTCGAGTATGTTCTCCATGGCCATTGCCCTCACTCCTTTCTCTCGTCGCTCAACGCAGCGAACACATCGGCGTTGACGTCATCCTCATAGAGATAGCAGGCGGCGTAATGCGTGTCCGAAAAGCGGATCATCTTCGGGTACGCGCCGTCGCAGCGCGCGAGGCATTTCTCGCAGCGGTTGAGGAAGTAGCAGTGGTCGGGCATATTGATGGGGTTCGGCACCTGGCCGGGTATGCTGTAGAGCCGTTCGACCTTTTTGTTCATGCTGGGTTTGCTGCGCATCAGGCCCACGGTGTAGGGGTGCTTGGGCTCGAAGAAGATCTCGCGCACGGTGCCCTTTTCCACGATGCGCCCCGCGTACATGACCACGACGTAGTCCGCCATCTCCGCGATGACGCCCAGGTCGTGCGTGATGAGCATGATGCTGCCGTCCATCCTGGTCTTGATATCGCGAAGAAGATCGAGTATCTGCGCCTGTATGGTCACGTCGAGCGCGGTGGTCGGCTCGTCCGCAATAACCAGGCGCGGGTTGCACGAAAGCGCCATGGCGATCATCACCCTCTGGCGCATGCCGCCCGAGAGCTCGTGCGGATAACTGTCGTACACCTTGTCGATCATCGCGATGCCCACGAGCTTGAGCATCTCGAGCGAGCGCTTTTTGGCGGATTCCGCCGTCGCGCCCTCCATATGCATGAGCACCACCTCGTCGAGCTGCTCGCCCACGGTAAACACGGGGTTTAGGCTCGTCATGGGCTCCTGGAAGATCATTGAAATTTCCTGCCCGCGGATGCGCAGCATCTGGTCGCGCGGCATCTTGGCGATGTCGTAACACTTGCCGTCCGAACAGGCGTAGCGGATCTCGCCCTTCACGACCTGCCCCTGCGGCGCCTGCACGAGCTGCATCAGCGACAGGGATGTGACCGATTTGCCGCAGCCGGATTCGCCCACGACGCCTACGGTCTTCCCCTTGGGCACGTCGAACGACACGCCGTTGACCGCCTTGACCGTGCCGATGTCCGTGTAGAAGAAGGTGTGCACGTCGTCGAACTCGACCACGTTGTCCGGATTGCGCATGGTGGTCAGGTATTCCTGCTCCGGCACGTTTTTACGGTTCATCCTGCGCTCGAAGTCGCGCATGACCCTGGCGTTGTCGCGCTCGATGCGGCGTTCCTCGCGTATGGTCAGGTAGGCGACGTCGTCCACGCCCTTGATCTGCTTGCGTTTGAACAAGTTCTTGATTGCCATAGCCTTACCTCTTCATTCTCGGGTCGAAGGCGTCGCGCAGCCCGTCGCCGATAAAACTGAAGCCCAGCACCGTGATGATGATCAGTACGCCCGCCGGCACCCACATGTTGGGGTAATTCGCGAGTATCTCCTGCCCCTTCGAGGGGTCCGCGAGCGCGATCATAGAGCCCCACGCCGCGCGCGGGAAGGGCACGCCCAGGCCGAGGTAGGAAAGCGTGGATTCGTAGAGGATCACGCCGCCCAGGCCGAGCGTCGCGCCGACGATGAGCTGCGGCATGACGTTGGGGATCAGGTGCTTGAATATCTTCTTTCTGGCGGGCATGCCCGTGGTTTCCGCGGCCATCATGTATTCCTGCTCGCGCAGCATCAGTATCTGGCCGCGCACCATGCGCGCCGTGCCGGACCAGCCCAGGAGCGTCATGAAGCCCATCAGATAGTAGATGCGATGCTCGGACGGGATCGTCTTGATCGACACGATCGTGGCCGAGAGGATCAATAGGATCGGCAGCGTGGGCAGGCAGAAGAAGATGTCGACGATCCTCATGACGAGCTGATCGACCCATTTGCCGAAGTAGCCCGCGACGCCGCCGAGTATGATGCCGATGAACATCTCGATGAAGATGACGAGGAAGGATATGATCAGCGAGATGCGCCCGCCGTACATGAGCCGAACGAACACGTCGAAGCCCGAAGTGTCCGTGCCGAGCCAGTGTATGCCGGAGGGCGGCGCCTTGAATGTGATGACGCTCTGCGACTGGTCGTAATAGTCGTAGACCTTGCCGTCCGGCGCCTTGAAGTTCGCGGTCGAAACAAGCGTGGATACGCGCTCGATGTTGAACACTTCAATTTCACCGTATCCCCATGTCATATCCACGATGACGGGGCCCAGGAACGAGAACAGGAACACGAACACGATCATCCCGAGCCCGATCAGGGAGAGCTTGCTGCGGAAGAAACGCTTGGCGACCATGCGCCCGGGCGACATGACGCGGAAGTTCTCCTCCACGGTGATCTCGATGCCCGAAACGTCCGTATACGCGGAGGCGGCTTCTTGATTCTCGTGCGCGCGCTGCGCGCCGTTTTTTTTCAGTTCTTCATCCATATCGCTCGCCTCCTTACTTGAGCTTCACGCGCGGGTCGACCACCATGTACATGAGGTCGGATATGAGCATGCCCACGACCGTCAATATCGCGAGGAACATATTGTAGCCCATGATGAAGGGGATGTCGCCCTGCTGCGTCGCACGCAGCGCCATATAGCCGATTCCGGGCACCGCGAACACGGTTTCCGTGATCATCGCGCCGCCGAACAGGCCCGGCAGCGTGCCCGAAAGCGTCGTCACGAGCGGTATGAAGGTGTTGCGGAAAGCGTGCTTATAGACGACGGTGTGCTCGCTCAGGCCCTTCGCGCGGGCGGTGCGGATATAGTCCGAATTCATGACCTCGAGCATATTGGTGCGCGTGAAGCGCATCAGCCCGCCCACGTTGAGGAGCACCAGCACCGTGATGGGTAAAACGAGGTGCCACGCCTTGTCGAGCAGGATTTCCATGTGCGCGTCCGGCGCGAAGATCCTGGTCGCCGTCGTGAGTCCCTGCAAGGGGAACCACTTGAGATTTATGCTAAAAACGTTCATCAAAAGCGCGGCGAGGAAGAAGGACGGCAGCGCCGTGCCGATCATCGCGAGTACGGACACGGTGTAGTCGTACCCCCCGTATTGGTTGACCGCCGCTTTGATCCCCATCGGGATCGCGATTGAGACTTGAAGTATCATCGAAATCAGCGCGAGGGTAAACGAGGTCCACATATAGTTGTTGATGACCGTTGACACGGGCTGTCCGTACAGGAACGAGAAGCCGAGGTCCCCGGTTATCGCGCTTGTGAACCACATGACGTAGCTCTTGAGTATGCCGGGCAGGCTCTTATCCGCCAGCCCGTAGAGTTCCTTGAGGCGCTGGACATCGTCCAGCGTCATCGATCCGTTCGACAGCGCCGCGGCGGTCTGGTTATCGATATAGTCCGCGGGCATAAGCATGCTGAGCATGTAGATCAATACCGATACGCCGAGCAGTATGACCACGGCCAGCAGCAGCCTTTTTTGAATATACTTCCACATGTGCTTTCTCCCAGCCCCGTTCGTAGTATTAGGAGACGCAAGGCCCGGCGGCATACGCCAAGCCTTGCGTCACAGCCATTACATTGTCATTTCACGGAGAGCCACGGAGCTTAGCCGTTGAGCTCGACGTTCCAGATGTAAGCGAGCGGGCTCTGGAACGGGGTCACATCGTCCCCGCTGAAGAGGGTTTCCGCGTTGATGACGTCCTTGTTGAAGACGAACATGTTCTTCCTCTGGTAGGTCGGAATCTCGGTGGTGAGGCTGGTGGAAAGCTCGAGAGCGCGCGCGTAGATGGCCTTGCGCTCCTCGACGTCGAGCGTGGAGCGGCCGGCGATGATGAGCTCGTTGAGCTCCTGGAGCGCGGCCTTCTCCTCGTCGCTGCCGTTGGCGAACATCCAGTAGAGGCCCTTCGCGGTCGGCGAGGTGGACTGGTTCACAGCGGGATCGGAGTACCAGATCTGGAACATATCCGGATCGACGCCGCCGCTGCCCCAGGCCGCGGCCCAGATCTGGATGCCGGACTCATAGGCGGTGGAGAGCTTGTTGAGCACCTTGTCGTCAACCTCGATGTCGAACTTGACGCCGATGGAGGCGAGCACGGTCTGCATGTCGATGAAGATGGAGCCCGCCGGGTGGTCCTTGGCTTCCATCGGGAGGGTGGCCTTGAAGGTGACCTGCTGGCCCGCCAGAGACACGCCGTCCCTCGTGAAGGTCTCGGGATAGTACATGATGTTGGCGGCCTCGTCGTAGATGTAGCCTTCCTCGAGGAAGAGCGCCTTCGCGGTCGCGCCGGTGCCGTCATACGGATACATGTTCTCGGGATTCTCGGGATAAGCCCACTGCACCTTGGTCATGGTGCGGTAGTTGAGCGTCGCGAGCTCGCCGTAGGTGTTGTCGATGCACAGCTGGAGGTTCATGGTGCTGGCGAGGGCGCGGCGGACGTTCCACTCGGGCACGAACTGCGCGTTGACGCCGATGTAGCCGTAGCCATCGTTGTCGACGAGTATGTAGGCCAGCTTGGCGTAATCGCCCTGACCCCCGGTGACGTCGTTGATGATGTCGGTCTTCGCGGAGGGATTGCTGTAGTACACGGTGCCGGTCTTGACGGCATCGAGCTCAGCGCCGCTGTCGATGACCTGGTAGCGGACGTACTGGATCTTCGGGGAACCGAGCATGAAGGCGTCGTTGGCGGTGTAGTACACGACGTTGTCCTTGAACTCCTCGAAGATGTACGGGCCGGCGCCCACGGGCTTGACGTTCTTGTCCTTGAGGCACTGGATGAAATCGGGATCGCTGAGCGACACGCCGAACTCGTTGAGCTCGCCCGCGAAGCCCTGGGTGTAATACTGCCACGGAGCGACGGCCACGCCAAGCTTGAAGATGGCGGTCGGATCGACGCCGTTCATGACGACCTGGATATACTCGCGCTCCACGCCGTCCTCGCAGACTTCGACGCCGGAGGTGATGCCGCTGATGCTGGGCACGCCGCCCTCGACGGAACCCGCGCTCGCGATGAACGCGCTGCGGAGGCTCTCGATCAGGATGGTGCTCCCGGCCGCCTCAACCTGCGCGCCGCTGTCGGTGACGTCGAAGTTGTAAGCGGTGACGATCGCCTTCCAAAGATCGGCGGTGGTGAGCTCGGCGGTTTTGAGGTCATAGACGGTGCCGATCGCATCCGTGAAGACCAGTTCGTCGTCGAGGCTGCCGAGGTTCCACATGGACATGCCGAACGCGGCGCGGGTGGAATCGGAAGCGTTGAGCTGCTCCCAGGAGAGGTTTTCGCTGACGTACTTTTTCACATATTCATCGGTGCCGTAACTGGCTACGACATAATCGATGATCTCTTGCGTGAACTGGGCGCCGATCTCGGGCAGAGGAGCCCAGAAAGTGGCCTGCTGCTCAGCGGTCACGCCGCTGGCGGACGGGAATACCATTGCGCCGGTCTCGTCGATCGTGAAGCCGGCCGCGATGATCGCTTCCATGAGCTCCAGCACGTCGGAGCTGGTCTGGAGGCGATACTCGCTCAGGCCCTGTATGGCCATGGTGTAGAATGTGCTCGCGCCGTCGTAAAGCGGATCGCAGTACACATACATCGAGAAGAGCACGTCCTTGGCGGTGACGGGCGTGCCGTCGCTGAAGGTGATGCCGTTCTTGAGAATGAACTTGTAGGTCGAGGTCGACTTGTCGTCGCTGACTTCCTGCGAGTAGGCCCAGGCGTAGCTGGGATACTCGACGCCGGCCTGCGGAGCGCCGTCCTTGTCGTAGTGGAGCAGACCGATCTGGGTCAGGGCCTGCACATCGTTATCGTAGGCGGACGTGTAGAAGAACGGGCTGAACTTGCCATCAAGCGTATAGGTGCTGATAACCAGCGGCATGGTGGCGTTGTTGCCGGTCCTCGGGCTGGCGACGGCGTCGTAACGGTCCGCCGGTACATCGGGCAGGATGACCTTCGGCGTTTCGACGGCCTCCGTCGGCGCCACGGTGGGCGCCGGGGTTGCCTCGCTGCCGGTATTGTCGCAGCCGACGATGGCAAACATCATCAGCGCGCAAAGCAGCATGGCAACGATTTTTGCGATGTTGTTTTTCATTGTTTTACCTCCACATTATTTATTAAAGCCGGCGCGGCTTACGCCATGCCGGATTTAACCTTCTTCAATGCGCCCTCGCTTCAGGGCGCGGGGGTTTCTTCCGGAGCCGGAGACGGAACGGGAAGCTCGAACAGGGCGAGCGCGAGCCCCTCGGGATCGGCGACGCTGAGGACGAGGCCCTCGGCCGTGCAGCCGTTGAACGCGCAGTTTTCGAAGGAGCCGAACAGGTCGCCGAGCGTATACGCGGCGGAGCCGTCGTCGCCCCTGCCGCTCGCGATCGAAAGGCCTATGAAATGGCAGTTGTTGAGCGTCACGTTTTTCGCGTTCGCCGCGAGCAGGCCGCCCGTTACCTTAATGCCCTTCATGACCTCGATGCTCAGGGCCGCGTTCTCAATGGTCAGGTCGTTGATGGTTGCGCCGTCCATGAGCGCCGTGAGGCCGACGATCTTTTCCTTGTCCGCATCGATCTTCTTGCCGCTTACGGCGACTTTGAGGTTCATGAGCTTGTGGCCGTTGCCGTTGATGACGCCGGAAAAGCTCTCGCTCGTGACGAACGTGACGCCCGCGAGATCGATATCGGCGTTGATGATGTATCCGTCGATGGGATTGCCCTTCGCGTCCTCGGAGAAGAAGCCGTACTTCGTGCCCATCTTGAGGTCGCCCGCATCGTTCACGACGATGTAGTTGCCTTGCGTGAACTTCATGTATACGACGCGGTTGGCGGTGTTGACCAGATACGCCTCGACGGCCTCCTCGATGATCTGATCCTTGGCCGCGCGAAGCTCCGCGCGGGCGGCTTCGTCGGTCGTCGTCAGGTTATAGCCGAGCTTGTTGAGGAAAAGCCAGGACGTGTCCGCGTTGGGATCGACCTCGTCCTCCTCGGGGGCGACATAATCGATCTTCTCGAGATACTGCGGGAACATTTCATACAGCTTCGCGTAGAGCTGGGCTTCGGTGGGCGTGGGGTCCACATGAACGTAGGCGGCGAAATCGTATTCCTTCGTGCAGGCGGCGTCCTCATAATAACCCTCGAAGGTCGCGCCGCCCGGCGCGTTGAGCTCGACCACGCTGCCCGAAAGCGGCTGGATGGGCGAGTCGGTCGTGATGTTCTTGCTGAAGATGACCGCGCCGGTCGCGGCATCGATATAATTCACCTTCGCGCGGGGAATCCAGCGGGCGTAGAGGGTCATGTCGCCCTGCACGCGGTCGAGCTGGAAATCCCACCGGTCGGCGGCGAGGAAGGCATAATCCTCCGCGCTGCCCGCGGCGCGATCCGACTTGGCGGTATACCAGCCGGCGAGTATATACCCGTCGCGCGTGGGCTCGATGAGCATGTTGCTCGAGCCGGAGGGTTTAAACACATATGAGTTGGGCAAATAGTATGTCGTCCTGACCTCGCGGGCGTTCACGAGGCCGCCGAGCGCGTTGTACGTCACGACGCAGTCGTAGCCCCACTGCCCGGGGTCTGCGGCGCCGCCGTGCCTGCCGCATGCAGAGGCGAGCACGCAGAATAAGCATATCGTGAGGATTAATGCGCGTTTGATTTTGCTTTCTGCCATTCTCCAACCATCCTTATGATAGTAAGCGGTTGAATACAACATTACTTTCGTAACGTCCTGATACAATCCGGGTCTACGTTTCATATTACATCATAATAGAATGGCTGTCAACCACGCGCGCGCGCCGCAACCCGCGCGCGGAACGCGCAAAAGGCTCCTAAATGTATGGGTTTTTTGGGAATAGCAGCCTGTATTACGCCGCGGTTTATGCAGGCCCCGGCAGGCGCGCGCAACCGTGGAAAACGCTGGAAAAGTTGCGCAACCGCGCGCAAAAAATGCATTTTCCGGCGAAAATCCGCGTACATGGCGTGCGTTTATGCACATGGCTTGACGGCCGGGGAGCGCTCCGGGGCGACCGCCGCCCCTGCCGCCGCGCGCGGGCGTCCGCGGGGTATAGCGAATAATAATACATCCATGCGCGTTCATTATATCTTATATATAATCGCGCCGCACGAATTAACAATTGATTCAATTGAGGGCATAACTTCCATATGCTATAATGAAAACGCAATGAAAGCCCGATACCGCAGAAGAAGGAATTACCGCAGAAGAAGGAGCCTGAGCGCCAGCAACTGGGGACCCGTACTGGCTTTTTTGGCTACGGTGCTCGGCGTGGCCGGCGCCGTGGCGCTCCTGATTTTCGTCGGGCTTCCGAAGCTCCTGCCGCTCGTGGGCATCGACTTCAGGGCGCCCTTCGCGCCCACGCCCACCGCCGCGCCCACGCCGCGGCCCACGGCCACGCCCAACCCGATGGACGGCTTCGACGCCGCGGAGGCGGAAACGGAGGTCGTGTTCGACGCGTCCTCGAACTACCGCTGGTTCGGCGACCCGTACATGTTCGGGGGCAGGATGGTCTTCTCCGCGGGCAAGCTCGTGGATTCGAAGGCGGAGCTGATCGATTTGTATTTCTATGAGCCGGGCGCGCGCGCGGCGACGAAGGCGGACATCGCGCTCCAGCACGCGCACTTCATGTACCCCAAATTCAACGCGCGCTGGCTCGTCTACCTCGACGCGGAGCTGAACGGCGGCGGGGCGCTCATGGCGCTCGACCTCGCGGACCCGGCCGCGGAGCCTGTTTTAATAAAGGAAGTTTATACCGGCCAGCCCGAGCCTATGCTCGACGGCGATTGCGTCGCCTGGACCGAGCGCACGGGCACGCGCATGGACAAGCTCTTCGTGTGCGACCTCAACTCGCTCGAAACGACCGTGGTGCACATGTTCAGCAACAACTCCTACGGGCAGAGTCTGCCGTGCTTTTACGGCGGCACGCTCATCTGGGCGGACGTGGATTCCTCCGGCTCCGGCGACGCGGAGGATACGAGCGTGATCTACTCGATGACCATGGGCTCGCCGTCCATTTCCACCTACAGCGCGGGCGTCTATGTGCACGATCCCGAAACCAACGGGGTCTACACCGCGTGGCTCGACGCGCATCACGCCCCCGAAACCGGCCTCTATTACAGCAAGGCCGGCGGCAGGCCCGTGAAGATCGCCAGCGGCGTGGTCGAGTTCGGCATGGCGGACAGCTTCATCGCCTATTGCAGGGACGAGGCCATATACGCCTACCGCTTCGACAACGGCCAGACCTACAGGATCAGCGCGGAATACGAAAAGACGCAGTTCCTAGGCGTATCCGACTCGTGCGTGATCTGGATGGACGTGACTTCGCGCGAGCGCGACATCATCAAGTTCTCGCGCCTGCCCTGAGGAGGAAACATGGCCAAAACGCAAAAGACCGCGTTCGTCTGCGGCGAATGCGGGTATGAGAGCGGAAAATGGCTCGGGCGGTGCCCAAACTGCGAAAGCTGGAATACCTTCGTCGAAGCCGCGCCCGCGACGGCGCAGCAGCGCGCCGGGAACGCGCCTTCCCGCGCCGTCCCTCTCGCGCAGGTCAGGGCGGACGCGGCCAGGCGCGTTTCCTCCGGCATGGGCGAATTGGACCGCGTGCTCGGCGGCGGCATCGTCGGCGGTTCCACTGTGCTGCTCGGCGGCGACCCCGGCATAGGCAAATCCACGCTTTTGATGCAGACGGCCGACAGGCTCGCCTCTCTCGGCGCGGTGCTCTACGTTTCGGGCGAGGAGAGCGCGGCGCAGCTTAAATTGCGCGCGCAAAGGCTGAACCTGGTCTCGGACATACTCATACTCGCCGAAACGGACATTTCCACAGTCGAGGCCGAGGCGCTGCGCGTGAAGCCTTCCTTCCTCATCATCGACTCCATACAGACCATGTACTGCGGGGAACTGACCAGCGCGCCGGGCAGCGTGAGCCAGGTGCGCGAATCGACCGCGCTGCTCACGCGCATCGCCAAAACATCGGGCTGCGCGGTGTTCCTCGTCGGCCACGTCACCAAGGAGGGCGCCATCGCGGGCCCGCGCGTGCTCGAGCACATGGTCGACACCGTGCTCTACTTCGAGGGCGACAGGCACGATTCCTTCCGGCTGCTGCGCGCGGTCAAGAACCGCTTCGGCTCCACGGACGAGATCGGCGTGTTCGAGATGCGGGATTGCGGCATGGCGGAGATCCCCGATCCTTCCGCGCTGTTCCTCTCGGGCGCGAACGCGCCGGGCTGCGCCGTCACCTGCACCATGGAGGGCACGCGCCCCATGCTCGCGGAGGTGCAGTCCCTGATTTCGGCCTCTCCCTTCTCGAACCCGCGCCGCATGGCGGCGGGCCTCGACCTCAACCGGCTGATCCTGCTGCTCGCGGTGCTCGAGAAAAAGGCGTTCCTTTCATTATCCGATAAGGACGTTTACATCAACGTCGTGGGCGGGCTCCGCCTCGAGGAGCGCGCGGGCGATCTCGCCGCGGCCATGTGCGTCGCCTCCTCGCTGCTCGAAGCTCCCCTTCCGCCGAACACGGCCTGCATAGGCGAGGTTTCCCTCACGGGCGAAATACGCCCCGTGAGCCGCATGGACAAGCGCGTAGGCGAATGCGCGCGGCTCGGCTACACGAGCGTGATCGCCGCAAAGAGCGCGAAGCCGCAGAAAATTCCGGGCGTCAAATTCATCGGCGTATCAACGCTTGGAGAAGCCGTGCGCCTGATCGCGGGGAAATAGGATTGCCAAAGGCCGCGATTGTGCTATAATAGGATTTGCGTGCGCTCGTAGCTCAGCTGGATAGAGTATCAGACTCCGACGCTGAGTGTCTAGGCAGACGAAAAAGCGAATATGTACCCGTAGCTCAGTTGGATAGAGCGTTGGACTCCGACTCCAAAGGTCAGAGGTTCGAATCCTCCCGGGTACGCCATTTATCACTGACAATATAGATATTGTCGCAAAAAAGCCCGCAGTTGCGGGCTTTTTTGATGCTTTCGATCACGTTTGCCTTAAATGCCATACCATAGATGTTTTTACGGGATAAGAGTAGTTGAGGGGGATTCGAACCTTTGACTATACACTTAGGTTCCGCATTTCCTTTGGCAAAAACTAAGTTTGGAACATCCGCCGACCTCCCTGCTCGCTTGCCGCA
>ERZ795030.4460-NODE-4460-length-13777-cov-13.251348_pt1 | contig 13777 bp, 7 predicted proteins | sample MGYA00375122_ERZ795030 | MGnify/ENA primary metagenome ERZ795030 (study PRJEB30165, sample SAMN05720146) | activated sludge metagenome | isolation source: anaerobic digester from wastewater treatment plant | place: Japan | collected 2015-04-20 ...
CCAAAAATATCGCCGAATTGCGAGAAGATGTCTTCCATCGTAAAACCTCCACCCGAAAAACCTCCACCGGCAGCTCCTTCTACGCCGGCATGCCCAAACTGGTCGTATCGTTGCCTTTTTTCGGGATTGCTCAATACCTCGTAAGCCTGGGCCGCTTCTTTAAACATCTCTTCGGCTTTCTTATCGCCCGGATTTTTGTCGGGATGGTATTGAATGGCTTTTTGTCGGTAGGCTTTTTTTATTTCTTCTTCGGTGGCATTTCTCGACACCTCCAGTACCTCATAATAATCTCTTTTCGCCATGGTAAAATCTTCGTTTTCTTAGGTCCGCACCATGAATCAGTTTGCCACAACTACTTTGGCAAAACGTATCACTTTGTCGTGCAGGAAATAGCCCTTTTGAATGCACTCAACCACTTTTCCGCGTTGTTTTTCGTCTGTGGCAGGAATGGTCGTAATGGCCTCGTGTAAATCGGTGTCGAAGTCTTGATCTTTAGTTTCAATGGCTACCACACCGTGTTGTTTCAGATAGGCAGTCAGTTTTTTGTAAATCAATTCCATGCCTTCTTTGAAAGCAGTTATTTCGCTGTTATCCTGAACAGCCGCCAGTCCACGTTCAAAATCGTCGACCACGCTTAATATCCCTACCAAAACCGATTCGCCGCCTGCTTTAATAAGCTCGGCTTTTTCGCGCATGCTGCGCTTGCGGTAATTTTCGTATTCGGCCAGCAGGCGCAAATTGGATTCTTTCAGCTGATTATACTTTGACTCGAGTTCCTGTATTCGTTTAGCGTTCGTTTCTTTGCTGGGTTCTTGTTGCTTGCTTTTGCCTTTTTTTTGTTCTGAATTGACTTTGGTTTCCCGGGATTTGTCCTCCCCGGCTTGTTCTTTTTGGAGGATTTCTTCCTGCGTATGTTCGGTTTTGGGCTTGTTTTGTTTGTTCATAATCTTGATAAATAGAAATCTATGCTTGCCGTTTATACTGCAAATATCTTGCCTGAACCTAATTGCATGGCCGATTTGTCAGTTATGACGGATGTATTTCGGTGATCTTGACAATCTGTCAGTAAGTGCAGCATACCAGGTTGCGGTCACCGTAGGCGTTGTCCACCCTTGATACGGGAATTTGAAATTTATTGCCTTCTATCCATGGCAGGGGATAAGCAGCCCGGCTCCGGGGGTAGGGGTAAGGCCATTCGTCGGCCGTTAACAGATATTCGGCATGAGGCGAATTCACCAGCAAGTTGTTGTCTGCCGGATAGTTGCCGGTACGGACTTCCTCAATTTCCCGGTAAATGCTTTCCATGGCCTGTACAAAACGATCCAATTCTTCGAGGCTTTCACTTTCGGTGGGTTCGATCATCAACGTACCGTGTACGGGGAAGGAGAGGGTGGGTGCGTGGAAACCGTAATCCATAAGGCGCTTGGCAATATCGGTTTCGCTGATGCCGGCTTCTTTGAAAGGTCTGCAGTCGAGAATCAGCTCGTGAGCCACAAAGCCTTCGGCTCCTGTATAAAGCACGGAGAAATGCGATTTCAGACAAGCGGCCAGGTAATTGGCATTGAGAATGGCTATTTGGGTTGCCCGTTTCAGGCCTGCTGTTCCCAACATACAAATATAGGCATAGGTGATGGGCAGCAGCATGGCGTTGCCGTAAGGGGCAGAAGCTACCGAAATACCCTTTGTTTTGTCCCAGGACTCTGTGGGCAGGAAATCCGCCAGATGGGCGGCACAACAAATGGGGCCTGCACCCGGACCTCCGCCTCCATGGGGCATGGCAAATGTTTTGTGCAGATTCAGGTGGCAAACGTCGGCTCCGATAAAACCGGGGCTGGTCAGGCCAACCTGGGCATTCATATTGGCTCCGTCCATATAAACCTGTCCGCCGTATTGATGAACGATACGGCACATTTTGCGAACGTCCGGTTCGAAAATACCGTGGGTAGAAGGATAAGTAATCATGCAACCGGCAAGTCCGGCAGCGTTTTCGCGGGCTTTGTTTTCCCAGTCTTCCAGGTCGACGTTACCGTTGGCATCGCATTTAACCTGAACTATGGAAAAGCCTGCCTGAGCGGCACTGGCGGGATTGGTTCCGTGAGCCGAATCGGGGATAAGGATGATATTTCTGCCGGCTTGACCCTTGGCTTTGAGATATTCCCTGATCACCCTCAGTCCGGTATATTCGCCGGCGGCCCCGGAATTGGGTTGCAGAGAACAGGCTGCAAAGCCTGTTACTGCGCAGAGTTGTTGCTTGAGCTTTTCGATGATGCTGAGGTAACCGGCTGCTTGTTCTTTGGGCACCATGGGATGGATTGCGCCGAATTCCGGCCGGCTCAGCGGCAACATTTCCGAAGCGGCATTGAGCTTCATGGTGCAGGAACCCAGCGGAATCATGGAGTGTACCAGCGAAATATCCTTGCGTTCCAGTTGTTTGATGAAGCGCATCATAGCCGTTTCGGAATGATAGGAATTGAAAACGGATTGTTGCAATACCGGCTCCTGGCGAAGCAGGCTGTCGTCGAGGGCGCAGATATTGTTCCAGTTCTCTTCTCCGACAGGCACGGCCAGGTTGCCGGCGGCCGAGGCAAAGACTTCGATCAAGTCGTTCAAAGCCCGATTGTCGACGGTTTCGTCCAGACTCAGTCCCAGAGTTTTGCCGTCGGGGTAATAATAAAGATTGATTCCGGCCGCCTCGGCCACCTTGCGAAAAGATTTAGTGCTGAGGCCTTCGGGTAATTTGATTTTCAAGGTGTCGAAAAAGGAGCCGTTTTCCTGTTCGTAGCCGTACACTTCCAGCGCATCGTTCAGGTAGGAAGTCATACCGTGTATGCGTGTGGCAATATCGCGCAAACCTTTGGGACCGTGATAAATGGCATAGAAGGCCGACATAATGGCCATCAGGGCGGTGGCGGTGCAGATATTGGAAGTAGCTTTCTCCCGTTTGATATGTTGTTCGCGGGTTTGCAGGGCCAAACGGTAGGCTGTTTTACCCCGGCTGTCTCTGGATAGTCCGACAATACGGCCCGGCATTTGTCGTTTGAACTCTTCGCGGGCGGCAAAGTAGGCGGCTGCCGGCCCTCCGTAGCCCATGGGGATTCCAAAACGCTGGGAAGAGCCAAATACGATGTCGGCTCCCCATTTACCCGGGGCTTCCAGTATGACCAGAGCCATCAGGTCGGCTGCCACGGCCAGTTTGAGCCCGGCTTTATGCACTTTATCTGCAAAGCTTCGGTAATTTTCTACCTTACCTTCGGCATTGGGATATTGCAGTAGGGCTCCAAAAAAACTATCATCGGGCCTGAAAGCGGCGTAATCGCCCAGGACCAGTTCAATACCTTGTTCCGAACAGCGGGTTTTGAGAACTGCCAGTGATTGGGCAAACAGTCCCCGGTCGACGAAAAGTTTGTTGGCTCCCGATCTTTCCTGTTCCCGGCTGCGCAGATTGAACATCATGTGAGCGGCCTCGGCAGCCGAAGTGGCTTCGTCGAGCAGAGAACTGTTCGAAAGCGGCAATCCGCTGAGCTCACAAACCAGGGTTTGGAAATGCAGCAGAGCTTCCAGCCGGCCTTGCGAAATTTCGGCCTGATAGGGAGTGTAAGAAGTGTACCAGCCGGGGTTTTCGAAAACATTGCGCTGAATAACGGCCGGTGTGATGCTGCCGTACCAGCCTTGTCCGATGTAAGAGCGGAACAGCTTGTTTTGGGCAGCCAGCCCGGCAATGTGTTCCGCAAAACGGGCTTCCGACATCGGTTCGATTGGTTCGGGTTCCTGAGTGAGGCGGATATCCCGGGGTAAGGTTTTGTCTATCAGTTCTTCGAGACTGTTCAAGCCAATTTTGGCGAGCATTTTTTGTTCTGCTTCGGGGCTGATGCCGATGTGGCGTTCTGAGAAAAGGAGAGTGTTCATATTATTGATTATAAGTTTGTTAAATCGATGATTTCTTCTTCGAGCAAGCTGATTTTTTCGCCCTGATTCTTGCCGACAACAAAGGTGTTTTCAATGCCCACGGCTCCGACGCCTTCGACGACAAATTTAGGCTCTATGGCAAGCACCATGCCTGCTTCCAACACATCTTTCATTTTGGGAGCCAACACAGGCAATTCGTTGATAACTAAGCCCACTCCATGACCGACAAAGCCGGCCTGTTGATTCTTGCCCATAAAACAATCTGCCAAACCCTGAGAAGCGACAAAGTCTAAGGAAAAAAAGTATAAATCCTCGCAGATTTCGCCCTCTTTCAATCTTTCCTGAAGGCGATCCTGCAGTTCCAGGGCGACTTGGTGGGCCTTGTAGGCTTTTTCGGGAAGTTTCCCATAGGAGTAGCAGCGGGAAAGATCGTCCAGATAACCTGTGAAGTTGCCGGCCATATCGATCATGACGCTATGTCCGGGGAGTATGGGGCTGCCGTTGGGTCCGATGGGGTTGGAGGGATGTCCGGCTCCCCCCAGGGCAAAATCGTAAGGAGAGCTTACCAGGGCGTTATCGCCGGTCAATACAGTACCCATAAAGACATCCATATCGGCTCCGTAGGTTCTGAACAAACCCAGGTTGCCGTTCAGGCGCATAATCCGTTCGAGTTCTATGGATAATTCAATGTCCGTCATGCCGGGCCTGAAGAGCCGGGGTATGCTCCGATAGGAGGCAGCGTGCAGTTCGGCCGACCGGCGTATCAAAGACTGTTCGTAAGGCGTTTTTACGCTGCGGGCTTTTCGCAGAGCCTGGCTGCCGTTTATCAGCCGACTGTTGGGAAAACATTGCTGCAACCTTGTCCATTCGGCGTAGCTCAGTTCATCGCCTTCGAGCATCAGGTTTTCGGCGGGGGGCATTCCCAGTTCTCTGAGGATTCCGGGTATTTGCTCCACTTTGCGAATCAGGTGAAAATGTGCCTGATCCGGTTGTGACCCGGGGCTTTTTTGTCCGGTTTCGCCGGCAGGGAATCCGATGTCTTCGGCTTTCAGATCGAGGGGACGGCGAACAAAGTGAATCGCCTCGCCCTCACAGGGTAAATAGCAATAGCCTTTATATATTCTGTTGTTGAGGTAATACAGGTTGACTGAGCTGCTTAAAAGACAGGCATCGGCTTGCAGGGATTGGAGTTGTTTCAGGATATGTTGACGCCTGAGAGTGCCTTCGTTAATCATCAGAATAATAACATTTTATATTTTTTTAACCCGCTTGTGCAAGGAGGGCTTTTTAAAACGTCAAAGGTAGGCATTAAAAAAAATAATTCCTACCTTTGTACCCTTTTTCAAAATCACCGAAAGGAAGCTGTTCAACCGACATATGCCTCAACAACGATACATCGAGATTCAGGGAGCTCGTGTCAATAATCTTAAGAATATCAGTGTTCAGATTCCCGAAAACGCTTTTACTGTTATAACCGGTTTGTCGGGTTCGGGCAAATCCTCTCTCGCTTTCGACACTCTATATGCCGAAGGCCAGCGTCGTTACGTCGAAAGCCTGTCGGCCTATGCCCGTCAGTTTTTAGGCAGAATGAACAAACCGGAGGTGGATTTTATTAAAAACATACCTCCTGCCATCGCCATTGAACAAAAGGTAAATACGCGCAATCCCCGCTCGACGGTGGGCACTTCGACCGAAATTTACGAATACCTCAGGTTGCTGTTTGCCCGGATAGGTAAAACTTATTCACCGCTATCGGGCGATGAGGTCAAAAAACACCGAACCAAAGACGTTATCGAGTACGTGCTGAAATTTCCCGAAGGCAGCCGCTTTTTGGTGCTCTGCCCGCTCAATCTGCCCAAAGGACGAAGCCTCGAAGATCATTTGGAAAGCTTTATAAAACAAGGTTTCAGTAGGATAGAGTATCGGGGGCAGATACTAAGTATAGAAGATTTTTTGTCCCAAGCCGGTAAGATAAGCCCGTCCGGTATTGAAAGCCTCTACCTGGTCATAGACCGCTTGTTGGTGCAAAAGGACGACAAATTGGTACAGAGCCGTCTGGCCGATTCCATCGAAACCGCTTTTTACGAAGGAGATCACAATTGTCTGATTCGGATGTTTACCAATGAAGGATCGGAGCTCCGGCATTTTTCCGATCGTTTCGAGGCAGACGGAATGGTATTTGAAGAGCCGAACGACCTGATGTTCAGCTTTAACTCTCCCGCCGGAGCTTGTCCTGTTTGTGAGGGCTTCGGTAAAGTTCTCGGCTTGGATCCCGACCTGATAGTGCCCAACAAATCCCTGTCTGTTTACGACGATGCCATTGTTTGCTGGAGAGGGCCCAAAATGAGCGAATGGAAAAATCGCCTCGTGGAGAATGCCGCCGCTTTCGACTTTCCGGTGTTTAAGCCCTGGTATCAGCTCAGCGAATCACAAAAGCGCCTGGTCTGGACAGGGAACGAGTATTTTCAGGGCCTTGACGATTTTTTCCGTATGGTGGAATCCAATCAGTATAAAGTGCAGTACCGGGTAATGCTTTCACGCTATAGGGGCAAAACCATCTGTCCGGAGTGCAAAGGCACCAGGCTCAAAAAAGAAGCTTCCTACGTAAAGGTCGGCGGGCGAAGTATTTCGGAATTGGTCGATTTATCTATACTGGAACTGAACTCTTTTTTTGAACAACTTCAACTGAGCGCCAACGAAAAGCTCATAGCCGAACGCTTACTTACCGAAATACGGACCCGGATCAAATTCCTGCTGGATGTAGGATTGTCTTACCTGAGTCTCAACCGCTTGTCTTCTTCGCTTTCGGGCGGTGAAAGCCAGCGTATCAACTTGGTCACCTCGTTGGGTAGCAGCTTAGTAGGTTCACTGTATATTTTGGATGAACCGAGTATAGGCCTTCACGCCAGAGATACGGCTTTGCTGATCAAAGTGCTCAAAGAACTTAAAGAGTTGGGCAACACGGTAGTAGTAGTAGAACACGACGAAGAAATTATTCGGGCGGCCGATTACATTATCGATATTGGCCCCAAAGCCGGCCGTTTGGGAGGAGAGTTGATGTATCAGGGGTCGGTAAGTGGCCTGATCAACCATTCCGAGTCGGTATCAGTGAACAAGCAGGAGAAAACAAGCCGGAAGAAGCCGGTCAAAGAGAACCCCGTCCAATTTCAAAGTCATACCCTGAATTATTTGAGCGGAAAGGAAAAAATACCTTTGCCCGAGTTGAGACGTCCCTGGAACAATTACATCGAAATCGTTGCAGCCTGCCATCACAATCTGAAAAACATCAACGTCAAGTTTCCGTTGAATGTGATGACGGTGGTCAGCGGAGTGAGCGGCTCGGGAAAATCCTCACTGGTTCGGGATATTTTTTATGTGGCTTTAAAGAGGATTTGTAGTGAGACCACCGATAGTTGCGGTTCTTTCGGCGAACTCAGAGGCGATATCCATCTGGTACATAACATTGAATTTGTCGATCAGAATCCCATAGGCAGATCGTCTCGCTCCAACCCGGTGACTTACCTCAAGGCTTACGACGAGATTCGTAAACTCTATGCCGAACAAGCCCTGGCAAAACAAATGGGCTTCAACGCATCCTACTTTTCTTTCAATACCGACGGCGGGCGTTGTGAAGCTTGTCAAGGCGAAGGAGTGGAAAGAGTGGAAATGCAGTTTATGGCCGATCTGGAAATGGTTTGTGAGCATTGTCACGGCAAACGTTTCAAGAGCGATGTGTTGGAAGTACTGTACCGCGAAAAATCCATTCACGATGTACTCGAAATGACGGTGGACGAGGCTATAGAGTTTTTTGGACAGGGCAGGCAAGCCCTCGAAAAGAAAATTGTCAAACGCCTGCTGCCCTTGCAGGAAGTAGGCTTGGGTTACATCAAGCTGGGACAGTCCTCTTCTACCCTGTCGGGCGGTGAAAGCCAAAGGGTTAAACTGGCCTTTTTTCTAAGCAACGAACGCGAAGAGCCCGGAGTATATGTTTTTGACGAGCCTACTACAGGCCTACATTTTCACGATATTCATATTTTGCTTAAAGCCCTGAATGCTCTGATTGCCAAGGGGCATACCGTGATCATTATTGAGCACAATGTGGAGATTATTAAAAGTGCCGATTATGTGATCGACCTGGGCCCCGAAGGTGGAGACCAAGGAGGATACCTCTTATTTCAGGGGAAACCCGAAGATCTTTTGCAATGTAAAGAGAGTTATACGGCCAGGGCCCTGAAAAAACACTTGAAAGGCTAAACATTCCCAAAATCATCAACCAATAAACCGGCCAACAATCAATCTGAAATTTCAATCAATAGTATAAAATTAAACCGTATTTAAAGAAGTGTAATTATGGACTCAATTGCAGTAGATTCAACAGCAAAAAGCAGTTTACCGTTTGAGCCGGCAGTCGTGACGGAAACCGTTACTCAAACAGTAGAATCGATGAATCAGTTTTGGCATAAAGCCCGGGACTTTTTTACCGATGTTTTACTGGCCAACGTTCCCAGAATTATCATTGCCCTCGTATTGCTTTGGGTAGGATTCAGGCTGGTGAATTACCTTACCAGAATGGTTCGCAAAATTATGCAGGCCCGTGAGATGGATAAGTCCTTGCAGGATTTTTTGGGCTCCCTAATCGGTATAATACTCAAGGTGCTGATAATAATGAGTGTTATGCAGATGATAGGCGTGGCGGTAACTTCATTTATTGCCATTCTCGGTGCCGCCGGCCTGGCCATTGGTATGGCTTTGCAGGGCACCCTGCAAAACTTTGCCGGTGGGGTTATAATTTTGCTTTTAAAACCCTTTAAAGTGGGTGATTTTATTGAGCAAGGTTCCATCAGCGGAACGGTTACGAGTATCCAGATTTTTAATACTGTTTTGAGTACTCCCGACAACAAAGTCGTGATTGTACCCAATTCTCAATTAGCCACCAACTCCCTGATCAATTACACCAAATCCGAAGTCCGCCGGGTGGATGTAAGCGTAGGTATCAGATACGATGAATCCATTAATAAAGTCCGCAAGTTGTTACTCGATTTGGCTTCGGCTTATCCCGAAGTCTTGAAGGAGCCCGCTGTTCCCGTTGTACACGTGACATCGATGGGCGAAAGCTCAGTAAATCTTCAGTTAAGGCTCTGGGCAAAAACCGAAGATTACTGGCCCCTGTACTTTTCGCTTAATCAGGCAGTTTTGGATGAGTTTAGTAAACAGGATATCAAAACACCTTTCAACCAACTGTCTGTTCGTTTCGAAGAAGGTGTTTCTCCAACCAAATAATGAATGTAATTATGAAATCGAAATTTTTATTATTGGCTTTGACTGCCGGTCTGCTGTTTAGTTTTGCTCCCGAACGGAAAATAGTCGTATATACCATCGGTGATTCCACCATGGCAAACAAACCACTTGACAATATGTCTCTGGAACGGGGTTGGGGACAGGTGCTCTCTGCCTACCTCGACAGCCGTTACGTAGAAGTCGACAATCACGCCCGCAACGGACGCAGCAGCTTGAGTTTCAGAAACGAAGGCCTTTGGGCTCCCATTTACGACAAAATCAAACCGGGTGATTACGTTTTGATACAATTCGGACACAACGACGAAAAACCCTCGCCCGACCGGCATACCGAACCGGGCAGCACTTTCAACGAACAATTGCGCCGCTATGTGTTGGAAACCCGCGAAAAGGGAGGTACTCCCGTCTTGCTTACTCCCATCGTAAGACGTAAATTCGACGAGGAAGGCCGATTGATTCCCACCCATGGCGACTATCCCCAGGCCGTGCGCGATGTGGCTGCCGAGTTGGACGTAATCCTGATCGATCACAACGTTTTGAGCCGCCAGTTGGTTCAGGATCTGGGCCCCGAAGCATCGAAAGAATTGTTTATGTGGGTACCGCCCGGTACCAATCCGGCTCTTCCCCAGGGCAAAGAAGACGATACCCATTTGCGTGCTTTGGGCGCTAAACGAATAGCTCGCCTGGTGTTGAACGAGATCAAAGAAAAAATTCCCGCTTTGGCCGTTCACGTCAGAGAATACGATTTTGTGGTGGCCAAGGACGGCTCGGGCGACTTCTTCACCGTACAGGAAGCCATCAATGCCGTACCCGATTTTCGCAAAAACGGACGGACGACTATTTTTATTCGTAACGGAGTTTACAAGGAAAAGCTGATTTTGCCCGAAAGTAAGATCAATGTCAGTTTCATAGGCGAGAGCGTTGAGCACACCATTTTAACTTACGACGACTACGCTCAGAAATTGAATATTTTCGGTGAATCAAAATCCACCTCCGGTTCCTCGAGCTTTTTTATGTATGCTCCTGATTTTTGGGCCGAGAACATCACCTTCCAAAATTCGGCCGGTCCCGTAGGTCAGGCTGTTGCCATTTTTGTCAGCGGCGACAGGGCCGTGTTCAAGAACTGCCGTTTTTTGGGCTTTCAGGATACGCTCTATACCTACGGCAAACACAGCCGTCAGTACTATGAAAATTGTTACATCGAGGGTACGGTCGATTTTATATTCGGTTCTTCGACCGCTGTGTTTAAAGATTGCGAAATCAGATCCAAGCGCGACGCTTATATCACTGCGGCCTCTACCCCTCAGGGCCGGGATTACGGCTACGTTTTCATCAACTGCAAACTCACGGCCGATCCGGGAGTGGAGAAAGTCTTTTTAGGCAGACCCTGGCGCCCGTACGCCCAAACCGTGTTTATCCACTGCGAAATGGGTGCTCATATTCGCCCCGAAGGCTGGAACAATTGGGGAAACGTTTCCAACGAAAAGACAGCCTTTTACGCTGAATACGGCTCTTCGGGCCCCGGAGCGGACATATCCGGACGGGTACGTTGGGCCAAAAAACTCAACAAGAAAAAACTGGCCGCCTACAGCATAGAGAAGGTGCTGGCCGGCGACGACGGCTGGAATCCCCTTTAGCGTTTTTTGAAACTAAAGCCGCTATTCTTAAAATTCTTTTTGAAAAAAAGCACTGAAAAACAGATAGCCACCACCAAACCGATGCCAACAGAGAGGTAATTGTTCAGCCTGAAGCCTTCGGGCGAAGTCAGAATATAAGTGGTGCAAACGACGGTCATAAACAGAGCCGGCAACAGGGCAATAAAGTAATTTTTGCCTTCCCGGAACAGATAAACGCTTATTGCCCACAAAGTAAATACGGCCAGACTTTGGTTACACCAGGCAAAATACCTCCAAATAATTTCAAAATCAATTTGAAGTAAGACAAAGGCAGCGGCAAACAAGGGGAAACTCAGCAGGATGCGTTTGTACATTTTCTTTTGATCGTAATGTAACAGATCCGACATAATAAGTCTTCCCGAACGAAAAGCCGTATCGGCCGAAGTGATGGGGGCAGCTACAACGCCAAGCAGAGCGAGTACGCCTCCTACTTTGCCCAGCCAGCCCCGTGAAATAGTATCTACGGCAATGGCGGCCGAATTTCCGTTTTCCGACATAAAGAGCTGAAACTTATCCAGTCCTCCGAAAAATGCCATACCTGCAGCAGCCCAGATCAGTGCGACGCAACCTTCGGCTACCATGGCTCCGTAAAATACTTTCCTGCCGTCGCATTCGTTTTTCATGCAGCGGGCCATCAGGGGAGATTGAGTGGCGTGAAAACCCGAAATGGCCCCGCAGGCTACTGTGATAAACATCATGGGAAAAATGGGTAAACGAGCTGCTTCGGGGTGCAGGTTGCGCAAGCCTGCCCGGTTGAGTTCGGGCAGATTGTCCAGGTTCGGGATAAGAGTCACCAGAATGCCCACAGCCATAAAAAACAAAGCAAAACCAAAGACAGGGTATATTCTGCCGATTATTTTATCGATGGGGAAAATAGTTGAGACAATATAATAGCAAAAAATAATAGCCATCCACCAGCGAACATCTATTATGCCTCCACTTATCCTGTCCAGGATGTCGGCAGGGCCTGATACGAAAACAGCACCCACCAGCACCATCAGTATAATAGTAAAAAAGCGCATAAAGGTTCGTACCGGTATCCCCAGAAAACGTCCCACTAACTCGGGCAGGCTCTCGCCATTGTAACGCTCGGAAATCATCCCCGAAAAGTAATCGTGCAACCCCCCGGCAAAGATTGTTCCCAGTGTTATCCATAGGAAGACCACAGGACCGTACATGGCTCCCATAACGGCTCCAAAAATAGGCCCCAGACCGGCAATATTTAAAAATTGAATCAGAAAGATTTTCCATGTTGGCATGGGAACGTAGTCGACTCCGTCTCGTAGGCTGAAGGCGGGTGTTGTGCGGGTTTTTTCGGGTTGGAAAACTTTCTCAAGATACTTTCCGTATAAAAAATAGCCGGCAATCAAAGCCGTAAGACAGGCAACAAAACCGATCATGATAAAATTTTAAGACTATGCCGTAACAGGCAATCGCAAAAGTACATTGAATTTTATTATCTTTGCGGACTATTTAATACAAAAAGCGATGAAAAAGAAGAAATTTTTAACTTGTGACGGGAACCAAGCTGCCGCACACATATCGTATATGTTCAGTGAAGTAGCTGCCATTTATCCGATCACTCCTTCGTCCACTATGGCAGAATACGTAGATGAATGGGCGGCTGCCGGACGCAAGAATATGTTTGGTGAAACAGTGTTGGTACAAGAAATGCAATCGGAGGCCGGCGCTGCGGGGGCGGTACACGGATCCTTGCAGGCCGGTGCGCTGACCAGTACGTATACTGCTTCGCAGGGTTTGCTGCTGATGATTCCCAATATGTACAAGATTGCCGGGGAATTACTGCCTTGTGTGTTTCACGTTTCCGCCAGGACTTTGGCTTCGCATGCACTGTCGATTTTCGGAGATCATCAGGACGTTATGGCTTGCCGTCAGACCGGTTTTGCCATGCTGGCCGAAGGCTCTGTTCAGGAAGTTATGGACTTATCGGCTGTTGCCCATCTGGCTTCCATTAAAAGCCGGGTGCCTTTCGTGAACTTCTTCGATGGCTTCCGTACTTCGCACGAAGTGCAGAAAATCGAGATGCTCGATACCGAGGATCTGTCTCCTTTGGTCGACCGGGAAGCGCTGGCTGCTTTCAGGGCTCGCTCCATGAATCCCGATAAACCCGTAATGCGGGGAATGGCCGAAAACCCCGATCATTTCTTCCAGCACCGGGAAGCGCTCAATCCCTTTTATGAGGCAGTGCCCGATATCGTTGCCGGTTATATGGAGGAAATCAACAAGTTGACCGGCCGTGAATACAAACCCTTCACCTATTACGGCGCGGCCGACGCCGAACGTATTATCGTTGCGATGGGCTCCATTACCGAAGCCGCCAAAGAAGTCGTCGACTATTTGATGCAAAAAGGCGAAAAAGTGGGCCTGATTTCCGTACATCTCTATCGTCCTTTCTCGGTTAAATATATGAAAGCGGTACTGCCCAAGACGGTCAAAAGAATTGCCGTACTGGACAGAACCAAAGAACCCGGAGCCAATGGCGAACCGCTGTATCTCGACGTAGTCGAAGCCTTTGCAAAAAACGATGCATTGGGTCTGGACAAAATGCCTTTCATTGTTGGCGGCCGCTACGGTTTGTCTTCGAAAGACACCACGCCTGCCCAGATTTTGGCCGTATTCGAAAATCTTTCCTTACCCGAACCCCGCAACCAGTTTACCATAGGTATAGTTGACGACGTTACGTTCACTTCTTTGCCTCAGGAGGAAGAAATTGCGCTGAGCGGCGAAAGCATTTACGAAGCTAAATTCTATGGCCTGGGCGCTGACGGTACGGTAGGAGCCAATAAGAATTCCATCAAGATTATCGGAGACAATACCGATAAATATTGTCAGGCTTATTTTTCGTACGACTCCAAAAAGTCCGGCGGTTTTACCTGTTC
>ERZ795030.4462-NODE-4462-length-13774-cov-8.992857_pt1 | contig 13774 bp, 16 predicted proteins | sample MGYA00375122_ERZ795030 | MGnify/ENA primary metagenome ERZ795030 (study PRJEB30165, sample SAMN05720146) | activated sludge metagenome | isolation source: anaerobic digester from wastewater treatment plant | place: Japan | collected 2015-04-20 ...
ATAAAGTTAGTGGGGCAAAAATAAATTTATCATCAACAAGTAAACCCAGCTCAACATTGGATTTAGTTTATTCTAGCGGTAAATTGTACGTAAAAACATCAAAAGACATTGTATTTGATCCGCTTATTTCTGGCAGTTGGTTGGCCTATGATTTAAAGAAATTTAAAGATCCTTCTCCGTCTACTAAGTTTTGGTCCAGTAATTTCACCAGTTCAGATTTTTCACTTGTCGGAAAGCGCGTAGGTAATGAGACAATCTCCGGTGTTAGGTGTTTTCATTACTCGGCGATTGCGACTGTCGGAGAAGCGTTATCTGATTTTGGCTTATCTTCCGATTCTCTTTCTAGCCTTGATGTTGAATATTGGATTGGTGCTAAAGACCATTTAGTATATCAAATGAAAATTAAAGCGATCCCGACTTCAAAGTCGGCAATATCGAGGCTTGATATCGTATTAAATTTCTCTGATTATGGTTCTGGCGACAGTGGTTTTATATTGCCAGCGACTTCAACAACTGCAAATCTGGGGGCTAACACGACAGACGGCCAGCCAACAACTGCTGATCTAACAACTTCAGAATCTCGTGATACAAAAAGAAAGTCAGACCTTGCTAATATTGCTAAAGCGCTTGATAGTTATCAAACAAATACTGGTCAATATCCAATTTCTGCAAACGAGAAAATATCCTCTTCTGTCGGCACTCTTTATAAAAGTCTGGTGCCTAATTATATCACCCTGCTCCCCCTTGACCCGCTTGACCCAACCTACTATTATGGATATGATTCAGATGGTAGAAGTTATACATTGTCTGCAGTTTTGGAGGATGCCAACGACGCTGATGGTAGAAAGATTGGTAACAAAAACATTTATTTTTTAAAGAGTCAGTAAAGGAGTGACATGTCGGTAATTTGGATCTTAGTCATTGTAATTGCCGTGATTTTGTTCGGAATTATTGCGATATTTAATCGTCTAGTTGGGCTGAAAAATCGTACCGATGAGGCCTGGAGTGATATTGATGTTCAGCTTAAGCGGAGGTATGATCTAATTCCAAATTTGATAGAGACAGTAAAAGGTTATGCAAAACACGAAAAAGAGCTTTTTGAAAAAGTCACACAAGCTCGAACAGAGGCGATGAAGTCGAAAGGGTTAACCGATAAGGCTAAAGCCGAAAATCAGATCACTGAGGCATTAAAAAGCGTTTTTGCTGTGGCGGAAAATTACCCGAATTTAAAAGCAAATGAAAACTTTGTTGAATTGCAAAAAGAAGTCACTGACACCGAGGACAAAATCCAAGCTTCAAGAAGGTTTTATAATGCCAATGTCAGAGATTTGAATATCGCAATCGAGAGTTTTCCATCTAATGTTGTCGCTGGAGTTTTTGGTTATAAAAAGAGGGAGCTTTTTGAGCTTGAAGATGTTGGCGAGAGAAAAAACGTAGAGGTTAAGTTTTAAATAGTATTAAAAGAGGAGTGTTTATGCCAGAGGAGACAAAGACCGGCGGGAATGACCAAAATCAAATGGCCATGATCGCCCACCTTTTGGGTATTGTGATTGGCTTCGTTGGTCCGTTAATAATTTATTTAACAGCCAAGGACAAGCCATTTGCTTACGAACAATCGAAAGAAGCCCTGAATTTTCAGATTACAGTCGCTATTGCTTGGGTAGCAGCCGCAGTGTTATCAGTAATTGGCATTGGACTTTTACTTTATCCGCTGGTTTGGGTTGCGAACGTAGTCTTTTGCATAATTGCTGGGATGGCTGCCAATAAGGGTGAAAAGTATCGATACCCATTTGCAATTCGTTTAATAAATTAGCTCGGAGGTCGTCTTGAATTATAAAGAGAGACTGATTGCCCTTGTTTCCTATTTGTCTATCCTGTTTCTTATTCCATTGAAACGCTTTAGAAAAAGTGAGTTTATTTATTATCATGCGAAGCAGGGATTGGGGCTTTTTATTTTTTCTATGATTATGATATTTCTTTTTTGGCTTCCAATAGTTGGTTGGGTGGCTGTTATGGCTTTTCTAGTGCTTTGGTTTACCGGGATAATGAATGTTTTGACTGGCAAGAAGGAGCCACTACCTGTAATTGGTCGAATTTCTGAGAGAGTGTCTATTTAGTTTCCGACCAAGTAGCTTTTGTTAAGAATACTGGGCTTGTTTTTATGACTCTTTATACACAAGTTGAAACAAATAAAAGAAAAACGTTTTTCTACATTTTTCTTTTTTTGGTCTTCATTATTTTTTTAGGTTGGATCTTTTCCTGGATATATGACTCACAGATCATTCTGTATATCGCAGTAGTTATCAGTATTTCCCAGGCGCTTTCTAGTTATTATATTGGAGATAGGATAGCTTTAGCTATCAGCCATGCAGTTCCAGCTAAAAGAGAAGAATATACGGAACTACATCGTTTGGTCGAAAATTTGGCTTTGACTGCTGGCTTGCCGAAGCCTGATGTATACATCATACCGGACGATGCCCCCAACGCCTTTGCTACAGGTAGAGATCCCAAACATGCTTCTGTAGCGGTAACCAGAGGGTTGTTAAACATTCTTGAAAAAAAGGAGCTTGAGGGGGTCATTTCTCACGAGCTAGCGCATATAGGTAATCGAGATTCACTTCTTATGGTGGTGGTTGTTGTTCTTGTTGGGGTGATTTCTATTTTGTCTGATTTTTTTCTTCGTATGCGTTTTTGGGGGCTTGGCGACAGTCGAGATAGAAGCTCTTCTGTCCCGATTTTGATAATAGCGCTAGCGATTTCAATACTGGCGCCAATTGCTGCTGTTTTGATTCAGCTGGCAATCTCCCGTAAGCGAGAATTTATGGCTGATGCCAGTGGCGCATTATTGACTCGATACCCCCAAGGTCTGGCTGATGCCCTAAAAAAGCTTTCTTCTGACAAAAGACAAATTAAATATGCCAATGATTCAACCTCCCTGCTTTATATCAGTAATCCGATGAAACGTAAATCCTGGATATCAAATTTGTTTTCGACCCACCCTCCTGCCGAAGAGAGAATAGCGTTATTGGAGAAAATGTAATGTCAAACCAAGATTTTAGTAGCGCTCGCCAACTTTCATCAAACATTGAAATGCAGATTTCTGAAGTCGAAAAGATTGTTAGGAAGTTTTTTCAGTCGAAAGATTTTGATCAAAAGAAAATTCTACAAGAGATTACAAATTTTCTTGGCGCTGAAAACATTGACGAATCGACGCTAAATTTTGCTGTCAGGCAATCAACAGAGAAAGCAAAAAAGCTTTTTGAACAAGAAAAAATTGACCAAATTGCGTTAGATGGTGCGATAAAATTGATAGTCGATTGGTCATTTATCAAAATAAAAGCAAAACAAGAAAACGAATCCGATGTGGAAACTGACGAGATTCAAATAGGCAGCAACAAACCAAAGGGGCCGAGTATTAGTTCTTTACTTTGAAGAAACAACTAAAGATCCACTGTTTTCATTAGCGTCATAGGTAAAAATCAAGTAATATTCGCTATTCTCCATATTCGCAATTTGGCTTCCTCCAGAACTTATGTTGCCGGTTTCGCTCCAGCCGGACTTTTCCAATTCCGATGTGTAACTATCATAGGCCCCACTTTTGACGTCGGTAAAACTGACACTCCAGTTCGTACTGTCACCAGATGACGACTTTGAAGAGGCCTCGATTTTTCCATAGCTAAATTCAGGAACACTTGAAGGCATGTCTGATGGCCACTCATTATCACCGGTCATTGAGTACGATCCGTCTTCGGTTTCAATTGACACATCTTCACCTTCTGAATCTATATCGACTTTTCCGCCAGTTACACCTTCGATTAACGATTCTGTTGTTTGCTCCGCAACCTTATTTAGTAAAAAACGACTAACTAAGTAACCACCAATTGACAAGATAGCTAAAACTACTACGACGATAATTATTATCGTCACTGCCGTTTTTGACCCTTTGTTTGAACTTTGGGTTTGTTGCGGCGCTGGTGCTTGTTGATCTGCCATTTTCCTCCTAATAAATATTAATATTATCAATTAGTATTATCTCACAAACTTTACTAATTAAAAATATGCTGATCTGCTATAATTGAAACGTAAAATATTAGTCATAAATAAAATGCGAGTAAGTAATAAAGAATTAGAGGTAGGGGGTATATCTTTTGGTTTAACAAGCGGTGTGATAACAACACTCGGGATGATCGTCGGCATAAATGCTGCAACTGAGTCAAAATTGGCCGTCGTTGCTTCGATTTTCGCCATCGCCATCGCTGATTCACTATCTGACGCTCTCGGTATACATTTATCTGAAGAAAGTAGACTGGATGAGTCAGATAAACCAATTTGGATAATTTCGGTTTACACATTTTTTGCTAAATTTTTAGTTACTCTGCTTTTTGTTTTGCCTTTTTTGATCTTTAATAATAATTTTGCTGTGGTTTTTTCTGTAATTTTTGGCTTGCTTTTGGTGCTGCTATTATCAATTTTTGTTGCCAGAAGAAGTAAAAAATCGATTTTCCAAAGTGTTTTTGAACATGTCGGCTTGGCCATTGTCGTGATTATTGCGAGTCATTATGTTGGTGGTTTAGCAGAAAGGATCGTGTAAAATGGATCGAAATGAGGCTCAAAAGCGCCTAGAGATTCTTCGAAAAGAGATTGATGACCATCGCTATCGTTATAATGTTTTAGATGACCCGATCATATCTGACGCCGCTTACGATTCACTTTTTCATGAGCTAGTGAAATTGGAGGAGCAATATCCGGATTTAATTACGGTTGGTTCCCCTTCACAAAGAGTCGGAGCTAAACCAGCAAGTAAATTTGATAAAGTTCGGCATGAAAGTCGAATGCTCTCAATTAATGATGTTTTTAATTTCGATGAACTAGAGAAATGGCAAGAGCGGCTTTTTAAACTTGGTGCAAAGTCGAAAATTGAAAGTGCTGGTTATTTCGTTGAATTAAAAATGGATGGGCTTGCTGTTTCTTTGATTTATAAAAACGGAGTTTTAGTTCAAGGTGCGACAAGGGGAGACGGTACTACCGGAGAAAATGTAACAAACAATTTAAAAACAATCGATTCTATTCCTTTAAAAATTTCATTTCACAAAAATAATGATAATTTAATTTGTCGCCGGGGTTTAAAGAAAATTTTAAATGATAAATTTGAGGTTCGGGGTGAAGCATTTTTATCAACAAAGGACTTTCAAAAATTAAATGCCGAAAGAGAAAAATCCGGGCTTTCAAAATATGCAAATCCGAGAAATATTGCGGCAGGTTCAATCCGCCAGCTCGATCCCAAAATAACAGCTGAAAGAGATCTTGATTTTTTTGTCTATGCAGTTTCTTCGGAAGTGGGTCTGACTAAACATCAAGAAGAACATGACCTTGCTCAGTGTCTTGGTTTTAAGGTTAATAAAAACAATAAACTTTGTAAAAATCTCGATGAAGTAAAAAAATATTTGAAACATTGGGAAAAAGAAAAGGCAAATTTGCCTTATCAAACTGACGGGGTAGTAATAATTGTTAATGATAAAAAAGAGTTTGATCGACTTGGCGTTGTTGGCAAAGCACCTCGAGGCATGATTGCCTACAAATTTGCCGCCGAAGAAGCGACATCAAAAATTCTTGAAATTCGTGTTCAGGTTGGTAGAACCGGCAAATTGACTCCGGTTGCTATTATGGAACCAACGCTTATTGCTGGATCAACTGTTTCTCGGGCAACACTTCATAATGCTGATGAAATTGCTAGAAAAGATATTAGAGTCGGTGACACTGTCGTTATCCGCAAAGCTGGTGATGTAATTCCTGAGGTTGTTGAGCCAATTAAAAATATGAGATCTGGGGGAGAAAAAATATTTGTTATGCCAAAAAAATGTCCGGTTTGCGGTGGCGCGGTAGCAAAAAAGTCCGGGGAGGTTGATTGGTATTGTGCTGACCCAGATTGCTCTGTCAGAGAGAAAAGACAATTAGAATTTTTTGTTTCCAAAAATGCCTTTAATATTGAAGGTCTTGGTCCAAAAATTATCGAACAATTAATAAACGAAGGTCTAATAAAGGAAGCTGCTGATATTTTTGAGTTGACTGAAGGAGATCTAAAACCATTAGAAAGATTTGCCGATAAATCGGCTGAAAATTTAGTGAGCTCTATCCAAAAATCAAAGGAAATTTCCTTGGAGCGCTTCATTTATGCCCTTGGGATCCGACACATAGGCTTGGAGACTGCGCAAGAGATTGCCGAACAATTCGGAACTATCGAAAAAATTTTAAATCTAAGAAAAGCTGATTTGGAGTCACTTTATGGGATAGGGGAGGTGGTAGGAAATTCCTTTGAAACTTTTTTTTCAAAAAAAGAAAATCAGAAATTTATTAAACGATTGCAAGATCTAGGAGTCAAAATTAGACCTTATCACTCCCCTGTTGTTTCAAAAAAATTATTAGGTAAATCTTTTGTAATCACCGGATCGCTTGAATCAATGCCACGAGATGATGCTCATAAAAAAATTGTTCAATTGGGAGGAAAAGTTTCGTCGTCAATTACCTCCAAGACTAATTTTTTAGTTGTTGGTAATGAACCCGGATCAAAACTAGATAAAGCGAAAAAATTTGACACGAAAATAGTGTTGGAAAAAGAATTTTTGCACATGATCGGTAAGAAATCAAATTAAAAAATCCCACTCCTTGTGGAGTGGGACGGCACTCACTTCTTGTTTCTTGGGCGGCTTTTCGGCCTGCTCTCAACGAGATGTTTCTCGTATCTTGTTGGCCTGATCCTGAAGGCGCGAAGTAGCGAGAGTCTCGCTTGGGGGTCGTAGCCATTGCCTCGAATGTGCTTAGCAATGGCACGTTTTGGCAAGTGCAGTTTGCTCCTGTTGACTTCTACAGAAAGCAACCCCTCGCATGGTCTGATCACTACAACTTCACGGTGGGCGAGGACCGCGAAGCAGATCAGTTTTGCCTTTTGGTCGAACCAGGTGTCACGAAGTTCCTCATCACCCTCTTCCTCGGCCTGATGTGCTCGATGGTTGGCTTCGGTGGCCAAACCCATCAGGCCTTCGGCCGAAGATAGTGCTTCGAGCGCGAAGTCTAGTGTTTTGTCGGAGGTTCTGAGCATCAATTCTGCCTCCTACATTGAGGTGTGGCGTCATATAAATACTAATATTTGATATATACTTTGTCAAAATTGTTAATGAATCTTGAATCATTTACCTCGTAGTGCTAGAATACGAATAAATATGATTGAAAAAAATAAAAAATCGGGAGATACGTCCTGGGTGTTAAATGTCGCTCAGCTTGCTAGAATTGAACTAAATAAACTTGAGCAAAAGAAATTTGCTGATCAACTTGGTGCAGTTCTTTCCAACTTTGAACTATTAAATAAAATCAATACTACAAATATAGAAGTAACTTCCCAAGTTGCTGGACTTTCAAATATTTTTCGCAAAGACGAGATAAAAAATCCGGTCGGGGAAAAAATCCGTGATGATCTTTTATCGAATTGTCCACAAGTTGAAGATGGCTCCATTAAGGTTCCTGAAGTTTTTGATTTTGGAGGTAAAAAATAAATATGTCCGATTTGTTTAGATTATCAATAAAAGAAGCCTCTGAAGGCCTAATGTCTGGGAGTTTTAAACCGACTGAACTTTTAGATTCGGTGGTCAAAAGAATCAAAACAGTTGAGCCAAACATTAACGCTTTTATTACAAAAACACTGGACACAGCCAGAGAAGAGGCAAAAAAATCTGATCAAAGATACGAAACCAAGAGAATACTTTCTGTTTTGGATGGAGTGCCAGTCGCAATTAAAGATGTTTTTTGCACTGAGGGTGTTAAAACTACTGCGGCCTCAAAAATTCTAGAAAATTTTATTCCGTCATATGACGCCACAGTGATAAAAAAATTGAAAGATGCTGGCGCAATAATTGTTGGCAAGGTAAACACCGATGAATTTACTATGGGATCTTCAACAGAAAATTCTGCCTTTGGCGTAACTCATAATCCCTGGGATCTGAGTCGGGTACCTGGCGGTTCGTCTGGTGGTTCGGCTGCTGCTGTTTCTGCCGATGAATGTTTATTCGCTCTTGGGACCGATACTGGTGGATCAATCCGGCAGCCATCGAGTTTTTGCTCTGTTACTGGTTTAAAGGTTACTTACGGTTTGATTTCAAGAAATGGTGTAATTTCTTATGCTTCATCATTTGACACAATCGGTCCAATCGCTAAAAGCGCTGCTGATGTAGCTTTAATTCTGAATGTCATTGCTGGTAATGATCCAATGGATTCCACGACTGTAAGAAGTAATTTGCCAGACTATTCATCATTTCTTAATAAAAAAATTAAAGGCAAAAAAATCGGTGTCCCAAAAGAATTTTTTGGCCAGGGTATAGATCCCGAAGTTAATAAAATTATTGAGAATTCACTAGAAACTTTGAAATCTCTTGGCGCTGAAGTTGAAGAAACAAGTTTGCCATCAACTGATTTAGCAATAGCAATGTATTATATTATCGCTAAGTCTGAGGCTTCATCCAATCTTGCTAGATACGATGGCATAAGATACGGAAAATCCGAAATTGAAAATCTAGAATCTAAAGTTAACAATTTGATTGAGCTTTATTTTAGTAATCGAACTCTAGGATTTGGTGACGAGGCTAAACGCTCAATTATGATGGGGACTCATACTCTCTCATCTGGCTATCACGACGCATACTATAAAAAGGCCTCCCAAATCAGAACATTAGTCAAAAAAGAATATGAGGAAGCTTTCAGAAAATATTATGCACTAATTACTCCAGTTTCGCCGTTTCCGGCGTTTAAAATTGGCGAAAAAATTGATGATCCGCTGACAATGTATTTGGCCGATGCTAACACCGTACCGATAAATCCTGCGGGCATTCCAGCGATGTCGGTCCCAGCCGGATTTACAAAAGAAAACTTGCCAGTTGGTATGCAGATAATTGGTCCACATTTCGGTGAGGGGCAAATTATTGAGGTTGCTGATGCTTTTCAAGAAGCAACAGATTTTCACAAAAAAAAGCCGAATTTATAATTTGAATAATATTTTCACTATCAAAGACAATCAATTATGACAAAAAATAAGGTCATCAAAATATGCCAGGACGAAAAGATCAAATTTATCCATCTGCAATTTTCTGATTTAGATGGAGTTGTTAAAAGTGTTGAGATGCCTGTTTCCCAATTACCTGACGCACTTGATAACGGCAAATGGTTTGATGGTTCCTCGATAGAAGGTTTTGCTAGAATTGCTGAAAGCGATATGTTTTTAAAGCCAGATATCTCTACATTTTCCATTTTGCCCTGGAAAAATGGCGATGGATTAAAGTCAGCAAGAATTATCTGTGATGTAATGACCCCGGATGGCAAACCATTCGACGGTGATCCGAGGGGAATTTTGAAAAGAAATTTGGACTATGCTTCAAAATATGGCTATGAATATAACGTCGGTCCAGAGTTGGAATTTTTTCTTTTCAAAAAAAATGATGACGGAGCGCTCGAATTAAATCCGCTTGACTCTGCTGGTTACTTTGATTTTTCTGCTGACTGGGCGAGTAGTGTTTGCAAAGAGATTTCAAATGCAGCAGAGGCAATGGGCATTGAGATTGAAACGATTCATCACGAAGTATCCAGAAGCCAGCATGAAATAGATTTTAAATATTGTGACGCGCTAAAAGCGGCTGACAATGTGATAACACTTAGATTTATTGTTAAGGCTGTTGCTGAGAAATTCGGATTGTATGCGACTTTTATGCCGAAACCGATTTTTGGGATAAATGGCAGTGGGATGCATGTTCATCAAAGTCTTAGCAAAAAAGGTAGAAATGTTTTTTATGATGCAAAAGATGAGTACGGACTATCTAAAATTGCTAAAAGATTCATTGCTGGCCAACTTAAATATGCAAGTGGAATATGCATGATAATGTCGCCACTGGTAAATTCATACAAAAGATTAGTATCAGGTTTTGAGGCGCCGGTTTATCTCTCATGGGCGAGAATAAATCGTTCTGCGCTTATTAGAGTTCCCAGGTTCATCAAACCAGAAGCTTGCAGAATTGAACTTAGATCTCCTGATCCATCATGTAATCCGTATCTGGCTTTCTCCGCTATGCTAATCGCTGGATTAACCGGAATAGAAAAGCAGCTTATGATATCAGAGCCAGTTGAAGAAAATATTTACGAAATGTCAGATGCCGATAGAAAATTAAGAAAAATTCAAACCCTGCCTGATTCCTTGGGAAGCGCAATCAAAGAATTTGAAAAATCGGATATTGCCAGAAAATCTTTTGGGGATTATTGTTACAGCAGGTTGATCGATTCGAACAAAAAGGAATGGGATGATTATCGTTTGCAAGTTAGCAATTGGGAGATTGATCAGTATCTTGAAAAATATTAGGAAATACTATGGGCAAGAAACAGCGCGAAAAAAAAGAGCGAAAATTAGCTGAGATGGAAATAAGGCGTAATGAGCTTAAAAGCCACTCAGCTGATATCGAAATACTGAAAATTTTTAAATCTGTTGCATTTTATATTTATCTCATCTGCTTTTTGGCAATAGCTGCCTATCCTTTTATTTATCAAAAATATATTCCTCACGGGAAATACGCGGTTCTTAACACCTCAATGGGAGAGATCAAAATCGAACTTTATAGAGACAAAGCTCCAAAAACTGTTGATAATTTTGTCGATTTAGCAAGAAATGATTTTTACAAAAATATGATCTGGCATCGGGTTGTTAAAAATTTTGTTATCCAAACCGGTGACCCGACCGGAACCGGCACCGGCGGTGCGGGCAGACAGATAGATGATGAGATTTCCGATCTCGCTTTTATTGAAGGAACTGTTGGTATGGCTAACGCCGGTGAAAACACAAATGACAGTCAGTTTTTTATTACTACTGCTGATGTGCAAGAGACATTAAATGGAAAATATACCTCATTTGCTAGAGTGGTTGAGGGCATGGATATTGTTAAAAAAATATCGGAAGTTGAAGTTGGTGAGGACGAAAAACCTCTTGCAGATGTATTATTAAATGATGTTAAAATAAAATGATTACCAAAAAAACAAAGGAAAGCATTGAGCAAAAAATTATAGTTGGTTTTTTTCGTGGTCTGTGGTGGCTGGTCAAATTGCCGTTTTCTGGTTTTAAAAGAAAGCCGGCACTTTCTGTCTCCGATCGACAATACTTGATTTCGAAAAAAAACGAGATCGAGGAGTTACTTCATTCTGACGATCAGATTGAATTACGTCATGCAGTTATGGAGGCTGATAAGTTAATCGATTGGATATTGAAAAAAAAGGGGTATTCAGGAGTCACTTTCGCTGACAGATTAAGATCTGCAGAGAAGGATATACCTGAGCATATTTACAACAATATTTGGCAAGGACACAAGATCAGAAACCAGATTGCCCATGAAGATAGGAAGATTAATCCGGAAATTTTAAAGGTTTCTGCAAAAAAAATACTCTCATATAATTGATAAAAATATGACTGATTTTAAAACTACAATTGGTTTAGAGATTCACGTTCAGCTAAAAACTGAAAGCAAGATGTTTTGTTCGTGTGATAACAATGCCCAAGATGCAGAACCTAATACTTTGATCTGTCCTGTTTGCCTAGCAATGCCAGGTACATTACCTGTCGCCAATAAAGAAGCGATTGACATGACAATAAAAACTGGCCTAGCTTTTAACTCAGATATTCCAGAAGAATCGAAATTTGACCGAAAACACTATTTTTATCCAGATTTACCCAAAGGTTATCAGATATCTCAGTATGACAAGCCACTTTGTAAGGGTGGAGAGATTCAAGTTGGTGATGAAACAATAACTTTAAATCGTATTCACCTTGAAGAGGACGCCGGAAAATTGACTCATCCTGTTGGGAAGAATTATTCTTTGGTTGATCTTAATCGGGCAGGAACGCCACTTATGGAGATTGTGACCGAGCCCGATATTAGCTCTCCCGGTCAAGCAAAAAAATTTTTACAGGAGCTGCAACTTGCCTTGCGCTATCTAAATGTTTCCGATGCCGATATGGAAAAGGGTCATTTGCGATGTGATGCAAATATCTCCGTTCAGAGAGGCGATAAATCTTCACCGATAATTGAAATTAAAAATCTTAACTCTTTTAAATTTGTCGAACAAGCCCTCTCTTATGAATCAAAAAGACTTTCCAATGATTATTCTAATTGGGGAGAAAAAAGAGTCAAAATTACTCGCGGATTTGATTCTCAAAAGGGTGTAACTTTTGAGCAGCGCCATAAGGAAGAGGCTGCTGATTATCGTTATTTCCCTGAGCCAGATATTCCACCAATAAAAATCGATAAAAAATATGTCGATCAAATTAGATCGCAAATGGTAGAGTTGCCTAGGAATAAAAAAGAAAGATATGTTAAAGCTGGAATTCGTCCAGATGTAGCAGATAAGATCATTTCAAATCCAAATATTGCGGAGTATTTGGAGACATCTGATATGCTTAAGAAGGAGCTTGCCCATTTCATCTCTGAAGAAGTCACTGCTGCAATAGCAAAATCAAAAATCACTTTTGATGAGTATAAAAAACGGGTTCCAATTACTGCCATCGCTGATCTTCTAAATTTAGTTGGATCGGGGATGGTCAGCAAAACTGCCGCCAAATCAATATTTTCTAAAATGGTTGATACCGGCAAAAGTCCAAAAGAGATAATCGAAGAGAGTGGCTCGGCGCAGATCAGTGACTCCGACGAACTTAATGCTATGGTGGCGGAAACAGTGAATAATAATCCGGATTTAGCTGAAAAATATCGTCTTGGAAAAACTCAGGTTCTTGGTTTTTTTGTCGGAGATATTATGAAAAAAACCAGTGGTCGAGCGAATCCACAACTATTAAATAAATTGCTAAAGGAGTATCTAGATGGAAACAATAACTAATGTCCTTAATTCTTTCTGGTTGCCGGTTTATAACTTCTTGCCGAAGTTACCGACATTAATTTTGATTGTATTACTTGGATATTTAATTATTCAGATAATTTATTGGATATTAAACCGCGCCTTAAAATTATCAAAGATTCCACGAGCACTAATTGGTGTTATCGCTTCCCTTTCATTAATTATAATGTGGGTAATATTGTTCGCTGAAATTGCTCGGCAGCTTGGTATGGGTAGTTTGGCAGTAACAATTTCTGGTTCCTTGGCAGTTTTAGCTTTGGCACTGGCTTCCGGCGCCTCTGGACTGGCAGGTGATATAATTGCCGGTGTTTTTCTGGCCAGAGACAGTGATTTTGAAATTGGCTTTCGGATAAGAATTGGTGGCATTGAAGGTATTATTCAAAAGATTGATATTAGAAAAATTCGCGTCGTTGACGATAAAGGTGATATACATATCTTCCCAAACACGAAATTGGATAAAGAAGGATGGGTGATTGTTTCTCAGAATGTTGAAGACAACAAGGATGATTTGAAAAAAATTATTGCAAAAAATGAAGATAAACAAAAATAAAGGAGAAGTAATGACAAAAATTGTCTATGAAAATAACGGCGAAGTCGAAATGAAAAAAAATGTAAATCGTAGCAACAAGTTCTGGAAGATTATTTGTATTATTGTCATCAGCCTAATTTTTGGTGCTATTAGTGGTGTTGGTAGTGTCATACTTTTGTCAAAAGACAACGGCGCGATTGCTAAAAAGATTGGTTTTAAGAATTGGGATAATTTATCAATTCCGATGACTGAAACAAAAAAAATTGTCATAGAAGAATCTGGCGCAATAGTAGACACTATTGAAAAGATGTCTCCGGCTGT
>ERZ795030.4465-NODE-4465-length-13766-cov-5.306615_pt1 | contig 13766 bp, 10 predicted proteins | sample MGYA00375122_ERZ795030 | MGnify/ENA primary metagenome ERZ795030 (study PRJEB30165, sample SAMN05720146) | activated sludge metagenome | isolation source: anaerobic digester from wastewater treatment plant | place: Japan | collected 2015-04-20 ...
CGTTGCGAAGAGCGATCCCATCACCCAGGACATCCACTATACGGCGGGGGCCCGTGTCGCCCGGGGTGCCGCTTGCACTCCGAGCGAGCGCGCCCTGCTGGAAGGGGAATTCCAGGCGCTTGTGTCTGAAGGCGCATTGGCGCGCATCGAATTGCCCGACATGGAGACCAGTCCTGAGGCCGTCGCCAGTTTTATTGAGATGGCCTGGCGCCGCACGAAAATACGCCACCTGCTCCTGGAACGCCGCGGCGCGCCCACCGGCTTCCTGCCACACGACTGACCTGAGCCGGGGCCGTTCGCGTCACAGCAGCCCCGCCAATGCCTGCTCCGCCACGGCTGGCCGCCGGCAGAGGAGCTGCTCGCGCGGAACGCCCGGTTAGAAGCTGTTTTCTTTTGTAAAGGCGATGAGGTCGTCCAGATTCGCGTAGGCCACCGCCAGCACGGTGTCCGCCGCGCCGTAATACAGGCTGACCTGCCGCTGGCTGTCCACAAGGGCCGCGCACGGAAATACCACGCTCGGCACGTCGCCCACGCGCTCGTAGGGTTCTGCAGGCGCCAGGAGGTAGGTGCGGGTGCGGTAGCGGACCTGCCACGGTTTTTCCAGGTCGAGCAGTGCTGCGCCCACACTGTAGACAAACCCGGAGCAGCTCGTGCGCACGCCGTGATAAATCAGCAGCCAGCCTTCGTCCGTCTCGATAGGCACGGGGCCGGCCCCTACCTTTGTGCTCTGCCATCCGCCACGCGGACCAAACACGAAGCGGTGACGGCCCCAATGCACGAGATCCGGGCTCGTCGAGTAAAAGATGTCGCCGTACGGTGTATGCCCGAGATCGCTGGGACGGTGCAGCATGGCGTACATCCCGCCGATCTTCCGTGGAAAAAGGACTCCGTTGCGGTTCAAATAGGCCACATTTGCATCGATTAGCTCGAACCGGTGAAAATCCTGGGTTTGGGCCAGGCCGATAGCGGGCGCCTGCCCGCCCTGGGGCGCGTCGGGGTAATGGCACCAGGTAACGCAGTAGACATCGTCAATCCGTGTAATCCGGGGGTCGTACTGAAACCGGCCGTCGTAGTTCACGTCCGGCCCGTCCAGTTCATTGCGTTCAAACAGAATGGGCGATGCCTCGATCTGCCAGGCCAGTCCGTCATCGCTGAACCCCGCGTGGAGCCCGGCCTCCATCCGCTGGGAATCCACCCGGAACACGCCGGCAAACCCGGTTCCAAACGGAACCACCGCGCTGTTGAAAATAGAGTTGGCGGTCGGCACGGCCGCCGGGGTGACGATCGGATTGTGCTCGCAGCGCCGGAACACGGTCTCGTTGGCCATGAAATTCTCCTTGACGCCCCAGCACCCGGATGCAGGTCAGCCCCACCGTCCCTCACAGCCTGATGCGCGAACCCCCCGGATGCCTGCCCGGGCTATTGCGCATCAGCCGCCGGTTGCGGTTCTGCCGCCTGCGCCCCGGCGGGCGTGTCTGCCGGTGTGACGTCTTTCAGCGTCACCGTAAAGGTGGAACCTTCGCCGGGTTCACTGTCAACCTTGACCTTGCCCTCGTACAGCAGCGCCAGCTTTTTCACGATCGACAAGCCGAGGCCGCTGCCCAGGATGCCCGAGGTGCTTGAGTTTTTGATCCGCACGAAATCATTGAACAGTTTCGCCGCTTCGTCCCGGGTCATTCCGATGCCGGTGTCTTTCACGGCGATGTGGAGAAAGTCTTCGTGGCGGGAGAGGGTAACGTCGACCCGTCCATCGTCTCTATTGTATTTAACGGCATTCGAAACCAGGTTGTTCAGGATGATCTCGAGTTCGCCCGTGTCCGCCCACAACACCAGATCGCCGGTTCGATGCAGGTCGATAGTGATGTTGCGGGACTGGGCTTCGGGGAGAAAGGTCTCGATCGCGCGCAGCGCCATGCTTCCGGCGTCCACACGTTCCATCTCACGCCGTTTCTGGCCGGATTCAATGCGCGTCAGGTCCAGCAGATCGCCAATCATCTTCCGCATCCCCTGGATCCGGTCCAGGCAGCGGAAAATGATCTGGTTAATGACCTGTGGGTTATCGCCGAGGGTGCCGTCGCGGACGACGTTCAAATAACCTTCGATGGCGTTAATCGGCGCTTTGAGTTCATGTGCAAGTACGGAAATGAACTGAAAACGCACCTGGCGTTTTTCCTGGGCCAGCCGGCGCGCCTGGCGCGCCACCATCAGATGCATGGCCGCTTTCGTAACCGTGCTTTTCAGTTCTGTCGGGGTGAAGGGCTTTGCCAGAAAATCGTAGGCCCCCTGTTTTGTGGCGCGCACCGCGGTTTCGATCGAAGCGTAGGCCGTGATCATCACGGTCAAGGTTTCGACGTCCCGTTTGTGCAGTTCCTCCAGCACGTCCAGGCCGCTGATGCCGGGGAGTTTCAGGTCGAGCAGCAGGATCTGGGGCGGCTCCGCTGTAATTTTCTCAAGCGCTTCTTCGCCGGTCTCCGCCAGTTCCACCTGGAACCGCACCGACTCGTCCATGTCAGGGATGTCCACGCTGAAATCGCGCAGGGCACGCGCAACCCCCATGCGCATGCCCATTTCGTCGTCACAAACCAGCAGCTTCAGCGTTTCCATAGTACTCCCTTCGGCCGGTGGCGTCGATTGTCCGTCCAGGCCGCGTGGCGCATGGACGGCCGCCACCCAACACCCGCTCTGCTCTGGTACGCGCTCAGTCGGCGCCAGGCGGCCCAATCAGCGAATCAGCCGTTCGATTTCGCGTTGAAGCTGTTCAAAGCGGACCGGCTTGTCCAGCAGCGCATCGGCTTTGACCCAGGCGCGCTCCTCTTCCGTCGCCGCGTCGAAGGCCATACCTGTCTCGTTGGCCACTCCCGTGCAGATTACCACAGGGCATCCGGGATAGGTTTTTTTGATCTCCCGGCACAGGGTAAAGCCCGCATCCATTTCTTCCATCATCAGGTCGATCACGGCCATGTCCGGCCTGGTGGAACGCAAGAGACTGCGTGCCGCGCTCAACCCCGCAGCGGTGAGCACTTTGTATCCCGCCGCTTCAAGCTGCACTTTCTGCTGAAACAGGAAGTCTTCGTCGTCATCTACTACCAGGATCATCTTTTTCTCGTCGCTCATTACATCATCCCATCTATGGGAACTGCCGGCCTCGGCGCCAGCGGTTTGCCCGTCATTCGCATTAACGCACCAAACACCTTACGATACCGCAATCTGGGTTGGGAATGAAACTTTCGTTCCTTTTCCGCATCGGCGGCTAGGCGCCCAGCAGCTCTTCTTCGCCCCCCAGGCCGATGCTCATCTCCGCTGATTCCGGCCGGCCGGCCTGGCTATGCCGGGGCAACGAGATCTTGAATGTCGTGCCTGTCTGCCCCTTGGCCGGGTCCGAATTCGATTCCACGCGGATGTCTCCGCGGTGCATTTTAACGATGCCGTACGTCACCGCCAGGCCCAGTCCCGTGCCAACACCGAGTTGTTTCGTCGTGAAAAACGGATCGAAAATCCGCGAGAGGTTCTCTTTTTTGATGCCCGTGCCCGTATCGAGGATTTGCAGCATAATCCGGTCGGCTTCGTCCGTCAGCCGCACCGTCAACACGCCGCCGTCGGGCATGGCCGCGAGCGCATTGCCAACCAGATTGGTCAGCACCTGCGTCATCTGATCGCGATCGATATCCGCCCTGGGATCGCTCATTTCGTTCTCAAAGCGGACCCGCACATTTTCGGGCACCGTGTTCGCCCGGAGCACGTGTTCGAGCATGTCTCCAACGTCGACCGACTCGAGCAAGACTTTGTTCTGCCGCGCGAAGTGCAAGAGCCCCGCCACGATCTTCTTGCAGCGGTCGGCATGCTCCGAGATCATCTTGAGATCTTCCAGCATTTGCACGTTTTCGCCGAACTCATCCTTGAGGATATGGGCGTACATCAGCACGATGCCCAGCGGGTTATTCAATTCGTGTGCGATACCCGCCGCCAACTGGCCCATGCTGGCCAGTTTTTCCGACTGCACGAGTGCCGAGCGCGCTTCCGCGAGCTGTTCGTTCGACTGATTGAGATCCTGAATGGTCGTTGCCAGCAGCTCAATCGTGTGCGGAAGGCACATCGCAGTCTCCGCCAGCCCTTTGTAGATCGCAATGGCGTGTTCGCGGCACGTCTCGTAGCCACAGGCGCCGCAATTGAGCTCGTCGCCCGGTGAAAACTTGCCCATCCGCTCCATGATCTCGCGGATCTGATTCTCCGACGGCACCGCGATCCGCTGGTCGTCCGGTCTGTACGACCGGCCCAGGTCCAGCGTGCTGAATTCCTGCATCGCGTCCGCCCACTCCGCCTCTACAGTGTTTTTCATGCGGCGGCGCACATACGAGCTCACCCGGCAACGCCGGACGTATTGCGGGTCCTGGTTCGTCGTCCCCGGCCCCATGATGCAGCCTTTGCAGGCCAGAGTCTCCAGCAGACGCACCTCAAAAAATCCCGCCGCAAATTCGCTGATCGCCTCAGGAAAATCGACGCGGCCGTCCGCCACCGCCACATTGCCATCAACGAGGTCCTCGACGATATTCGCCGCCTGCAGGAGGCCCCGGCTGACCGGAAACAGGCCGCCGTAGCGCGCGTGTGGCGGGTCAAAATCGCTCGGTTCGACCGATTCAGGCGTGATGTTCCGTGCCGTCAGCAGCGCCTGCAATTCTGCGAAAGTCAGGACGCTGTGTACGTCATCCGGCAGTTCGTCGCTCGCCGCCTCGCCTTTTTTCGCGATACACGGGCCGATGAACACGATTTTGAGCCCAGGCCCATGCCGCTGATGCAGCACGCGCGCCATGGCCACCATTGGCGAAACGATGGGCGCCAGCGAGGTAACCAGGTCCGGCTGGTACCGCTGCACGTACGCCACAATCGACGGGCACGTCGTCGCCACAAACCGCTTGTCCTGCGTCGTTTCGACCAGTCTGCGGTACCGGTCCGCAACCAGGTCGGCGCCAAAGGCAACCTCGTGGACAGAGTCGAAGCCCAGCGCCCGCAACATGCCCACGACGCGCTCGTATTCGCAGTCGTCGAACTCCACGGGAAAACTCGGCGCGAGCAGCGCCGCCACCCGGGCCTCTCCAGCCAGCAGCGCCTCGACCTCCGCCTTGGAATCCAGCACGCGCTTGGCGCCCTGGCTGCACACGCGAACACAGTTGCCGCAACCAATGCAGCGGTTGCAGATCACATCCGCCTGGCCGTCAACGATGCGGATGGCCTTCGCGGGACATTCCCGCACGCAGGTGAAACAGACGCGGCACCGTTCCTTGATGGTGGTGACCAGCGGTATGTTGGATGCGCTCTTCATGGCCGGCCTCAGATCATAACCTCGCGCTTGGCGTAGTGCGTGTGGAGCAGTTGATGGCTTTTTTCGCCGAGCGGCTCGCCCAGATACTCTGCATACAGCCGCTGAATGGCGGGGTTGCCGTGCGAGGTGCGCACGGGCTCGTCCCGGTCAATCGTATACAGGGCCTGCATTCGCGCCCGGATGGCGTCCGGGTCCGCGTTAAGGGGTTGTCCGCCGCCTGCGATACAGCCGCCGGGGCAGGTCATCACTTCAATGAAGTGAATGTCGTCGCGCCCGTTGCGGATTTCCTCAAGCAACAGCCGTGCGTTTTGCAGGCCGCTGACCACCGCCACGCCAATCTCGGCGCCGTTAATCTCGAGCTTGGCCTCCTTGCGGCCCTCGAACCCGCGGATGGCTTCCACTTTCAGGCCGGGCAGCTCCTGACCGGTCAGCAGGAAGTACGCGGTACGGATGGCCGCTTCCATGACCCCGCCGCTCGCGCCGAAAATTTTGCCCGCCGTGCTGCGTTCGCCAAACGGCGTATCTGCGTGTTCGGGGGCGAGCGATTGCATGTCCATGCCGCGCATGCGGATGACCCGCGCCAGCTCCCGCGTGGTCAGGACCGCGTCGACATCGGGCGTGCCGTTCCGGGAGTGTTCCGGCCGTCCCGCTTCGAATTTTTTGGCCACGCAGGGCATGATCGCCACGCTGAAGATATCTTCGGGCGCCACGCCTTCCCGCTCCGCGAAAAACGACTTGATCACGGCACCCATCATCTGCTGCGGGCTCTTGCAGGTGGACAGGTTGTCCATCATTTCGGGGTAGAATTCTTCCACGAATTTGATCCAGCCCGGCGAACAACTGGTCATCATGGGCAGCTTCCCGCCGGTCTGGATGCGATGAGCCAGCTCCGACGCCTCCTCCATGATCGTCAGGTCGGCCGAAAACGACGTATCGAACACCCGGTCAAAGCCGAGCCGGCGCAACGCCGCCACCAGCAAACCGTCCACGTCCGCGCCCGGTTTCAAGCCGAACTCCTCGCCCAGGGTCACCGATACGCTCGGCGCATGCTGCACCACCACCAGTTTCGTGGGGTCTGCGATGGCATTCAGCACTTCCTTGATATAACTCTGCTCGCGCAGGGCGCCTGTCGGGCAGACCATGATGCACTGGCCGCAGTTGATGCAGCTCGAGACGTTGAGCCCTTCGCTGAAGGCCGTCCCGATCACGGTCTGGCTGCCGCGGCCCACAAAATCAATCGCCGAGACTCCCTGCACTTCCTCACAGATCCGCACGCATTTCCCGCAGAGGATGCATTTGGCCGGATCGCGAACGATGGCCGGGTTCGACGAATCCACGTGGTATTCGTTCTTGCCGCCCGAGTAGCGCCGTTCCCGCACCCCGAGTTCATTGGCCATTCCCTGCAGGTCGCAATTGCCGCTGCGCACGCAATACAGGCAATCGTCGGGATGGTTTGCGAGCAGCAGTTCGACGATCGTCTTGCGTGCCCGCAGCGCCCGGGGCGAATGCGTCTGGACCCGCATCCCGTCCCGTACCGGGTAGGCGCAGCTCGGCACCAGCGCCCGCTCGCCCTCAACCTCAACCACGCACATGCGGCAGGCGCCCGTCGGGAACAGGTTGTCCATGTTACACAGGGTCGGCACTGTGATGCCGTTCCGTTTCAGCGCATCCAGCAGCATCTCGCCGCTCTTCGCCTCAATCTTCCGGTTATTGACTTCGATGGTAAGCATTGCCGTTCCTCGTTCGAGCGCGTCCACGCGCTATTGTTTGCCCATACGGTAAAGCGCCGCGCCCTCGTGCCAGTCTTCGAAGGCGCCCGATGCAAACACGCTCAAGGCCTGCTCGCTCTCGCGGCGTTCACGGTCGATCTCTTCCGCGCCCGGAATCCGAAGCCGTGCGGCGTGTGTCGGGCACACATCCACACAGGTTCCGCAACCGATGCACTTGTCCTCAATGATGTAATGCACCTTTTTCGGCACGCCCACGATCGCCCCGTCCACGGGACAGCGCTGCGCGCACAGAGTGCAGCCGTCGCACAATTCCACGTCGATCTCGAAGGAGCGCAGCTCCTGGCAGACCCCCGCGGGACAACGCCGCTCGTAGATGTGGGCTTCATATTCGTCGCGGAACCAGCGCAGCGTGCTCAACACCGGATTCGGGGCCGTCTGCCCCAGGCCGCACAGGCTCGTGTCGCGAATGACTTCGGCCGTCCGGTTGAGCATCATGACGCCTTTGAAGCGCTCGAGCGCCTGGAATTTCGATTCGCTTTTGCGACCCCGCGTGATGCGTTCGAGTATCTGGAGCATACGCAGCGTGCCTTCCCGGCAGGGGATGCACTTCCCGCAGCTTTCCCGCTGGATGAACTCCATGAAGAACTTGGCCACGTCGACCATGCACGTGTCTTCGTCCATCACCACCAGGCCGCCGGAGCCCATCATCGCGCCCACGGTCTTCAGCGATTCGTAGTCGATAGCGATGTCCAGATGCTCATCGGGGATGCATCCGCCGGACGGCCCGCCGATCTGCACCGCCTTGAATTTCTTTCCGTTCGGGATCCCGCCGCCGATATCGAACAGCACCTGGCGCAGCCGGGTGCCCATCGCCACTTCGACCAGGCCGGTCAGCGCGATCTTGCCCGAGAGCGCAAACACCTTGGTGCCTTTGCTCGTCTCGGAGCCTATCGCCGCGAACGCCTCCGCTCCTCCTTCGGCAATCCGCGGGATATTCGCCAGGGTCTCCACGTTGTTGATAATCGTCGGCTTATCAAAGAGGCCCTTGACGGCCGGAAACGGCGGACGGGGACGGGGCATGCCCCGCTTTCCTTCGATGCTGTTGATCAGTGCGGTCTCTTCGCCACAGACGAAGGCGCCCGCGCCCATCTTGATCACGATCTCGAGGCTGAATCCGCTGTCCTGAATGTTTTCGCCGAGGAAGCCGCAGTCTTTCGCCTCGGCAATTGCGTGCTGGAGCCGTTTGATGGCCAGCGGATACTCGGCCCGGATATAAATGTAGGCCTTGCTTGCGCCGATGGCGTAGGCTGCAATGGCCATGCCCTCCAGCAGCCGGTGCGGATCGCCTTCAATCACCGCCCGGTCCATGAACGCGCCCGGATCGCCTTCGTCCGCGTTGCAGACCAGGTATTTCCGGTCGCTGGTCGTGCTCAGCGCGAATTTCCACTTTTTGCCCGTTGGAAAGCCGCCGCCGCCCCGGCCGCGCAGCCCGCTCTGCTCGACCATGTCGCAGACCTCGGCCGGCGTCATGGTGTGAATAACCTTCGTCAGGGCCCGGTAGCCCCCGCCCGCGACGTATTCTCCCAGACTCGATGGGTTGATGACCCCGCAGTTCTTCAGCACCCACCGCGTCTGCGGCGCGAAGAAGGGATGTTCCGCAAGCCGGTCGACGTTATGCCAGGGCGCCACGCCCGGCGTGGTGAACTGGCCCAGCACCATGTCCGTGGGGATCGTCTCCGCCAGCACGCTTTCCAATAAGGGCTTGACCTTGTCTTCCGTCACGTGCTTGAACGAGACGCGCGGCTTGCCCGGCAGCTGAATGTCCACCAGGGGCTCTTCGGCGCACAACCCAATGCATCCCACTTCGACAATCTCGGCGTCAATGTTGCGCAGGCGCAAGAACGCCCGGATCGCGTTGAGCGATTTGCCCGCGCCCGCGCCCAGGCCGCAGGTGCCCGCGCCCACGAAGATCGTCGGGCGCTCGGTCCGCTCGCGGCGCAGCAGCCGCAGCTGTTCCTCATAGCCTGCACGCGCGGCCTCGTCGAGGTCCGGCGTGAGACCGCATGCATACTCTAACAACCCGTTCAGGCTGGCCGGCGGTTTCATCGCTGTTGTTTCCTTATTCATCGTTTTCGACCTCTTCGCGGAGTTCATCCATAATGTCACGGACCTTTTGAGGGGTCAGATTTGCGTAAAACTCGCCGTTGATGCTGATCACAGGCGCCAGACCGCAGGCGCCGATGCACGCCACAACCTCCAGGCTGAACAGGCCGTCGCGCGTCGTCTTTCCAGGTTCGAGCGCCAGATCCTGCCGGATCGCATCCAGGACGCCCAGCGAACCTTTTACGTGGCATGCGGTGCCGCGGCAGACTTGAATGTGATAACGCCCGAGCGGCTGAAAACGGAACTGGTTGTAGAAGGTCGCCACGCCGTAAATCTTGCTCGCCGGAAGATGGAGGTGTTCGCCGATACGCGCGATCGCCTCCCGTGACAGGTAGCCGTGTGTCTCCTGAACGTCCTGAAGCAGGGGGATCAGCGCGTCCCGCCCCGCATCCGCGTGCCGGTCAAGAATTTCCTGGATATCCGGCTGCACGGCCGGTTGTCCCGTAGTGGTGCTCATTACATGGTTTCCTTCTGCGACGCCCGAAGGCCCGCAAAAAACGCAACCTTCTCCAGCGCCATGCTCAAATCCAGATTCTCAATGTATACATGCGGCGGAACCCAGATGTGCGTGGGGGCAAAATTCAGCAGGCCCGACACACCCGCACGGCACAGCCGCCGTGCGGTGTCCTGGGCCGCGGACGACGGCACCGCGATGATGCCCACCCGGATCCCTTCCGACTCCACAACCTCTTCCAACTGCTGCATCGGATAACACCGGCACCCGTGGATCACCCGGTTCACTTTCGTCTCGTCGCTGTCGAAAGCCGCCACCAGAGGGATACGCGGATTGCGCCGCGGCGAAAACGCCATCAGCGCGCGGCCCAGGTTGCCGATGCCCACCAACGCCACCTTCTGCGCGTCGGAATGAAACAAAAAGTCGTTAATGCTTCCCGCCAGAGCCGCCACGTCGTACCCGCGAACCGGGCTGCCGGTATAACCCGTGGCCATCACGTCGCGCCGGACCTGGGCCGCCGTGCATCCCGACCGCGCGGCCAGCTCGTGTGAAAACACATGCTGCTGCCCGGCGTCCTGCATCGCCAGCAAGACCCGCCGGTACACACTGAGCCGGGCCACGGTTTTATCGGAAATCACGGCAATTCCTCGCTGTTTGCGGAAGAACTGTGAAGACATTCACGTTGTGATTCGTTTCACAGAGACTATACCACCCGGCGAGGCCTCATGTCAAGAAAAATCGTGACGTTTTGTCACGATTGGACCTCAGCTTCTACGCCCTTACTGGCCCGAGATTTAAGGCCGGGCTTGCACTTCCGTTCGGGATCGGGCATGCTGAATTCTGCGCGAACAGTGCCTCCGCGGGTTAAATGCGTGTTGATCTGCGTCTTTTTTTGGGGCCAGAGGCACTGTACAAGCCAAATGGAGGAGAAACCGTGCGTATTTTCACGATTGTCGTGTCGCTTCTGGGAGTGTTTTTCACGATGATGGCCTGGTCCGCGGAGCCGGAATTCGCGGGCAACTGGGCGAATGAAGCGGCGGTAGCGGAGGTGGCCGCTGGCACCCGCACGGAGGCCAATGCCGCCTGGTGGGGCTTTGATCCCGAGGATGCGACCGCCGCGATGCAGGCGGCGATCGATTCCAATGCCCCGCGCGTCCGCATCCCGTACATGGGCCGCCCGTGGATTGTCACGCCCATCCGCCTGCGAGACAACCTGGAACTGCATTTCGAGCCGGGAGTGGTGGTTCTGGCTAAGGAAGGCCAGTTTAAAGGAAAGAGCGACAGCCTTTTTACCGCAGCGAACGCCGCCAACATCACTTTCCGCGGCTATGGGGCGACCTTGCGTATGCGCAAGGCGGATTACCAGAGCGACGCCTATGAAAAAGCTGAATGGCGGATGGGCCTGGCGTTTCGCGGCTGCCGGAACATCCGGGTCGAGGGGCTTCGTCTTGAAGGCAGCGGAGGAGATGGGATCTACCTGGGGGCGACGCAGGAACTGGCCTGGTGCGAGGATGTCGTCATTCGCGACGTGATCTGCCACGACCATCACCGCCAGGGCATCAGCGTCATCGGAGCGGTGAATTTGCTTATCGAGAACACCGTGATGACCGATACCAGCGGGACAGCCCCTGCTGCAGGCATCGATTTCGAGCCCAACCACCCCCGCGAAAAGCTTGTCAACTGCCTGGTGCGCAATTGTGTTTTCTCCGGCAATCAGGGCGCCGGCATACTCCTGTACCTCAAAAACCTCGACGCCGGCAGCAGCCCCGTATCCCTGACTTTTGAAGACTGCTTCGTCGGTGCCGGCAACAGTTCCGGCATTGTGATAGGCGCGGTGAACGATCAGGGGCCCGGCGGGCAAGTCGAGTTCCGCAATTGCACCGTCGAAAACCCTCACGAGCACGGTTTGCGCATTTACGACAAAGCAGCGTCAAGTGTGGAGATCCGCTTCACGAACTGCCATTGGAGCGGCTCCTGGTCGCAACCGGGCAAACAGGCCGATGTTCCGCGGTCTCCACTGGAGATCGAGCTTCGCCGGCAGCAGATCACCCGCGAGCAAGGGGGCGTGGCCTTCGACGCCTGTTATGTCTATGACACCGTCGACCGGCCCGTGCTTGCCATCCGCGAACATGAGACTGAATTCGGTGCGCGCAATGTGTCCGGCACGCTGTTTGTGGTCTCTCCCCATGCCCCGCGTATGGATCCCGGACCTAACCCGAAAGACGTGGCCGTCGAGCTCGTCCATCTCCCCTAGCGCTCCGGCCCGGGCATACGTGCCCGGGCGAGACCGCTGGCGCCGAAATGCCGGGCACTGAATTTGCGTATAACAGAGGCGCAGAGCATATACTAATATTCTGCCAGGCACAGTGTGGTTAGTGAAGTGACTGCAACCAGGCTGTACTCATTTCTATCTGATACGCGCAGTGAGCCGGAAAAAGTGGCAAGGAGCGCCTCTTACGCCCGGCAAGCGGAGGAAAGCGTGTGATTTGTGCTGGAGACGGACTGACGCCGAAACAGCGCGAGATCCGGGAGCGAGAGGAACATATCCTGGAGACTGCCCGCCAGATGTTTTTCGAAGCGGGATACTACAACCTCACCATGGGCAAAATCGCCAAACGGATCAACTGCGCCAAAGGGACCGTGTATCTCCATTTTCCAAGCAAGGAGGACATCATCGTCGCGCTCGCCGAGCGGGCGCACGAAGAGCGCTATGCCATGCTCCGGCGCGCCATGGGTTTCCGGGGGTGCAGCCGGGAACGCTTGCTGGCCTTCTGTCTGGCCGGCGAATATTACGCGCGTCTCAACCCGGGCGACATGCAGCTCATGAAGACCATCACCCGTTCGTTCCGCGAAAAGATCTCGCCCGAGCGGGGCGCCCGTTTTGAAAAACTGGAGCAGCGTATCATCAATTATCTCATGCGCATGGTGCATCAGGCCGTGACCGACGGAGATCTGGTGCTCCGCCCCGGCACCACGGTTGGCAGAATCGTGTGGGCCTTATGGGCCCTGGCGGACGGCGGTTACGGCATCGTTCTCAGCGGCGTGTCTCTGGAAGCCCTCGGCATCGAAGATCCCTGGGGAATGGTCGCATCGTTTGCAGGAAAAATGGCGGACAGCCTTGGATGGAAACCACTGTCTTCCGAATGGGATTACGATGCCTCCGTTAAACGCATCCAGCGGGAGGTATTCGCCGGCGAGGCCCGGCAGCTGGGGGAATTTCCTGCCGACGCCTAGATCGCAGCCGGAATGGCCAGCCTCATTGCGGCCCCACGACCCCGCCTTGCAGTTTGCTGGACTCCTCTCTACCATGGCCGGGGAGGAGTAAGTCATTATGAACCAGCCGCGAACAAACTCGAGAACAGCCATGAGCCGGCGCCATTTTCTGGCCGGTTCGGCGGCCGGCGTCGCGCTGGCCCATGCCGCGCACGCGGGGACCGAATCTCCGGTATCGAAACCCAACGTCGTTTTCGTTTTTGCCGACCAGTGGCGCGCCCAGGCCACCCCCTTCAACAAGGACCCGAATGTGCAGGCCCCGTATCTCGCCCGGCTCGCCGCCGAAAGCGTGAACTTCACCCGCGCCGTGTCGGGCTGCCCCGTCTGCACGCCTTACCGTGCCAGCCTGATGACGGGCCAGACGCCCCTGACCAACGGCGTGTTCATGAACGACGTGCCGCTGCCCAGCGAGGCCGTTACCATCGGAAAAGTGTTCAAAAACGCCGGTTATGACACGGCTTATATCGGCAAATGGCATCTCGGCGGCCGCGGCCGTTCAAGCTACATCCCTCCCGAGCGCCGCCAGGGATGGGACTACTGGAAGGTGCTCGAATGTACCCACGACTACAATCATTCCGCCTACTATGCTGATGCAGACGAGAAACTGCTGTGGGACGGATACGACGCCATTGCCCAGACCCGGGACGCCCAGCAATACATTCGCGCTCATGCGCGGGCGGAGAAGCCGTTCGTGCTCTTTCTCTCCTGGGGGCCACCCCACGAACCCTACCAGACTGCCCCGGAACCCTACCGTCAGCGATTCCGCCCTGAGGATATCGTGCTGCGGCCCAATGTCCCTCCGGAGGCGCAGGAGCAGGCCCAAACCGAT
>ERZ795030.4466-NODE-4466-length-13760-cov-8.802335_pt1 | contig 13760 bp, 16 predicted proteins | sample MGYA00375122_ERZ795030 | MGnify/ENA primary metagenome ERZ795030 (study PRJEB30165, sample SAMN05720146) | activated sludge metagenome | isolation source: anaerobic digester from wastewater treatment plant | place: Japan | collected 2015-04-20 ...
AATCCTTCTTTTAGTGGAAGTTAGTCTCTGACACTTATCTAAGCTGGGCTTGGGCTTGGGCAGAGATTGTCTTAATCCTTCTTTTAGTGGAAGTTAGTCTCTGACAGTATGGCTAAGATTTATTCGAACATCGGATTGCGTCTTAATCCTTCTTTTAGTGGAAGTTAGTCTCTGACAAGTATAAAAAACGGGTGCTATGAGAAAAGTACGGGTCTTAATCCTTCTTTTAGTGGAAGTTAGTCTCTGACTGTGAAATTTGTAAGGTTCACGTTTCTACTAACTTAAGACTTGCCGGGTTTGGTGTTTTAGTTGATTTTAATAAAAAAAGAGCTGCTTTTTACGAGCTACAAATTTAATGCTATTTTCCAATAAATCAAAGAACGTTGTGATTATTTTCTGTCTCAGAAAAAGAGTGTATTCCTGTTTTTTAATATCAGGTCCACATCCAATGTTTGCCCGATTACTTTCATGGATTGAAGGTAATCGGTAGATATGGGTACTATAAGAATGCTGTCTTGATTTTCGTAGCATTCCTGCACTTGAGCCAACTCGCTTCGCATTCGGTTGTAGGTGTCGAGAGGCAGGTCTGCCAGGAAAATAGATTTTTGTACCCTGGTACAACCTTCGCGTAACAGATATTTAGCTATTTGATTGCGCACTTTGGTGCTCTCTATGTCGTACATTACAAAGAATATCATATGGTTTGCCGGTCTGTTGTTTTGTTTTATTATTTTAAAAATACGTTCTATTCGTTCTTCAAGCGTAGGCAACTCATCTAAATTTCCCACGTTTCTGTTGGGTGAATGCGGATGTGGCATTCCGGCACGTGAGAATTTTTTCATCTTTTCTACAAATCCTATTTCCTGTTTTTTTGCCATTACTTGGTTATTATACAAATTTTTGTGCTATCTGGTCACCAGGAAACTTTCTACCAGGTTGGCAAGCATCCGGTTCATTTCTGCCGATGTGCCTGTACGTGGCGATTGTACCACGGAGAAGCCTCGTTTACCATAAAAAAGATTTATCTCAGCCTCTTTCAACCCCACTTTAGCTCGTATTTTTTTGCCGTAACTGATATTGACGATCTCTTTTATCTCAACTCCTGTTTGGCATATGTAATTACTTAGTTCGCCGATTATTTCGTTTAGCTGCTCGGGTACGTAAGCAGGTGGTTTTTTAAGCTTAGGCGGAGTTTTAAGCAATATTTCCTTGATGCGCTGCACCACCTCGCTGTCCACATCGGTTTTAGGTGGTTTTTCTTTGTCTTCCAACGTTTGCTGTTCTTTTTCGGCTTTTTCCATCTGCTTTTTCTCCCAAAACATTTCATGCGGATTGAGTGTGTTCACGTACGCGCTGATATCTACTACATCTACCGATGGATTGTAATGAGCATTTTCGTCGTAACTGATAAAGCAAGCCCGGGTTACATCGCTCGTGCGGGTATCTATCACTTGGTCAAGAGCGTATTGCTTTGAGAAATCGGTAGCAAAAAGTTTATAAAACAACGAAAACACACCGGCGTCGTAGCATCGTTCACTTAGTCTGAAGAGCAGTTTTAGTCCATCCTCGCCCGGTGAAAGGAACGAAAGCATTACACGGCTATCGGCTTCTACCCTTTCGCGCAATGTATTTATTTCCAATCCTTTTTCAACAATATGGTCTATATCCAATATGAAATAGGCTGCATAGGCAAAGTTTTCGCTGCGCCGCACAGCAGGATTGAATATGCCGCAAACCATGTAGGGGAGCTGTTTTTTGAGTATTGCGTATTGTTTTGTGTCGATATTTTTCACAATACGGAGTTGCTTTATTCTATTTGCCACATCCGGTTTTGGATTTTTGATAGCATTATATAAGTACTCCACCTTCACCTTTTGTAGCGGATCGCCTGCCATGGTAATATTTCTTCCTGCTTGTAGCATATTCTTGAGAAATTAAACATATTAAAGTTTGAGATTCAAAACTTTATTGATATTCTTTAAACGTTTGCGCCAAATTTTGTGCTCTCAGCAAAATATGATTCTCTCTGCTCCGGCTGACGCCGTTCATCAAAATGACTTCGTCCAAATAATCGTTTAGCGATTGTATAAGTACTCTTCTTCCTAATCCTTCGAGCCAGTAAGAGCCGTCAGAGTTCACGGAATAAAACTCATCGGTAATGCTGTTTTGTGCTACCAACGAAAATACCACGTAATCTACCCAAACACGATAAAGTTCTATCACATCGTACACCAACACGGGACGGTTGTAGTCGTCTCTGTGAAACACGCCCATATAAGGATCTATTCCGGCTTTTATCAATGCGCCTTCTATTTTCCCATAGAGAATGCCATAGCCATAATTGAGCAAAGCATTGACCACATCGAGTGCGGGATGCTGAGAGCGTTTGGCAAACCTCATGTTTTCCGGAATAAAAAGGTTGAGCGTTTCGAAGTAAATTTTTGATGCCAATCCTTCCCATCCGCGCAATTTTGGAGCGATGTCAGAAATCACTTCACCTTTCAATGCTTTTACTTTAGTTTGATAGTCCGATATTCGTTGGATAGCCTTATCTACTAGGCGTTGTGTGCGGTCGTCATTCACTCGCATGGCAAGAATAAGCGCTTGTTGATTGTCCATTTTCTGCACCATCACATCTTTTATCCACTCGATGGCGGCATTAGAAAAAGTAAAATTAAGCTGTCCTTTGCGTATGGTGGAAATGGAACCGTATTTATTGCTCCACACACGACCTATAGGATCGCCGCTGCGGTCCATAAACAGTATTTCTATTTCGTTCTCGATGGCAAGTAGCACGGCATCGCTTGTGATTTGTGCGCCCCGGCTTATGTGGATGGAACTTATTCCGGCCACGGGCAAGCGTTGTTTTCCATCTTTATGGTTAATAACAAATGCTTCGTTATCACGACTCAGAGACGTGCCGAATGTATTGAGTATTAAGTCCATAATCAATCTTTTTCAATATAAAAATCATCTACTATATGCAATTGCTTTTTCGCACGCGTTACCGCCGTATAAGCCCATTGATAGGCGGCAGGTTGAGCTTCAAGCATGAGATTTCGAGCAATATCCAGAAACACCTCGTCCCACTCACCACCTTGTGCTTTGTGGCAAGTAAGCGTGTAACCGAATACACAACGAAGGGCGTTTAGAAAAACATCAGTACGAAGCTGCTCATTGAAACGAGGGTCTTCTTGCTTGATCCCCAGATCTTTCATTCTTCTATAAAAATCGATAAAAAGGGCTTTTTGCTCTATTTGTGTGAGATTGGGCATTCTGCTGTAAAGGATATCCTCTATCAAGAGTTGAGATACCCTCCTTTCGGTAACCAACTCCCGCACCTCCACCTGTAGAAAAGAGAGACCGGCTTTATGATGACGCACGCCTCGTACCTGTTCCACTACTACCAAGTCTCCGTTGAGTAATCCGCTAATCAGATTGTTTTGCGTTACAAGCAGCAAGTCACCCGGCTGTAACGGCCCCCTGAATCCGAGCGATTCACGCAGCATCTTGTTGGATTCGTAGCACTTCCTATTGGTAGACGATATAAAGGTTGATTTTTCGTACACTCTTCCCAAAATTGTAGCTAAATAGCTGTCTTTCATAGATTTAAAATCCAAATACAGGCGAATATGTTTGTGGTTCCCAAGCGGTAGTTTTCCCCATTTTACTTTTGGCGGATTTGCATAGAGGTTTCGCAGTTGTTGTGCTGCTTGTATAATGCTGTTATCGGCTTGTTGTCGCATAATTCGTGTCAGCCTGCATTCCACAACATCTAAGTCGAATGTCTGTCTGAAATAATCCGGCGACAAAGCGGGTGAAATCTCCTGTCCGACCGGCGGTAATTGACACTCATCACCTACAAAAATAAATTTTCCCTCAGGGTCGTACTTGAGCAGATTGGACAGCAGTTTTCCATCGCCAAAGCGTGCTTGCGTCGGATTTTTATCTTCCACATCGGCAATCATGGAAGCCTCATCCACAATGTAAAAATATTGTTCTTTACTCGGTGATTTGGGAGTTAATCCAAAAATTAAAACAAGCTGTCCGGTTTCGTCCACACCTGTTTCGTCTTCTTCACGGGCTATTTCTTCGATGTCTTGATTGAAACCTTCGAGGGAATATATAATGCTGTGAACCGTTGAGGCAGGTGTACCGGTGATATTTGTCAAAATTTTGGCTGCTCTTCCTGTAGATGCCATAAGATTGTAGTTCAGCTTTCTATCTCGCAACTCATTGATAAAAAATCGTATAAGCGTGGTTTTTCCCGTTCCGGCATGGCCATTAAGAATAAAAACCTTTTGCTGATTGTTTTTGATAAAGGCTTTGAACTTATCAGAAACGTATTGCTGATCGTCAGTCAGCCTGATATTTTCATCATCATCATGCATATTTTCTAAATCGAACGAAATTGAATGTTATCTCTTTTTGTCCATTGCCTAAATCTTTACTTTGACGAGTAGATGTGGATAAAATGCAACTGATACCCACGTTTCGTAGCTTTTCCACCAACGAAACGGTAAAGCTCATTTCACCCATCAGGTGCACGGTTACTTCTGACTGTTCGTTATTGGCTATTTCCATTATTTTTTGCAAATACACATCCGTAAGCCGGTCTACATATTCTTCATCGCCTTCAGGATCAACGGCAGGGAAAGGCATATCCACACATTCGCCGTATTGAGCGGCAGCTTGCAGTTGCGCTTTGTCCCATAGGGAAGATGGGTGGTTGGTGAGGTTTATGAGCATTCTTTTTTTCATACTTTAATATCATTTTCTGCTTCTGTAATTAACCGGAGACAGGAGTAATAATTCTTACTAAAATCTTTTTTCAACTTATCAATTTTTTTTCCTTGCTTAGCATGGTTAATATCATTTCTGTCATTTGCAAGTTCTATATACCATTTTCTAATCCCTATAATTAGTGGCATATTTAAGAGTTCTTTATTGATTATATCATGCCCTTGAAGTATGCCATCAAAATTGTTTTTACTCACATCGCCTTCAGACATACCACAAATTGAAGAAATGTATTTTCTGATATTTATATTATCTTCATATGGAATTTTAGATTTGTAAATATCCACGAGCCTGCTTATAATATACTCTTGACCAATAGTATAAGCTTGAGGAAGCATCTCAAATTGATATGCCCAATCAATCGCCGCTTCAATGTTTTTATTGCTATCTCCAGGAACGAAACCATCCATCTTGTCCCATAATTTTTCCACAATTAACTTGATAGGTATAGGTAGGTCGCTTTTAAGTAAATTTTTTTTATGTCCTTTGGAAGGTATATAATTTTTACCTTTTGCAATATCATGCATTCTATTGCTTTGTATGTATTTATCTAAGGTGTTTACTTGATTGTAAATTGCTCTAAGATGTTGACTCAATTCTTCCTCACTACCTATGGCTTTTCCTAATCCCTTTAAACGTCCATAATTTAACAAATCGTGTGCTGCACTATTATACTCTTGTAATTGTACCACACTCTGTAAATTTATAACTTCCGCAATACGGTTTTCAACAGGCATTTCTCTAACTATATTAGCAGGACCCAAGGCTTCAAAAGCTCCATAGTAAATAGCTTGCACTGAAGTTTTCTTCATCACCTTTGCAAAATTAAATAGAACCATAGAAAAAAAAGGAATTGCACGAAATGAGTGGGTCATATCAAAATAGATTTCATCTCCATCTTCAAGTGATCTATAAACAGTGTCAAAGATTCTCCAAATCTGTTCTTCGTTAAATCCTTCTGGAATCGTTTCCACCGAAATTTCAGGTTTCAATTGAAGTCTATTAAGACAACTTTCAAGTCCTTGAGCGCCAGGGTTACTTTTCTGTCCACCATCTACCCAGTTCATTTCATATGCTCCTTTCGTACAAAACACCATAATTTTATCCACCTCCGTCCAATTACCTTCTTTACATATCGCATCTACTAATGCTTGTTGTACAAAACGAACAGATTTAGCGCACTTCTTGCCATTAATCACATAATACCCTTCTATATAATCAGTCGTTCCTAAAAACGATATAAAAACTTTTCGTGCCATAATTTTCTATATTTTTAATTCCTTTTGTTTAAGATCTTTTTCACTGTAAATTCCTTTTATTCCCAGGATTTTCATCCGTTTTTCTACAGCTTTTTTACGTTTTTCATTGAAAAACTTTCGAGGTAGCCCCTTCTTTATAAAAATATAGGGATTTACCCGTAACCCAAAATCTTTGGAGATTGCCGATAACTTATACATAATTTCTTCCAAATATTCCGGCGGGTTCTGTATCGGACGACCATCACTTCCTATCTCTTTGGGTTTGAATAACGAAGTCTTACATTCGCTAACGAAAAGCTGGTTGTTTTCTATCCACATCACATCTATCTCGTTGTCATTATCCTTCTCGTTTCTGTCCCGAAATAATTTTACGCCACGTGCTATTTGCTTTTTCTCCGGACTCAGTCGCTTGTCGTTTTTGATCCGATTAAAGACATATTTCTCGAACTCTTCGCCTTGATCATCATCATGTCGATATTCGGTTTCGCTTGTCTCAATATACAGTCCGTAAAGGGATAAATATTCTGAAATGTTTACCTGGTAGGTGATTGGTAAATCTTCGCCGGTACGTACGTTCTCTATTTTGTTGGTGGCGATAGGCACATAAAAATAATCTGCCCTGTACTTGAAAAAGTGCTGATATACGGCGATAGACATGATTTTTGTGCCGCCCGTCAGATTCACTATATACTTGTCTTCCCTACAAAAGTTCTCGTTTTGTAGCTTTTGCCGCGCATTGGACAAATCTTCCTCCGAAATCACAACTATCCTTACCTCTTTCTCGTCAATACCCAAAGCATTGCAATAGCGTGATGTCATGCCTTTTTCACCCATCCTTTGGGTGGTGATAAAAATATGAGCATCATACTGCCGCTCATACTCCTTGGCAACAAGGAAATTGGGCAGCAGGTGTTCGGAGAGTAAGGAGATTAGGTGGGTCATAGTTCGTTTTGTTGCTTGAGTAACTCCTCGGCTTCCATTTCACTAATAACGCAATTACTTTTCATTGTTTTTACTTCTTTATTACCGGGTTTTTCAGGGTTATTATCCCACCATGCAGTGTATTCATCTTTCAAGTGGCTAGACAGAAAAAATGTTACTTCGTAATGTTTGAAGCGGCAATTACAAAAGTGCCTATGCTGATTACAGACTCCAATGCATTGACGTAAAAATTATTTTCTCCCAAATCGAAAACATCGATGATCGTAAGAATGAGAAAACCCAAAAAGAATACGATAAAAAAGATAATAACCGAACGGGTATACCAACTTTCCTTTTGCCGAAATGATGCGTTCCAATACTGGCTGATTTGACCTACCTTGTTCCTGTTCATTCTTGCATTTCAATTTTTATCCAACCCAAAGGTTCTTGTGTCTTTGTTACAAAAAGGCGGGTTTTAGGAAATTCGTCTAAATCTATTTCGTTTAAATTTCCAAACTTATCTTTACGCGCAAACTGTTTGTTGATGAACTTTTCAAATTTGTCAAACAATTCTTCCTTGCCTTCTTGCGAAACATAGTCATAAATAGCTATTCCTAATGAGTTAAGGTAATACCCCTTGCCGAATCCGATACGAATGTAAGCTGTATTGCCGGGCGAGTTAACTATTTTTTTCTTAATATCAACCAAAAAATTATAACATCCATTTAGATTTTTCTGGTTTTTTATCAGGTCAAACTCTCGTTCTAAAACATCTTCAGCATACCGATTAGCCTGCTGTGCCAGATTTGCCCATTTATACTTTTCTAATGTCAGTTCAAATTCTGCCTTTTGATTTTTCGCTATACATTCAAGACGAATAGGAACTTTGCGTTCACAATCTACTACAACATTACCATCCTTAAGCAGAAAACTACTATCAGTTACTTGTTGTATGGTGTTTTCACGTATAACTTCTCCTGTGTCTTTGTCTTCTTTATATTCAAATTCTTTTTCTAACCAATCAAAATTTCCATTATTTATCACCCTTTCAATGGTGTTTTTTGCTTTTGAATTGGTTTTCAACCAGTTATGCATCAATACTGTTTTCAAAGCACCCTTTATACTGCTTCCCGGGAAATAAGGCTCGCCCAAAGGGGATTTGATAATTCCCTTTATAGGTAGTTTTCTCTTCGTTTCACCCTCAATTCTGCATTTATAAGATGTAATTTCTTCTATATCCTGCACAATCCGATTTCCGCACAAAAACTCTTTTAAATCAAACTCACTTTTAGTTTTCGATTGGTCTATCCCGCTTGCCACACCATACACATACTCATCAAAAAGTTTCTCACCTTTTGCCATAATTTTCTCAACCATTTTCTTTTTATCGATAAAATAGACTTCATCGCCAATAATAACATAGTCGGCATAAGGAGATAACTCATCACCGGAACCTATAGCTACGGGTGTAAGTGTGGTTATTTTCAGTTTTACTTTTTCCATATTTTGACAAATTAGAAATTAGAAAAATTTTGGTGCAGTGGTGCCGAAAATTTTAATCCGTATCGAAGTACGATTGGATTACTGTTTAACCCTACAATTTTGCCAGTAAAGTCATTATTTAAAACCGCACCTTCTTGCAACATCTGTATCATCGGCAATGATTTCCCTTTCGTCAAAAAACGACCGCCACGCTTAATGATTTGGTATAAATCATTTTCGGACAGATCATCTTTTTTAGGAATTGTCAGAGACAAACTTACCTGTACCTGTTTATCTTTACCACTTTCACTCATATCAAAATTAAAATCAATAATTTCAAATCCTGATAATGCTCCGCAGCCTGTACTTCTCTCACCACCAATACCCAACACGATGAAAGTTTGCATTGCTTTTTCAAAATCAGCCTGCAAATGCTCTGACAACTGATTATCGAGCAGAAAATACCATTTTACATTTTTGGCAAGAAACAAATCTGTCTGAAAATAAAATGCGTCTTCTCGGTCAGTAATATCTCTGGCACTCGTTTTTGCAGCCGTCTCTATATGAAAAAGCTCAAAAGACTTGTCAGTTTCACTTTTCAAAGCTACTGCACTATCATTTTGAATTAGAGTACATATATCCGAATTAAACCAATCATTCGGCAATATTCCTTTTTCCCAAACTCCTTTTGAGATAAAGCGAATCTTTTTGAGTTTTTTAGGTTCTGAGAATTTATACAAGTTCAAACTCGCCGGTTTGGGCAGAAAAAAGATATTGCTGTTCTTATCTCCATTTTTTGAGTTGACAAAATAATAGAATGCTGACGATATTAGAAACTTTCGGGTTTTGCATTCGCTTACAAAATCATCTACAGTGCCGGGACATCTTAAAGCCCAGGCATTTACTAAGGCAGACCACAATGTATCCGAATGTATGTAATCTGATGTTGTTTTCTGAGAGTTATTAGTCTCTTCAGTAAAAGCTCCCATAGCTTTTCCTAAGTGAAATCGAGTACCATCATTAATATTCAATAACACTGCTTTCATTTGTACTCAATTTTTACTTTTCCATAACCCCTACTGCCACTGCCACCAAGATAGTTGTCTTCCAACATCTTGAAACCTTCTTTTAACGTTACTAAAAAGTCTTCATCTGCTTTTCCTTCATTTTCATACCTGTTTACAACGATTTCAAAATTAAATTTTGCACCTGCCGGAACACGTTCTATCTGCCGAAGTCCACCTTTTTTTGTTGTGCCGGATTTACGGTCAATGGTATTTTCGTATTTAGCTTCGGTAAACTCTGTGTCTAAAACCGCATTTTTATCGGTAAATACTTTTTGAAAATCTTCTTCATCAAGCATAGCGTCCCGAAAAATTAAACGTGAAATAGTTTCTTTCCCTTTTTCTGACGTGCCAAACATTTTTATAAGCAGTTCACTATCATATTTCACATCTACGCTGCCTTCTTTGATACCAAGAAGTGAACGGATTTTCCCTTTTAACGAGCTTCCCGGAATATACGGTACGCCTTGCGGTGTTTTAATTACCGGCGAATCCAGTCCGCCAATATCCAATGATGATTTTGAACCTCCAATATGTAATCCTGTTTCAAGGATAATTCTGCCTTTTACTATTTTTGTTTCTATTAGTTTCATAATTTTTATTGTTTTTATTGTTTTCCGTAAAATTTGTGATAAGCCACTACGGCTTCAAAAAATGTTTTAAATTCCTTAACTTGTTCATCTGAACTAACTTCCTTAATTAACAGGTCGATAAAAGCAAGTAAACTTTTTTCTCTGTCATTTGTGCTTCTTCCCGCCAAATAAGCAAGGTTAGGTCTAAGTAGTTTCAGTTCATTCACCGTATCCACTTTGATTGCTTTGTCGTAAATATTTCGCAACTGACTTGTAGATAGTGTTTTGCCCTCTTGTTCTACAAATTTTTCAATCTGGTTTAATACTGTGTCCAAGTTAGAGACTTTACTCATATTAAGTAAATCTCCAAAATTCTCTTTAAAGAATTTTTCTTTTACAGCTTCTCCAAGTTCTCCAAAAGATTTACCCCGGGCTTTGTCTTTTGCTGATTCTCCAAAAGATTTTCCTTCTCTTGGATGATTAAAATTTCCTTTTGCCATATTTCTATAATTTTAGTTTGTTGTTTTGAATGTATATTTTATTCGGATTTCTTTAAAATCAATTCAGCCCAACGAGATGCAACTAAAAACACATCAGGGTTTTTAGCATCGTTTTTTATGTATCTGAACAATAATGCTTGTTCGTAATCATCAAAAATCGGCTTTACTATATCTAAATTCCTGTTTTTTACATTTCTGCGTAAAAAGTATTTTAGCTTCCACACCTTAGGCATCTCATTTCTAACAGGAAAAACAGCTCGAAATATTTTAGTCAAACCTTTCGACTCTTCTTCATTTTCAATTAAATCAGTTAAGGTCGATGCTATACTTTGAGCTCGCTCAAATTCTTTCCAAGTAAGCGTTTTTCCGAAAACAGTTACGCTGTTCTTTTCTTTCGTTTCGCCATTATCCCTATATCTGTTTCCTTTGCTCCTATCCAAAGCCTCCTCTGCTTCTTCTGACATCTGAAGCATAGGATAATGGGGTGCAAAAACAACTATTCCAGCAGAAAAGGTAATTTCTTTGTCCTCTTCAAACTTGATTTGAGTTCTCAATTTACTTTGAAAGTCTGCAAATTTATTGCGAAGTATTATTGCCAAATCAAAAATTTTATTCCAACTGCCTATCAGAAAACAGTCATCGCCTCCGGAAAAAACAACATAAATATTTTGTTCCATTTCTTCGTTTAAAATCAACTCCAATAATTCTTTGTCGAAAAATTCCTTGATGGCTTTTGACATTTTCTTATAGTCTACTTCGGTTCTTCCCATAAATAAAGACCCCAGATTGTCAACATCTAATTTTATTGCTGCAAGTTTTTTGTCTCCATCTGACTTTTCGGCAATCCATGAAAAATCTCCTTTCGGTACTTGACCATTTATTCCATTTATCTCATTAAGTTTAATCGGCTCCACCCTTATAGGTGTAGCATCAAGCAAGTCAAAACTTACAGGACGTTGCAATTTTGCTTTTTGAACGGTTCTATTAACTTCATTAAGAGATTCTGCAATATTTTCCCGCTTTTCTATAAAAGCAATATATGGAAAAATATCACTAGTTACATACAGACTTTGAATATCATCAATTTTACTTTGTACCTCTGACTTTGACTTTGAAGTCTCTACTTCCAAATAAAAGTTACCGCCACCATTATATAGTGGTTTAGTTTTCTTTTCTTCAAAATAATTCATCAACTCTTCCATACAATCATCAGCAATACCTTGCACATACATCGAACGACTTTTAAGCTCTTTCGCAGCTCCTTCACTGGGAACATTGAAAATAAAGTTTTGAATACCTGACAAGTCGCACTTTAATAATAGATTAATACTTTTGCTCATTGTTATGTTTTTTAAAATTATTTCTCTTTCTTCCTCACCGTTACCCCATACCCGACACTCACCCCTTTTCCCAGCCCCGCGTAGTCCGGTATGGAAACATTGGTGAGAAATTCGGCATCGAACGTGGTCATTTTCACGTTTTTATATAGTGTAATACGAGGTTCGCTAAGCCGGGTGATTTTACATTCTACCTGTTTTTCAAAAAAGACATTCAGCCCTTTGGCAAAGGATAATATATTGGCCTTAAGGATGTTTTCTAAAAAAGCGGATTTTTCAGCCACGCTTTCCAATGTGTCGAAAAGCTCGTAATTCTCCTGATTGAGTGCCAACCATTTTCTTATGGTGTATCTAATATTGGAATTCCAGATTTGAATAAGATGCTTGTGGGCTTTGACGCTTTCTACTTCGAATTGATGTATTTTCCCATTGAGATTAAGGGTCAAATCTGAATCTAGAAAGAACTTGCCGATAGATTCGGTACCTTCTTCCAGGCAAAAAATGGCTGCCCTTCTATTGATTCTTTTGTACTGAATGAGCGGGTAAGAATAGCGAAAACCTTTATCGGTAAGATTGTGGTTGTGGAATAGGATATCCTTGTCTTTGAGAGCATTGACTACGGCTCCTCGAAAAGCCTCTATATCTGTTGGCGATATAATATTTTTGAAACGTATCGTTACGATTTTGGTGTTTCCCATAAGTATTGATTTGAAAAATCAACTTGTTGATACAAGATTCCTCAAAGGTGCAAAAACATTTTGAAAAGAAGTATTGTTTTTTAAGATTTTATAAACCTTCAACCATTTATTTTTCCGTTTTGTTGACGTGATTCGGCAAAAGAAGGCTTTCCCGGCATCCATCAATCTCGATATCATTTCGTTAATCTCCTGAGGTACCCATCCGATACGAATGGCGTTGTGATATATGCCTATGGCGAGTTATTCGGGTGTAAGATTGGCTGTTTCGGCACTGTCGTACTTCAATAATAACGCTATCTGCTGCAGGATTTCCAATTCGCCAAGATCGTAAGCAGCCTGCGCCTGAATGAACAAATCTTTCATATTGTCGCTTAGGTCGGCGTTGATATCCGGATGCAGACGTTTTACAATGAAATAGTAGAGTTCTCTCAGCTTTTTACTGTTTTCGCTCGTCAAAAAATTTCCCGACAAAAACCTGTTGGCGGCGGCAAGCCTTTCAGCTTCAGCTTCTATTTGTCGATTGTACTCTTCAAATGCTGTTTCTACTTTTTTATCGACGGCTTTCAAGTCGGGTCTTTCATTTCTGTTTACATATGCCTGCAGTAAGGACAATCGAAATTTTAATCGTTGTAGCTCGATTGACAAACAGAATCTTTTGTACTGTTTGTGCCCGATTTTATCGAGATAAAGAGCGGTCAATAGCGGTTTTTCGTGCTGAAGCATTGCTCTGTCTTTCCATGAAGAATAAGGGCAGAAAGTAAAAAACATAATACTTTGCAATTCCGGAATTCGATTCCGGAATTGTATATCTGCATCCCCTAACTATACAATGGAAACACATGTTGATACAAAGAACAGCAGAAAATGAATTACAAAGTCTGGCACGTGATTATAAGGTGATGAAACCCTACATTGATATTGCCGACGGTATAAAAGCCAGTGCGATGAGCAAATTTAATAATTGGTGGGAAAATAAACAGAATAAAAATCACCGGTATTTTCAAATACATTTGAAAATAATTATATTTGCAAAAAATATTCAAGTATGGTTGAAATAATTAATTCTATACGAAAGTACAATTTTTGGGATAATAATCCCATAGATTTAGGTTATCCTCGTACATTTT
>ERZ795030.4471-NODE-4471-length-13754-cov-5.228703_pt1 | contig 13754 bp, 8 predicted proteins | sample MGYA00375122_ERZ795030 | MGnify/ENA primary metagenome ERZ795030 (study PRJEB30165, sample SAMN05720146) | activated sludge metagenome | isolation source: anaerobic digester from wastewater treatment plant | place: Japan | collected 2015-04-20 ...
CATGTAGAGTGCCCTGGCTAATTTCCTTCAGAAACAAGTCCGCATCAACAATAACTCGAGCTTCAGGATTCAAGCGAAAATATTCCTGTGATCGTTCGATAAAGAACGGGGCTTCTCCCCGAGGGCGATTCGGCTCTAAAGCCTGGTTGACAGCATTGAAGACCACCTTTAAATAACTGACGCTTTTTTCACCAGATGTTTCCGGCCAAAGCCACTCATAGATTTGGTCTTTATGGGCCCACTTCCCTCGTTGAACAACCAGTATTTGAAAGAATTGACGGGCTTTTTCACGCTTCCAATCTTTTATGTCAATTAAATGGTCCCCCCTCCAAACATTGAAGTTGCCAAAAGTTTGCACCCACAAGGTATAACCCGGATGATAGTTATGGCCTGAAATGCCTCTTTGATGCAGTATTAAATTGAGAAAATTTGTTTCCACGCCATTCGAATACGCAGCCAGGACCAAAGGATAAATTGCTTCGCGGTCTTTAAGACCAATAAGTGTTTCCCTGGTCAAAATAAATTCATAGCCATGCTCTATGATCAATGCAAGGCATTTTTCAAAATAACTGAATGCAGTATTTTGGTATCCCTGTTGCCATGCTTTGATTGCGAGCCACAATCGGGAAGTACACAATGTAAACGTATCTTTTACACGTAATGCTGAACTTTCTGCAGAGGCCAAATGGCGCTGAGCAGATTCATATTTGTTATCAATGATTGCGCCAGCTCCTAGCGATAGACGAATCAAGATACTGATCCATTCATCCCCCGCTTTTTCAGCAATGGTCAGGGATTCAATTGCCAGTTTTTCAGCCTTGCTGAACTGGCGCATATAACCCAAGGCTCGGCACATTCCCCAAAGCGGTTCGACATGAATGCGGGCTACATCAATTTGATCGATTGAATCCTGAAACAATTGCATCGCTTGCATAAAGTGTTGGGATGTAAAAGGAGATTGCTCTCGAATAAGAAGCGCGTGCCCCAGGCGCATAAAACCCACCGATTGGACGAATTTCGACCGCAATTGCCGACCAATTTCAATTCCTTGGTAGGCGTATTTCTCCGCCTGCTCAGATTCGCCAAGCATCGAATGATACAAAGACAACAATAACGTGCTTTCCCGGTGAAAACGCTGTGGTCGAGAGTGAGGCAATGAAGGATTATTAGCCTCGCGATCCATCAAGAGCTTGACACCTTCTTTCAGACGCCCTGTACGTAAAAACACACGGGCCTTGATGAAATCGGTTTCCAATTCTAAATCTGGCATTAATTCGGAAGCGTGTCGCAGCAATTTTTCAGCATTGTCGGGGTAGCCCAGATTCAATTGATTTTCTGCAATTAACACTAAAAGGTCAGCAACTTCATGCGGCATTTCCTTTGGATCGAGCAGTTTTAATGCGTCTTGAAGCAATTGATCGCCATTAATTGGGCGAATTGTATCTAAGAAAACCTGGCCTTGACCGCGCAAGGCTTGAGAAATTCCAAAGGAATATTGGCTTGTCCGGTAAAGACGTTCTGCCTGGTGGTAATATTCCAGGGCATCATCGAAACTGCCCGAGTATCGGTGGACTTCGCCTAGAAGGTAAATCAAATAAGGATAGTTCTTCCGCTCAGGTTCTGGTATCTCGTGAATCCAATAAGTGATCGATTCTTTGCGACCGTCCTGGATCAGCGGTTTCCCGATGCTTTCTAAGATTTGGTTGACCTGATAATAATCTCTGGCAGACAGTAAATGATAAAGCGCCTCTTCCCAGTATTCGTGGGCTCGAAAATAACTGGCAATCTTAAGATGCAAATCAATTAATTGTGATGGATCGGTGCGAAACTGATCCAGTAAGAATGATCTGAACATTTGATGATAACGGAAAACACCGGGACGCAGCTCTTCAATAAACAAGCCGGAATTGTTAAGATGGTCAAGCAAAACATTGCTGTGTTCGATGGTCAATAAGAAATCGCAGGTGGCACTTTCGAGCTTCGATAAAATTGAAGTTTTTATCAGAAAATCCCGAATGCGGGATTCCAAGCCTTCCAGAACTTCTTCTGCTAAATAATCAAATAGGGTTGATTTAGATTGACGTTCATCATCTAATACCTGCTGAATGGTCATATCCGGGTTATTTTGCAATGTTTGCCAGATCATCTGTAACCCAATCGCCCATCCTTCTGTCTTATTGAGCACTTGATCAATAGCTGGTTCAGACAGTGTGATGCCATACTGCTGGTCAAACAATCGAGCAATTTCCTCGCCTGTGAACGCTAAATCGTCTCTGGTGATGATTAATACTTCATCCTTGACCCGCCATTTGTTGAATGAGGGGAAACTCAACGCATGTCGGGTGGATATGATCACATGCAATTTGGAAGGAAGATGCTCAATAATCCAATCTAAAAAACCCAATACATCAGGTACATCGCTGACCAGATGAAAATCATCCAGGACGAGATAAGCATCCTGTGTGATATGGGTGGTAACAGCGTTGACAAAAGCGATTAAAGCTTCAGTGGAGGTTGCCTCCGGGGCATCAATTATCTTCAGTGTCTCATCGCCTATGGGGTATTCATGTTGATTAAACGCTGTAAACAATTTTGCTAAGAACAGCTTCGGGTCCCTTTCTGTGCCAGAAATCGTAAACCAGTATATCGGGCACTCCTGATTGTTAATAAAGGAGAGAATCGATGTGCTTTTCCCATAGCCTGTCCCAGCTTCGAGAATGGTCAGGGGATAATTGCTTGAATACTCTAGCTTTTGAGTAACCCGGTTTCGTTCCAGGACATGAGAGCGCTGTGCTGGCGGATTGAGGTGGCTAAGAATAATCAGGTTACGGATTGACATGAGATTCTTTTCGTTGCTTTACCAGTATGCAGTCACCTTTTGAAATTATATCAAAGAAGCAAATTGAACGTCCACCTTCAGCGAAGAATAATCATTGTTTGATGCGCGCAGCCAGGTGTGAATACCGTTGTGAAACACGATTGTTGTCTATAGCTATGCGAAGTGCCTTGTAATTTCCGACAAGGACGCACTGCTTTGATGCTCGGGTGATCGCTGTGTACAGCAAATTGCGCTGTAACATGACATAATGCTGGGTCAGCACAGGCATAACAATAGCTGGAAATTCTGATCCTTGGGATTTATGGACAGAGATTGCATAAGCGAGCACAATCTCGTCTAATTCTCCAAAATCATAGACTACCTGGCGTAATCCATCTACAACAAGAGTCAGGTTTTGTTCGATGGGATCAATGTGCTCAATGTAGCCAATATCACCATTGAATACATCTTTGTCATAATTATTCCGAATCTGCATGACCTTATCCCCGACACGAAAGAGAGTTCCTAAATATTTATGTTCGGTTTTTTTTGGATGCGCCGGGTTGAGGCTGTCTTGTAAGGACAGGTTCAGTGCGTCAACGCCTGCATCGCCGCGATACAACGGCGATAAAACCTGGATATCCCTCACAGGGTCGAGGGCAAACTTATCCGGCATGCGCACGGTAACCAGGTCAAGGATCCACTTTGCAGCGGCTGCTGCATCCTCAGCTGGAAAGAGAAAGAAATCGCCATCCTGCGTTTTTGAGAAATTGGGCATTTGACCCCGATTCACCCTGTGAGCGCTGGCAACAATTTGGGAATCGTGCGATTGCCGAAAAATGGTCATCAACCGCGAGACCGGTACAGCACCACTGGTGATGATATCTCGCAGCACATCCCCAGCTCCAACCGATGGCAGTTGATCAACATCGCCAACAAATAGTACCTGGGTCCCGGGTTGAAGCGCTTGCAGAAGATGATAGGTTAATACCAGATCGAGCATGGAAGCTTCATCGACTATTAAAAATTTAATTTTTAACGGATTATTTTCATTATGTTGATATCCCCCTACGGGTGAAAACCTCAGTAGTCGGTGAATCGTACTGGCTGCACGTCCGGTAGCTTCCGATAGCCGCTTTGCTGCTCTTCCTGTTGGAGAAGCCAACGCGTAGACGACATTATTGCTCTCAAGGACCTCAATTAAAGTTTTTAAACAGGTGGTTTTTCCTGTACCTGGTCCACCTGTTAAAACACTGACTGGATGGCTCATCGCGGTCTTTAGCGCTGTTTTTTGCTCATCAGACAAACCTTTTGATTCAAATCCCAGCGATGCTTGCCAGGTTTTTACCGGATACGCCAATAAGCTTTGCAGACAAGAAGCAACTCCTTTTTCACTGTAATAAAAGGGCATTAGGTAAACCATAGGTTCCCCGTAGCCAGGTGTATTTTCAGTAATCTGCGATGCAGTTTTGTCAGTGTCAGTGGTAGGCAGGCTGAAAATCTCTTTGCGAATGCGATCGGTGGCTGCTAATTGTGCAATGCTGTTCAGGATAAGATTTGCATCAACGTTTAATAGCGCTTGTGCGCGTTCAGAAAGTTGATTTTGAGGGGTAAAAACATGGCCCTCATTGATCATCTCCTTGATCAAATAAATAATTCCAGTTTCTACCCGCGCAGGATGGTCTGCTGGCAATCCCAGGTTTTGAGCAATCTGATCAGCTGTTTTAAAACCAACCCCGTAAATATCTTGCTCAAGCTGGTACGGGTTTTCTCTGACAACATTCAATGCGTTATCGCCGTAGGTTTTGTAGATTTTCACAGCGAGATTGGTGCTTACCTGGTGTTCGTGAAGGAAAAGCATAATCTCTTTGACCGATTTTTGCTCTTCCCAAGCTTCGACAATTTTCCGGGTACGCTCTACTCCAATACCTGGCACTTCACTCAAACGACCGGGGTCAGATTCAATGATCTCGAGGGCTTCCCTCTTAAAATTGCTGACAATGCGTTTTGCCAGTTGTGGCCCGATACCCTTTATTAATCCAGATCCCAGGTAACGTTCAATGCCAACTTCTGTAATCGGCAGTAATTTTTCGCATTTAGTGCCCTTAAATTGCAAGCCGTGTTTCGGATGGGTCGTGTAATCGCCTTCAACCCGAATATGTTCTCCTGGGGATAATTCAGGGAAATTCCCGATTACAGTCAGCAGCCCATCAAGGTTTATACCGACAATGCGTTCTTTCTGTGCGCTGTCTGGGCGCATCTTCAGGACTGTGTATCCATTATCCGGATTGAAGTATGTAACTCGCTCTACAGACCCAGAAATAGTGATCATAACCAAAGTATACCGGAGAAGTCTTGTCAACCATACAATGACTTGGGATATGTCCAGGCTCAGAATAATTTCAGCAAATCCTCCCCTGTTCGTTGAGGTTTGAAAAAAGTCAGATTCTCAAATCCGCCTGCGATCTAAGTTTTTCATAAACAATCCCTTTTTGATTGAAGTTTTGAACGGCTTTGAGCACTAACATTGGCTAATTTCCCATTCTTTTTACCCGATATTCGAAATCTGACATTAGATAATAATTATTAGGACAGATCAGGTACAATTGTCATGAGAAAAGTCGTCGCGTACCGGAGCCATGCCGCTTTCCGTGAATACGCACAGCAGACATAAAAAAATATTTTTGTTAATTCGTTATGAATTAAAAATCTAGACATTCGAGCCAAATCACTGACGAATACTTGTCGACTATTCCACATAGATGACGACCTCAGGAACCCAATGACCACAAAGTTGCCTGGTAAAATTCAGTCATGCGAATTGGTCATACATGATGTATACCTGGCTTAATGCTCACCAAAAGAATTATTTAAAGGAAATCCAAAAGAATTGTCACGATATATACTCATCTTCTGCTTTGCAAACTCATCAAGAAACGATACTCCGTAGCAGAGTTTTTCAGAAGCATTATGGATTTGAACCTCAAATGCGCGTTGACAGTTACTTATTAATATTTGACCGCCCGTTTATGGCTGGTCGAATGCAAGAAAAACATAAAGGAATCCCCCTGTTTCACAGGTCATTTTATTTTAAATCTAGTTGAAAGGTTAATTATGAGCACAGAAAATCAAAACAAATCCATCGTTGAAGAAAAAGAGCAACCCACAAAGCCTACAATCGTTGAAGAAACTTCATCGGTCACCCAGCATAAGATTGAAATTAACGGCGTTCAATTGGAGTATACCGTAACAACAGGCACGATCGTACTCAAAGAGGAAGATGTCGAGGTGGGTGAAAAACAAAAAGCCAGTATTTTTTACGTAGCCTACACGAAAGACAACGAAACTTCCGAAAGACCGGTGACCTTCTCATTCAATGGTGGACCCGGTTCATCGTCTGTGTGGCTACATCTGGGATTGTTGGGGCCAAAACGGGTCCTGATGGATGACGAGGGCAATCCTATCGGACCTCCCTATCGCCTTGTGGAGAATGAATATTCGCTTCTCGAGCTAACTGATTTGGTGTTTATCGACCCGGTCAGTACCGGATACAGTCGTACTGTTCCTAAAGAAAAACCCGAACAGTTTCACGATGTCAAAAAAGACATTCAATCAGTCAGCGAATTCATCCGCATCTGGACAACTCGCAATAAACGCTGGATATCACCGAAATTCATTATTGGAGAAAGCTATGGCACAACTCGTGCGGCTGGCCTGGCAGGCTATCTCCAACAACGTTACGGAATGTATTTAAATGGGATCATGTTTGTTTCGTCGATTTTGAATTTCATGACGGCAAGCTTTGACGAAGGCAACGACCTGCCCTACATTCTGTTCCTTCCCACATACACTGCATCGGCTTGGTTCCACCATAAACTCCCTGATGATTTGCAGACTGACCTTGAAACTGCAGTCAACGAAGCCCGAGAATATGCCCTGGGTGACTACACAGTGGCGCTCATGAAGGGGAATCGCCTCAACGTAGATGAACGTAAAGCAGTCACTGCCAAGCTTGCTCGTTTGACCGGTTTAGATGAATCATATATTGAGGGATCAAATTATCGCATCAATATTCATCGTTTTTGCAAAGAACTTCTTCGCGATGAAGGCTACACAATCGGCCGTTTTGACAGTCGATTTAAAGGTTTTGATAAAGATCGGGTCGGAGAAAGAAATGAGCTCGATCCGAGTTATGCGATCATCCTTGGCCCATACACTGCAACGATGTATGACTATTTACGACGAGACCTGGAATACGAGACCGATCTTCCTTATGAGATTCTGAAGTCGCTCTATCAGAGCTGGAAATACGAGGATTACCAGAACCACTATGTGAATACAGCCCAGGACCTCAGACTCGGGTTTTTGCTCCATCCAGGACTTAAAGTAATTGTATGCAATGGCTATTATGATCTTGCTACCCCATTTTTAGCTGCAGAATACACCTTTGATCACATTCCCCTGCCAGAGAAGCTCTCCGCTGACATCAAAATGACCTACTATGAGGCAGGCCACATGATGTATCTTCATAAAGAATCGCTAGATAAGTTATCAAAAGATTTGAAAGACTTCATTCGCAATTCAATTGAAATAAGTGCCTGAACGAACATTCAGGCACTTATTAAAGAGAGCTTAAATGTGAATTCTATGAGTTTCTATCGAAAAAACCCTACTACAGTATGGTTTGGTAACTCTCCATGCATGTTAAACTGTGATAAGCAGGCGAATATCTGAACCATCTTCAATGATTCAGTTCTGACCCCGGTCGATCGAGAAACGCGCTCTTTTATTAGTGAAACGACAGGATTTGCTCAAAAAAACAAGCTGCTCTGAAAACCGACTTTCCTTCGGGATTGCTTTGCCAATTGGGTCGAACCATGACTGAGCAACAAATTAAAGACATTTTTGTCACTGATATCTTTGCTGAACAAGCGATATTTGACCCTGTTTGTCATGCCAAAACGCTTCTGTTGTCTGGCAATTATCAATCTTGTCTTGATTTCATTCAACAGCGAGCAAGCGACCTGCTTGAAACTTCACCCCAGCTGATCATTTATCACGCTGCAGCCTTGCTATTTTGTGAAGAGGCTCCAGAAAATATCAGCGCCGTATTGAACAGGGTGGAAAAACTGGATCATACACAAAGTCATACAGGTGAAATTGCAGCATTACGCGCAATCATTTCCAGTTATTATAAAGATCCAGAGGAGGGTATCAAGCAATCAAAATTGGCACTTAAGCTGATCAAACCAGGCAATACCTACTTTCAGCATATTGTTGAGCGTAACCTAGGAATGGCTTACACCATTAAAAACGACCTGGGAAATGCAACAATCTGGTTCGAAAAACTCTTGATGTCAGGTTATCAGCTTGAAGATTGGGGCAGCGTATTAGCAGCTTATAACTACCTCACCTATATCCGCAAAGTCCAGGGGCGCTTATCCGAAGCTGAGACCATCTATCAAAAAAGCCTCACTTTTATCAACGACCATGATGTCAAACAAAATCCCCACACCATAAAACTATTGTCGGGGTACGGACACCTTTTATTGTTCTGGCATCGTCTTGACGAAGCAAAATCTTATTTGCAAAAAGCGATACAGCTTGCTGATCATTCAGAAATACTGTATGCATTTACAGCACACCAACATCTATGCGAAGCGTATATTAGAGAGGGTAATTTATCTACTGCTCACACGCTGCTGGACGATTTATTTCAGTTGATCCAGACGAAAAGCGATTTTTATGAAAAGGTTCACCTTCAGCAGGCGAATAGATTAAAAGCGCGTTTGTCAATTGAGGAAGGTCTTCTTGACCATGCGTCTGATTGGCTTATTATAAGTGGCTTTGATGGTGTTCTGCCTGATGATCTTTACGAACGCTATGGGTATGAACTCGGACTTACACTGCCCATTGCAGCACGAATTTATATTCTTAACGGCAAACCAGAGCGAGCGATCAAGATATTACGAGCAGTTATCCCAAAATTCATGCATCAGAACGCGAATTCCTATCTTATTCGATCTTTGACCGCCCTGGCTGTTGCCTATGAACAAACCGGAAAGGAAGATTTGGCGGTTTGTGCTTTTTCTAAAGCCGTTGCCTTGGCCTGGCCAGAAAACAACCTGGGTGATTTTCTTCTCATGGGCCAATCTCTTCTGCCGCTGATAAACCTCTGTGATAATATAAATGACCATCAAGGTTTCTTAACAAGCATACGTAATATCCTGCATACTAATCTCCAAAATCAAGCAAAATCTGTCACTAAGCCCATTTCTAGCAACCTTTTAAGTCAGAGGGAATCAGACGTAATGCAACTGATTGCACAAGGATTAACGAATAAACAAATTGGTGAAGTACTCTTTCTTTCCTGTAACACTATCAAAAGCCACAGAAGCAATATTTATCGTAAATTGCAGGCTGAAAATCGAATTCATGCGATATCACAGGCAAAAGATATGGGCGTTTTGACAGGAGTGACCTGATTGAATTATTAATAATGCGTTAATTAGTATTTGGCTTCATTTCGATCTCCTTTCTTATGAACTCCGGCAATTTGCTGGAGTTCATAATTTTTACACATATCTTTTCAAATCTTATCCATTGACAACCGGGATTGTTGTCTGTTATATTAATGTTAACGATCACGGTATCGTTACCGATATCGTTAACAATAACCATCAATATTGCGGAGAGTACTCGATGCGTCAAAAAAAACGGATCACCATTGCTGATGTGGCACTGAAGGCTGGCGTGTCCAAACAAACTGTGTCTCGTGTTATTAATCAAAAACCCGATGTCGCCCCCCACACCCGCAAACAGGTTAAAGATGTGATCAAAGCGATGGGGTATACACCCGATCCAATCGCCCGCTCTATGAAAGGAAAAACCCAAACTTTAGGATGCATCACGCCAAATTTTACTGACTTTAATTTTTCATCCATTATTCAAGCGGCTCAGCACACTGCTCAGGATTATGGGTTTTCTATTTTATTCGCCAGCGCTGAAACTGACATTCAATTTCTTCCAGTACTGGATGAAATGATTAACCGCCGTGTAGATGGTTTGTTAATCATCAATCCGCGTGATGATCACCGGTATCATCATTTGCTCCCGATCATCGAGCAGGGAATGCCAATTATTTATCTAAAAAATGCGCCCGTTTTTGAGCAGGTACCGGCGATTTGCTTGGATGATGAACAGGGTGGTTTCATTGCAGCGCAATACCTGCTATCCTTGGGCCATGCCTCTATTGTAATTATTCTTGGGCCGGAAAATGAAGCCTGCACTCGTGATCGTTTAACGGGTTTTCAAAAAGCGCTCCGAGATGAAAATCTTGTGGTCGATCAGAAGTTAGTCATCAACGGAGATTGGACAGCTGAATCTGGTAAAGCTGCAATCAACAAGCTGTTAAGCTATGGTGTACCCTTTTCAGCCATCTTTGCCCAGAATGATTGGATGGCAATCGGAGCGCTTCAAGCCCTGAGAGAAGCTGGGTTGAGCGTCCCTCAGGACGTATCTGTGATTGGTTTTGATGGTTTGCCAATTACAGCGTATATCGAGCCTCCATTGACTACGATTCAACAGCCAATTGAGCAATTTGGCCAGTTAGCCGTGAAAATGCTTATTGAAGCGATCCAAAAACAAGATATCCACCCAGAAGTGATCCGATTAACCCCTTCCCTTTTAATCAGGAAAACCTGTGCTCCAATTTAATCAGTACCAGAAATCAACCACTTTGAAAAAAAAGGTTAGCAACAATGGACCAGGCCCGCATAAACACAATTCACGCAGTTTACAAGAAGCACTTCAAAGATGAACCTGCTTCATTCGTCATTGCTCCCGGCAGGATTAATCTGATCGGTGAGCATACGGATTATTCAGAAGGCTTTGTGCTGCCAGTAGCCATAGATCGCGATGTCGCCATCCTTTTCTCACCCAGGCAGGATGATTTTATTAGAGTCTATTCAGTCGATTTTGATGAATTCCATCAAATGCGATTGTTTGATCTTGAAAAACAAAAATCTTCCTGGATTGATTATCTTCAAGGGATAATCTGGGCGCTATCCGATGAAGGGTATCCATTGAAGGGTTGGCAAGGCGTGATTTCGGGAAATATCCCCATTGGCGCCGGGTTGTCCTCGTCTGCCGCGCTTGAAATTGCTATTGTAAAAACTTTCATCCTTGCATCCAATATTTCCATTGATCCGACCCATTTGGCACTAATCGCTCTAAAGGCTGAACGCGATTGGATTGGTTTGAATGTTGGAATTATGGACCAGCTGATCTCAGCAGATGCAAAAGTAAACCACGCCATGCTGCTGGACTGTAAAACACTGGATTATAAATTTATACCCATCCCTGAAAATGTGAGTTTTATTGTCATGGATACCCTCACCCGCAGAGAACTGACACAATCCGCATATAACATCAGGCATAAGGAAATCCAAGAAGTCACACGCTTGTTGAATGTTAATAGCTTGCGCGAAACCAACCAATCTGATTTAGATGCAAGGCAAACAATCATCCCAGAAATCCTGTATAAGCGCACCAAACACGTCATTAGCGAAAATTCTCGTGTTTTGCAATTCGTTCATGCAATGCAAAACCATGATCTGCGATCAATGGGTGAACTCATTAATGAAAGTCATGCCAGTTTGAGAGATGATTACGAGGTGTCCAGTGACGCTTTGAACCTGATCGTTGATTTGGCAAAAAATCAATCCGCTTGTTTCGGTGCACGTTTAATGGGCGCAGGATTTGGCGGATGCGCATTAGCGCTTGTAAGCCAGGGAGAAGAATCGGGCTTCATCCATGAAGTCAAATCTGCTTACCAGGATAAGGCGGGAATTGCTCCCAGCTTATTCATCGTAAAAAGCGCTAATGGCGTGCACACACAGGAACTCAATAAAAAATGATTGGGTTATCTCAACGATAATATTTAACACAAGCAGCTCCACGCGAATGGAAAAATTATTGAAATAATTTTATTCTACTTGCCGTTTGTAATATTTAAAAACGGCGTAATGCTTCATCGATCCCATATTTAAACAAGTCTGAAAAGGCAGCCGGGTCAATCAGATAGATGATCGCAAAAGATGTCACAAAAATAATAACGGCCAACCATTTGGTATACACCCCCCTCGTTCTGGTAAACAGGATAACCGAAATTATTGCGATTACTGCCGTAGCACCAATGCGCAAATCACCTAAAGGTACCCAGTAACCGCCGATGTACTGTTGTTCAGAACCAAGGAATTCACCAATATTAATTTGAATATCAAATAGAAAAAGGAACATCAACGCGACCAAAACCGTCAGCAGCACGATGGATGCTGTTTTGGTGGATTTACCTTCTGTTCGATATGCTTCATAAATTGCGGTTGGCAGTAAAAGAATGATTGGGATAATACCTTGTTTAAAAACAAAGCCAAAGATAATGCCAATGATGGCAATCACCATGAATAAAGTGCATAAATGTGGTGCATATTTGGTAGGTTTGGCCATTTGAGTCCTCCTTTGTTAGATTTCTATGTTTCTTCTATGTCCACTGAAGACGGTCATTATAACACCTATTCTTCTATTTTACAAGGATTTACTATCAATATAATAAAAAAGATTCAGTGACCATCTTTTTCTTTCGGATTTCTCTCACGTAATTGTTGAATATTGTTTATAATTAAAAGACAATTCAACAAATCAGGAAGGTTAAGCATGCCAAAAAAGAACACAATCTATCAAACACCGATGGAGCCATGGCCCGCATTAGCCAGATATGGCCAACGGATTGAAATCGAAAAACCTGTGCTGCGCCTGTTCTTTTTTGATACAGGCAAGGTTAACAAACCGGTTCTAATGATGATTCATGGGCTGGGGGATGAACAGATACCTGGCGGCATGTTTATACGCCGCTAATAGAAAATTTTCGCGTCATTGCACTTGATTTGCCCGGTTTTGGACGCTCAGAAAAGCTGGATGTGGATTACACACCTGATTATTTGCTTAGCGCAATCGTTGGGTTGATGGACCAGCTTGCTATCCCTGATGCAACCCTGATGGGGAGTTCATTAGGCGGAATTTTAGCTCATCAGATCGCAATCAATCATCCCGAACGTATCAATGGATTGGTTCTCATTGGTGGTTCAATATTCCAGCCACAGGCGATGCAAGACTGGAGCCTGCGCTTGATGGGTCTACCAGTGGTGGGCAAATGGCTCTATACCAGGCTGCGAAATGACCCGGATGCGGCTTATGCTTCATTAAATAATGTCTATCATCAAATTGAGGATCTCCCACAAGCAGATCGATCTTTTTTATATCATCGAGTCAATCAACGCGTATGGGATGATGGTCAGCGCAGGGCTTACTTATCCACATTAAGCAACCTTGCACCCTGGATCAAACATTTACAAGCAGATTTACCTGCGAAATTGAAAACCCTTCAACTTTCCACGCTGGTAATGCGCGGAGAATTTGACCTGCTTTTCTCAGAAGCCAATTCAGACGCGATCGTCAATATCCAGCCAAATACCAGGAAAGTCACAATTCAAGGCGCTGGGCACCTGCCCCACCAGGAAGCTCCACATGCTTTTCTGTCAATTATTCAAAATTGGTTTTCTGAAATTTATTAACGTACGTCGTTAATTACAAAAAGAGCAGCGGTAGGGCTGCTCTTCTTCTGGATCGTATTCTGACAGAGAATTACGACTGTTTGTTGAGGTAACGCTGGAAGCCCACCTGTTCAATTTGGTCCAATTGTTCTTCGATCCAATCGATGTGATCTTCTTCATCTGTAAGGATTGACTCCAGCAGGACCTTTGTGCCATTATCGCCATGTTCAATGGTTTTGGCAATTGCTTTGTTGTACGCATTGATTGCATCTAATTCAGCCGTATGGTCGTTCTCGAGTTGTTTCAAAACCTCTTCACCAATGTGA
>ERZ795030.4477-NODE-4477-length-13738-cov-47.652050_pt1 | contig 13738 bp, 10 predicted proteins | sample MGYA00375122_ERZ795030 | MGnify/ENA primary metagenome ERZ795030 (study PRJEB30165, sample SAMN05720146) | activated sludge metagenome | isolation source: anaerobic digester from wastewater treatment plant | place: Japan | collected 2015-04-20 ...
GAATATTCATCGGTCTGGTTAACACGGGCGCGCTGCTCCGGCAGGGCGGCACCCCTCCATCCGGTCGGTTGTGGGTGATCCCCGGGGCGCGGGCTCCGGCTGGAGTCAAACGAGTACTACATCGAGGGCAGATGGAGCCGGTCTGCGGTTGCCCGGTAATGCTGGAACACCCGTTCTCCCCAGGCGATGGCTGCCGCATCGGTGCTGACGAGGTCCGTGGCGGTGTCGTAGGTTCCCTTATCGCGCCGATAGAGGCCGAGCGAGACGAAGCCGTCGGTCACTGCCATCCCGAGGCGAACCGGCGAGGCGGAGACATAGAGCCCGAAGTTGGCATGCCCCTGCAGGGACTCGAGCATGGTCCGGTACGGCTCTTCTACCAGTTTCCCGGCAAGCTCCTGCGAGACGACGAGTTCGACGGGTTTGCCCTGCAGAGCCGCCTCTCTGATCGCACCCGCATGCACCGGGCTCATGATCGAGGATACACCGTGAATCCACGACGCGCTCTCGATTATGGTCCCGAACGCCCTGTACACGGCAAAGACGTCCTCCTCGATGTCCCTGACCACCCCCGCATCGTAGAGGTCATGCAGTTCGTTCAGGAACCTCCGGGGTATGCTCTCGATATCGTGTGCGGCCCAGAAGTCCTTGTGGCGCTCTATCACGCCCATCATCGTCACCAGGCGCTCGATCTCCTGCTCGACGAGCCTGCCGATAGGGGTGAGGGTATACCCGTCCCGCACCTGCTCGACGTACTGCAGGGCCTCAAGCTGCCGGATCTTCGGGATGAGGGCCTGCGACGAACTCCCCGTGATGTCGCGGAGGGTCGAGAGGGACCTCTTCTCGCTCCCGAGGGCAAGCAGCACCTGCGTTACCAGCCTCGACCGGAAGATCACCTGAATATCGTCGTGGAACTCGCCGTAGACTTCAAGAGCGGACATACCATCGCCTTATAATTAAGAAGCGCCGGCCGGCGCTATCACTCTTTTCATTCCTGCACGCCCTCTCCCTCCCCCGACGTGCCACCCAATCCGACCCCAGCGCACTTATAGCCGGGAACCCGATACCTCTACAGGCAGCATGTCGTTCATACCCAGATACCTGATCTGCACCGCACTCTGTGCCTGCATCCTCATCGCCGGCTGCTCCGTTCCCGGCGGGCGAGAACCCGATATCATCTCCGGGACCACCGGGGACCTTGCCGTCCACTTCATCGACGTCGGGCAGGGCGACTCGGTCCTCCTCCAGTTCCGCGATAAGACCATGCTCATCGACGCCGGCGAACGCGGCATGGGGGGGCGCGTCGTCACGTACCTTGAGAATCTCGGCGTAGAACGTCTCGACGTGGTGGTGGCGACCCATGCCCACTCCGATCACATCGGAGGACTTGCCACGGTCATATCCGCCTTCCCGGTCGGCCGGTTTGTCGACGCCGGGCAGGCGCACCCCACCGCGACGTACGAGAACCTGCTCGTCCTGGTCGAGGAGAAGGGGATACCGTATACGGCGGCAGTGCGCGGGCAGACGATCGCCCTCGACCCCGACCTCGATATCCGGGTCTTGAACCCGGCCGCACAGCCCCTCGGGGACGTAAACGAGGATTCGGTCGTCCTGAAGGCGACGTACGGGGATATATCCTATCTCTTCACGGGCGATGCCGGGAAACCGGCGGAGGAGAGCATGGCGAAGGCCGGGCTCGACCTCGATGCCGACGTCCTGAAGGTCGGCCACCACGCGAGCCGGTACGCATCCTCCGCCGAGTTCCTCTCCGCGGTCAGCCCCGCGGTCAGCGTCATACTCGTCGGCGAAGGAAACGACTACGGCCACCCCCACGAGGAGGCTCTCGAGCGCCTCGAAGCCGCCGGGTCGCGGATCTACCGGACCGACCGCGATGGGAACGTCGTCGTCACGACCGACGGCCAGAAGATCGCCGTTACGGCCGGCGGAGCCCCGGCGGCGACCGTGACGGTCACGCAGACGACCTCAGCGATAACCCCGGCGGCAACAACCCCATCAACGACCTCCGCAGTAACCCCGGTGGCAACGACGACCCCGGCCGTGACCGCTCCCCCCACCGGCGTCACCATCACCTACCTCAGCCTCCTGGATGAGATGGTCACCGTCACGAACGCCGGCGCGACCGCCGTCAACCTCACCGGCTGGACGATCGCCGACGAAGGAGCGCGCAACACCTACACCTTCCCGGTCTTCGTCCTCGACGCAGGCTCGAACGTCACCGTCCACTCCGGCGCGGGCAACGAGACCGCGTCCGACCTCTACTGGGGACGCTCATCCCCGGTCTGGAACAACGACGGCGATACCGCCACGCTCGCTGACGCGAGCGGCGCAATCGTCAGCGTCCTGGAGGGATGAGAGGATGCAGGACGAGTCGACCTTCCGTGCAAGCCTCGACCGCGTGGAGGAGGGGCTTGCCGTCCTCCTCATCCGCGAGGACGAATCGATCCGCTTCACGCTCCCCCGCTCCCTCCTCCCCGCGGATGCCCGGGAGGGCGACATACTCGACGTGACGGTCCGCCGGGACACCGCGGCGACAAAAGAGGCGCGGAGGCGGGTGGCGGAGAGGATAGAGCGGCTGCGGTCGCGGGGATAGAGCACCCCACTCTTTTATCCCCTCCCCCGCCTCACGTGAGCGCCGATGCAGGATCGGTGCGACGTCCTCGTCGTCGGTGCGGGCCCCGCCGGCAGCACCGCCGCACGATACGCGGCGGAGGCAGAACTCGACGTCCTCCTGATCGATAAGCGAAGAGAGGTCGGCCTGCCCGTCTGCTGCGGGGAGTTCAACGCCTCGTCCGAGGTCCTCAGAACCGCGCTCCCCGCCGCCTCCGTGCCCGACGAACCCGATCTCCCCCGGCGGGCAATCCGGGGCGCCGTCGCCGTCTCCCCCGGCGGCCGGGAGTACGGGTTCGACCTTCCCGGCTACACCCTCGACCGGGATGCGCTCGACCGCAGCCTCGCGGATGCCGCCGTCCGTGCCGGCGCCGCCCTCTCGCTGGAGACGACATTTCGCGGCCGGGACGGACGGAGGATCATCACCGACCGGGGCACAATCACGGCCGGCGTCGTTGTCGCTGCAGACGGCCCGCTCTCACTGGTCTCCCGCTCCGCCGGTATGGAGCGGTGCGCCGTCCTCGCCCCCGCCGTCACCTGCCGGGTCGACGGGGAGTTCGGCGACCGCATCCGTCTCTACTTCGGGAACAGCGTCGCCCCGGGCGGGTACGCGTGGGTCTTCCCGAAGGAGGGCTGCGCCAACGTCGGGCTCGGCGTGCAGGGAAGAACGACATCCGTCACCCTCCTCCTGAGAGCCTTCCTCGCGCGGATGGGGTTTATCGGCCGCGACGTCCGGGCCGGGTTCGTCCCCGTTGCCGGCCCCATACCGGAGACCGTCAGGGAGAACGTCATCGCGGTCGGCGACGCCGCCGGCCAGGTCGTCGCCTCCAACGGCGGGGGGATTGCGACCGCGATGATCTGCGGGAGGCTTGCCGGCATCGCGGCGGCCCGCCACCTGCTGCACGACGAACCCCTCCGCGCCTATGAGCACGCCTGGCGCTCGGCTGTAGGCCGGGAACTCGGTACCGCCAAAAGGACGAAGAGGATGGCCGATTGGGTCCTCGGCTCCGACTTCCTGATCGAACGGGCGATGGCGGCGCTCGGGGACCGAGGGCTGCGAAACGTCATCGTCTACGGCGGCCTGACGGCCCCCCGGCGGCGACCGGAAAGGTTATAGCCCCTCACCGCCCCTCCTCGCCCGGAGGCGATCGAACTGGTCAACGTGGTCAAGGCCGACGGCCGGAAAGAGCCGTTTGCACGGGAAAAAGTGGTCGTGAGCGCCCTGAAGGCGGGCGCGCCGTTAGAAGAAGCGCGGGCGATCGGGGAGGCCGTCGAACGGGACGCCTACGACGGTATGCCGGCCGCCGATATCCGGCAGAGGGTGCTCTCCCACCTCCGCGACAGAAACCCCGAATGGGAGGAGAACTGGCTCATGTACGACCGTGCCGTGAAGAGACGCGAGGTATTGGCGGCCCGCTGATCTCCTCGCACTTTTTTGCCCTCTCCCCGTGGGAAAGTATAATTACAATCCGCGCCCACATCTGACCTGTATCGTCCTATGCGCCCTGGAAATCGCAGAACTGGGAAGGCCAACAACAGGCCGTTTCTACTCCTGTCCAATATCTGAGGAGCGTTCGATGATCAGTGTTCACAGATAGGTGCGATGCCCGTACCGCACGCAAAGGGCGTCCCGATTGAACCGGGAGCTCGCGGCACGGGCACGCCAGCAGGCGATATGTATGCCGACAAGCGTCCCAAAAGACGACACACACTCACATAACAACCAGAACGAAACAGAAGGAACAAAGTTACTCCTTGCCGATCCGAAGACCGCGATCCTCCGGCTCTCTCTGCCGGTGATGGTCGCGATGACCCTCATGACCCTCTACAGCGTCGTCGACGCGTTCTGGGTCGCGGGTCTCGGTGCCGATGCTCTTGCTGCGGTCGGGTTCTCATTCCCGCTCTTCATCATCACCATCGGGTTAGCGAGCGGCCTCGGGACCGGGGGTGAAGCGGCTCTCGCGCGCATGATCGGTGCAGGCGACCGCGACGGCGCAAGCAGCGTTGCCATGCACACCATCCTCCTGATGACCGGCCTTGCCGTTGCCGTCACCATCCCGCTCGCCCTCTTTGCCGGGGATATATTCGCCCTCATGGGTGCGGGCAGCGCCGCCGGGCTTGCCGTCGCGTATGCCCGGATCCTCTTTATGGGGACGTTTGCCCTCCTCTTCGGCGAGGTCGCCTACGCGCTCATGCACGGTGAGGGCGACGCGAAGCGGGCGATGTACGCTATGGCCGCAGGGGCGGTGGCAAACATCGTACTCGACCCGATCCTGATCTACACGTGCGGCATGGGGATCGAGGGAGCCGCCGTCGCGACCATCATCGCCGAGATCGTCGCCGCCGTCCCGATGGTCTACTGGCTCTTCGTGAAGAGGGACACCTACATATCCCTCTCACTCCGGCGGTTCGCCCCCGACCCCGCCGTCGCGCGCGATATCCTGCAGGTCGGCCTTCCGGCCGCCGCCGAACAGCTCTCGCTCGCCCTGATGACCCTGGTCTTAAACGGCATCATCGTCCTCATATCGAGCACCGACGGCGTCGCCGTCTACTCGACCGGGTGGCGCGTCGTGAGCATCGGCTTAACCCCGATACTTGCCATAGCAACGTCGGTTGTCGCGGTCACCGGCGCCTCCTACGGGGCGCGGGCGTATGCCAGGATGGAGTCTGCCCTCCGCTTCGCCATCAGGCTCGGGACCGGCATCGGCATCGGGCTTGCCGCGGCCACGTTCATACTGGCCCCCGGGATCGCCGCGCTCTTCGCGACACCGGAGATCACGCCGGAACTGACGTCGTATCTCCGGGTCATGAGCCTCGTCTACCCGATGGTCGGGTTCGGCCTCTTCTCGGCGTCGTTCTTCCAGGGGACGGGGCTTGGGGCACGGTCCCTGACCATCACGGTCCTGCAGAACGTCGTCCTCTCGACCCTGCTTGCCTGGGTGTTCGCAATAGACCTCGGGTTCGGCCTCTCCGGCGTCTGGTGGGGCGTCGCCGCCGGAAACGCCATCGGCGCATTGCTCGGTTACGCCTGGGCACGCCGCTACACGGCGGGGCTTCGGGTCCGGCAGGCCGGAGCGGCGGTGGCAGCGGCGTGAGCGGGGGTTCTCCCCCTCACATCGGTTTACGCTCCGTGCGGGCAACCTCGCGGAGCGTGAACCGGAACGCCGCCCCGAGGTCCGGCCTGCCGCTGACCCGGTCCTCGATCCAGACCCGGCCGCCGTAGCGCTCGACCAGCATGCCGACGACGGAGAGGCCGAGCCCTTCGCCGTGCACCTGGTCTTCGTCCCCGCCGAGCCGCTGGAGGAGCGCCTCTTTCACGCCGTCGGGTATGCCGGGTCCGGTGTCCTCCACGGTCACCACCACCATGCGGTTCTCTTTTGCGCACCCTTCCACCCGGATCGTTATGCCGGCGCCCGGCCCGCCGAACGTGACGGCGTTTCCGATGAGGTTTGCAAATATCTCCGAGAGCAGGTCGTCCGCCCAGACCTCCGCCGGCGTCCCCTCGAGCGTGACGGCCGCCTCCGGCATACGCTCTCTCTCCGCGCGGATGACGCGGTCAAGGCTGACCGGCCTGAGGTCGGGCGGCTCCTGGTGAATCCGGCGGATCGTCGAGACGTTCTGGAGGATGCCGGTGCTCTTCCGGATACTTTCCCGGAGTCTCTTTGCGTATTCTGCGGCGGCTCCCCCCGGTTCGTCGATGAGGAGGTCGCAGTAGAGGTTTGCGACGTTGCCGGCGTTCTTGAGGTCGTGGGTCATGACGTCCAGGTAGAGGTTCGTCTCGCGGTGGGCCGCCTCCAGCCGTTTGTGGAGCATGCTCCGGAGGACGCCCGAGCCGATCTCTCTCCCGATCGCCTCGAGGAGGCGGCGTTCCTCGTCGCGGATCCGCGGCCGGTCCCGCCTCCCGAGGAAGAGCGCCCCGACCACGACCGACTCCGCGAGGATCGGTATGCAGGCGAGGGCGGAGACCTCGAGCGATGCGAGGACCTCCTCCTCGGCCGCGCCCGGGTTGCCGCCCCGCTCGATGTAGCGCGGTTGTCCGGCGACAAAGACGAAGTTCCAGGGCCAGTGGTGGACCTTGATCGTCCGGCTGCGGGCGAGGTAGCGCTTCGGGGCGGCGTGGTGGTAGCGCGTGAGCGCCAGTGTCCGTTCCGGGTTGAGCAGGTAGGTCAGCCCCACGTCGAGGTCGAGCAGGTCGATCGTCACCGAGAGCGACGCCTCGAGCAGTTCATCCAGCGAGAGCGACGAGGCGGCGACGCCCATGATCTTGTTCAGGACCGAGAGCTGCCGGTTTGACGAGAGCAACCCATCGTCAGCCTCTCTTCGCCCGATGGCGTCGTGGATGGTTCCCTGGACGAGGGCGGGCGTGCCGTCCTCGTTGCACACGTTCTTCGCGAAGTCGCGGACCCACCGGGTCGTGCCGTCCTTTCGCACGATCCGGTAGACCCGCTCGGTCGAGAGGCCCGGGACCGCCCGGAGTTCGCCGGCGCACTCCTGAAAACCGGGGCGGTCGTCGGGGTGCACGACCGCATCCCAGCATACGGCTCCCTCGAGGAAATCGTCTTCGGTATACCCGGTGATCGCCTCCACCGCGCCGTGGAAGAGGACGGGCCCGGACTCCGTCGTCCGGTAGGCGATACCCTGGAAGTCGCGGAAGAACGAGCGGTACCGCTCCTCGCCGGCGACGTCCCGCAGCCGGAGCACCCGTATCCCCGCAAACGGCCCCTGCTCTATCTTCCGGCTGGAGTAGCGGATCCGCCGTTCTTCTCCCCGCGGACCCCGGGCCGGGAGATCGATGCCGGATATATCGCTCGCGCCGTCGAGAAGTTTCCGGACGCTCTCTTCTTCCTGCATGAGGGCGCCGAGGACCCGGCGGGCATCGGCGCCGGGTATGTCGTTGCCGATCGGGAGGATATCCATGGCCCGGGCGTTCGCCCAGGCCACCCGCAGATCGCGGTCGAGCACGAGGATACCCACCCCGGGCTCGTCGAGGATCTCAAACGTCTCTTCCGGTCGGACGAATACCGGATTTACTCTGCCCATATGGTTTGTTCCCCCCTCAGAGATTTTTATATAGATGAGTTTATGTAATTGGATCGGGTCCCGGGCGATAAGAGATTTGCGGTTGCGGCCCGCCTGATGCCGATAACCCTGCAGCCTCACGCGCGAGGTGAGAGGCTGTGCGTGGGGTCAAACCTGCGTGCAGGCATCCCTGCAGCCTCACGCGCAAGGTGAGAGGGCATGAGCGGTGAAACGGTCTCTCGCGTTGCCTCGGTGGGGGTTGCAGGGACCGGGGAAGGGCCTTCGCGGCTTCGCGCGAGTTCAGGTAGGGGCGGTGAAACGGCGTTTCAACAGAGGACTGACGGGGCGCTTTTCCGCCGAAAAGAGGGGTTAGAGGTTTTCCAGTCTCTTGTTCACCGTATCCCAGTTCACGACGTTCCAGAACGCGTCTATGAACTGGCCGCGGTTGTTCTTGTAGTCGACGTAGTAGGCGTGCTCCCAGACGTCGAGCACCATCAGGATACCGAACATCGGGTAGACGTTGTTGTTGTGCTTCTCGATCTGCATGATCATGAGGCGATCCGTCAGGCTGCAGTGCGAGAGAGCCGCCCAGCCGGACCCCTCGGTGCTCGCGGCAGCCTTCGTGAACTCCGCCTTGAACCGGTCAAAGGAGCCCCACTCCCGGTCTATCCGGTCTGCAAGGGCGCCGCCCGGTTTGCCGCCGCCGCCAGAGCCTGCCGGCGCCATGTTCGGCCAGAAGAGGGTGTGCAGGACCTGGCCGCCCACGTTGAACGAGAGCTCCTTTAAGAGCGCCTTCATGTCGACCTCGGCCCCTTCCTGCCGCGCCTTCTCCAGTTTCTCAAGGTCGGCGTTCGCCCCGGTCACGTACGCCTGGTGGTGCTTGTCATGGTGGAGGGTGAGCTGCTCTCTTGATATGTACGGCTCGAGAGCGTCAGGTGCGTAGGGCAGGGGCGGTAGTTCATACTTCCTTAACGAGGGAGTTGCCATCATATGTATCATTTGATGGATGGGGAACAACCTATTTCAGAGTGTCGGTTGCCGTGCGGCCGTGCGGCCCCTCTCTTCCTTGCCCCGGAAGGCCCCGGATGTGTCGCGGATATCAATAAAAGCCCGTACTCTCGAACGTTGTGCGGCACCGGCACGGCCGCTCCCTGCGCCGGCGAATAACTCCCCGGGGATGAGTCTTCATGGTCCCGGGGCGGCCGGGACCATAAGGGTTAAATAATCCGGTACAGTGGGTGGTAACTTACATTGCCTCGCGCACCCTCCGTTGCAGAAAGCCCGGTGCCGTGTGCCCGCGAGGCATCCCGCACGCGAGAGTGGTGGATACCCCATGAAGACGTCAGCGCGTATATCGTTCCTCACCGCCACGCTCGTGGTGCTGCTCGTGCTCGTCCTCTCCCGCGATATCCTCCTGATACTCGCCGGAGCCGGATGGAGCCCCGCTGCGAGGGCGCTCTCTCTCCTCCTCATCGTCGTCACGGCGTTCGGGGTTATCCAGTTCACGAACTACGCCGATCACCTTCTACGGTCGCTCTACGTCTACCCCGAACACCCCCTTGCGCCGCGGCAGGAGACCGCACCGCCCGCCGGCCGCGTCGCGGTCTTCATACCGGTCTACAACGAGGAGCCGGGCGTGGTCGAGTCCTGCATCCGGGCGTGCACGTCGATCGCCTATCCGGACTGCACGGTCTATCTCCTCGACGACTCGACCGACGAGCGCCTCCGCGGTTCGATGGAGGAGATCGGCCGCCGTTATCGTATCCGTTACGTCCACCGCGATCACCGGAAGGGGTTCAAGGCGGGGGCGATCAACCACGCCCTCTCCCTCCTTGACGGCGATACGCAGTACCTCCTGGTGCTCGATGCCGACCAGATAGTGAAGCCGGCAATCCTTGCCGGCCTCATACCGGTTCTCGAGGCCGACCCCACCCTCTCGTTCATCCAGACACCCCAGTTCTTCCGGCCGGACCCGGACAACCTCATAAGCGCCACGTTCTCCTACCAGCAGCACATCTATAACAAACATGTCTGCAGGGGGCTCTCCATCAACCGGACCACCATGCTGACCGGCTCAAACTGCATCTTTCGCGTCGGCCACCTTCTCGCCATCGGGGGGATGGACGAGACCTCCATCACCGAGGACATCGCCACCGCCTTTCTCTTCCACACCGGAGGCTACCGGGGGGTCTACATCGACGCCGTGTATGCCGAAGGCATGGCGCCCCCCGACCTCGCGGCGTACTTCACGCAGCAGCTCCGCTGGGCCTACGGGAACACCCGGCTCCTCGGGAAGGTGATGCGGCAGTTCGTGGCGCACCCGAGAAGCCTGGCCCCGGTCCAGTGGCTGGAGTTCGCCGTGATCGCCTCGGTCTACCTCTTCGGCGGTTTGAGCGTGGTGTTCTTCCTCCTCCCGGTCGCCACGCTCCTCTTTGGCATCCCCATCCTGCCGATATGGCTTCCGGTGGTCTTTGCCGTGGTCTTTGGCACGGTGATCGCCATCCAGGTCGCCACCAGCATACGCGAACGGCACTACTCCCCGCGCGACCTCGCGTTCTCGCAGGCGATCTTCAACACGCTCTCTCTCGTCTACATCCGGGCGATCTGGTATGCGGTCTCGGGGAAGAAACTGCCGTTCGTGGTGACGCCAAAGACAGCCTTCGTATCGGGGGAGAGGGCCCGTGTCCGGATAACGCCCCTCCTTGCCGTGATCGCGGCCATACTGCTATCGATGCTCGCCGGCATCGTGCGGCTTCTCACCCGGGGGCCGGACTTCGGCACGATCGTTCCGCTCTTCTGGGCAGGCTTCACGCTCCTCGTCCTCTCGTCGTTCATCGTGGTCTGGCGGAAGGAAGGAAAGGCAGGCGCCCGGGGATCGTGATGCGTGAGGGGTGCCGGCAGAGGCGGTCGCCGCTATGGGCACTACGGCATCTCGCGAGGCCGTATGGTTATCCGCACCGGGCAACCTCCCGCGGAAGTTTGCGAAGTTCGGCGGATGGCCCCCTGGAACTCCTCGTCAAGGCTCCGCGCGAAGCCGTTTCACCGCCCGTATACCTCGCGCGAAGACCCGTTCCGGGTACCGTTGCGGATCTCGCCTGCTATGGAGGTAGCACCAATAGAGGCGACAAAAAATATTCGGAGAGGAGATTTACCGGAATCTCTGCCAGAGAATCCGTCCCATGACCCGGAAGGTGAAGTCGAGTTCCTCGAAGAGCGGGATGCCGTTCTCTTTGAGGATCTTTCGGCCCCTGTCCATGGACCCGCCGCCAAGGAGCGTCGCGACGATCATGTTCTCGGTCTTCTCCGAGAACTTTATGATCTGGTTTGCGAGCTGATCCGACCCGATGACGAGGTTTGGGAACCCGACGACGAACGCGATGTCCCAGCAGTCCTGGTGTCTGGCAAGCACGTTGAACGTCTGTTCAAACCGCTTCTCGTTTGCGTCGCCGAGGAGGTCGATCGGGTTGTTCTTGTTCCAGAAGTCGGGGAGGAGATCGTTGAGTTCCTTGAGAACCGCCGGCGGCAGGGAGATCAGGTCGATGCCGTAGCGCTCGGCGTAGTCGGAGGAGAGAACGGCAAACCCGCCGGCGTTCGTGACGACGACCGCACGCTTGCCGCGGGGGTAGCCCTTCGGGAGCGAGAGCATCTCCGCGACCTGGAACGTGCCGGTCAGGGTGTGGACCGGGATGACGCCGGCGTTGCGGAAGGCCTCCATGTAGACGTCGTACGACCCCGAGAGCGAACCCGTGTGGGACGATGCCGCCGCCTGGCCTTTCTCGGACGAACCGGACTTGATCGCCACGATGGGCTTGGTCCTGGCGACCTCGCCTGCCACCTTCATGAACGTCTTGCCGTCCTGGATCTCCTCGATGTAGAGGATGATGCCCTTGGTCTTTGGGTCGCGCTCCACGAACCGGAGGAAGTCGATGAAGTTGAGGTCCGCCTGGTTGCCGACCGAGACGACGGCGGAGAACCCGATATCGTGCTTGATGCTCCAGTCGACGACGGTGTTGACGATGGCGCCGCTCTGGGAGATGAAGGCGATGTTGCCGGGTTTCGGGGATTCGTGGACGTAGGTGGTGTCGATGCCCTTCGGGGGGATGATCAGACCGAGACAGTTCGGGCCCACGATCCGCGTGCCGTAACCCTTCGCGATCGCAAGGATCCGGTCCTCAAGCGCCTTGCCGCCTTCGCCCGTCTCTTTGAACCCGGCCGTGATGATGACCGCCATGGATACGCCCTTCTGCCCGCACTCCTCGATAACGGAGGGCACGTGCTTTGCAGGGACGGTGATGACCGCCATGTCGACCGGGTTTGGTATGTCGAGGATGGAGGCATACGCCTTGAGCCCCTGCACCTCCGGCCGCTTGTTGTTCACGGGGTAGAGCTGGCCCGGGAAGTGCAGGAGGTTGTGCATCACGGCGTACCCCATCTTCTTGGGCTCGGACGACGCCCCGATGACTGCGATGGAGCGGGGCGTGAAGTACTCGATCGGCACGAACGGCCGCTCTTTTGCCACCTTCTCGACGACTTCGTCGTCGACGAATATGCGGGCGTCGACGATGCAGGCCCCCGACTCGTACAGCCGGATCGGGTTGATGTCGAACTCCACGACGTGGGTGTTCTCGGCAAAGAAGCAGTTGACCGCCCACATGATCTGGACGAGCGCCTCCTCGTCCCGGGGTTTCGTCCCGCGATAGCCCTTGATCATCGGGTAGCCGTGGATCTCCTGGATCATCTCCCGGATCGTCTCTTCCGTTATGGGGAGGATCCGCAGGGTGACGTCCCTCATCAGCTCGACGAGCGTGCCGCCCATGCCGAAGGTGAGCACCTTCCCGAACGCCGGATCGGTCTTTCCGCCTATGATCAGTTCAAGCCCCGGTGCCGCCTGCTGCTCGACGATGACGCCCTTGATCTCGGCTTCGGGGTTGTAGGCTTTTGCACTCTTGACGATCTTCTCAAACGCCTCTTCGGCGGCCGATTTTGAGGGGATACTGACGATCACGCCGCCCGCATCGCTCTTGTGGACGATCTGGGGCGAGTAGATCTTCATAACGACGGGAAAACCTATCTTCTCCGCAGCCTTGCCCGCCTCGGCGGCAGTCTTGACGACCACGTGGTCAGGTACCGGTACGCCGTATTGTTTCAGGAGATCGTACGATTCGAATTCGCTCAACATTCTTTTGGCCATGGTTATCTCCTCACATCTTGAGTCTCGTATCGAGCATCAGTATGATTCTACAGTTCGTGTTCAGATTGCCCGTCTCCCGGAAAGTCAGGCCGGAAGGCCGGAATGAACTGTACAGGGTGGTCTCATATCCGTTTTATAGGTTTTGTAATGATTTTACATGACAGACCGGCGAAGGAGCGCCGCCGGGCCCCAGAATACTGTCTTTCCGCATTCAACCGGGCAATACTCCGGAGTAACGGCGTTTTCCGGTGAGCCTCGCGGGAGGTCCCCTCTCCGGATGGCCTGCTCCCGGGGCCGGGGTCTTCGCCGAAATTCGCCGGCGGGCGGTGCCGTGGTGAGACTCCCGGTCCATCGATCCCCGCGTCTCCTCCCGGCGCTGGCGACCGCCGGAGAGGCAAAACACACCGGGAGGAACCGCGGTCGGGTGCCTCCCGGATCTGGTGTGTACCAGAAACCTCGTGTTAGATATATTCATCAATATTATAAAAATGGTATTATTTTTCATGGTGCCTGCAGGAGCCTCCTTTCCGGAAAGGGGGTACCGGTCAGCCCGGAAGAGGGGCCGGGATCTGCCCGGGGCGGGCTCGCGGCGTACCCTGGGGCTTTTTGAAGGGCAGGCGCCTCTCCCGCGATCCCCCGGGATGGCGGGAGCGCCCCCCTCCTCCGGGAACATTTCGGAGATGGGATATACCGGGACCGGTCACTCTCAACCGGAGAACCATCTCTCGTGCTCACCAGGCCGGGAGGGAGGAGAGACCATGAACGAGCGTCACCAGATGCCGGATAGCCGGGCCGCGTATATCCTCTTTGCGATCGGCTTTTTTGCCATATTCTCGACCACGATAGCAAAGAACCCGGTGCTGCCCCTCTTCTCGCAGGCCCTGGGCGCCGGGGACGCGGTCG
>ERZ795030.4491-NODE-4491-length-13706-cov-3.536884_pt1 | contig 13706 bp, 8 predicted proteins | sample MGYA00375122_ERZ795030 | MGnify/ENA primary metagenome ERZ795030 (study PRJEB30165, sample SAMN05720146) | activated sludge metagenome | isolation source: anaerobic digester from wastewater treatment plant | place: Japan | collected 2015-04-20 ...
TAAAGGCTTGGTCTATTGACCAAAATTCATTCCACCTATCTTCATGGTTATTATAATTATGTGACCAAAACTTCGATTCATCATTAGCTGATATCATGAGATCGGTGGCTGTATCGGGGATAAAGTTAGTAGCAGGTGAAATTGTGGTCATATTGTCTGCAGTGTGTAGTCTTATTGTATTATCAAAAAGAGCATTGGCGAGGCGAAAGCTCATGACAGGCATTGCTTTACTAATTGAGTGTATCGCCCATGAACTTGGATTGCCTTTATTTGTGTATAAAGCGGGCTTGGTGAAGGCTGAAAGCGAGTCATTGTGTATTTCCCCACTCCATCGTACAAAGAGCCCATATTCGTCTAAAACAGGTGTATTTTTGAAGAAGAAATCATAAGCAGTGCCAGTCCAAAACCATGAACTTGGATTTCCTAAGTCTTGAATATTGTCAGCTTCAATCACTCTGACGCCTCTTTTTGCGAAGAGAGGATTGACAGAGTTATTTTCAAAATTGCTGATAAAGTCGCCATTGCTATCAGTGACCCCTGTTTCGTAAATGCGCTCATTATCAATATGCCAGATTAATAAGCCTCCGCCGTACCAGTTGCCAAGTCTGTCCATCCAACTGGGCATCAGCCAATCATATTCATACGTGGGCTCATCGCTAATGTAGGGGCATGGATGCAAAGCGATTCTGCCATTAAGCGCAGATTTTATGGTAGTGCCACCATCTTCGTCAGGGTCGATACTCTTATTTTCTATCAAGAGGTATTCTTTTTCATTTAGAGGGATTTTATAAAAGTGAGGAGTATTATCTGCTGAATATTTGCTTTCTGCAGCTCTAACCTTTAACACTTGAGATAAGTCAAAAAGATCTGTTTCCAATGAACGTGTAATGCCTTTTTCATTGAAATAATTGCCAAAAGCAAGGTTTCTGGACCAGGCGCCAGGAAGAGCAGGTAGTGCACCTTCAATCGCATAGTATCTGTCAGAGATAAGCGGATCAGGAATAGTGATAAGCCCTTGCCCACCGGAGTCCATAATGTCGAATACTCCAACCATTGGTCTTGAATTTGTGGTATTGTATAGGTCAACTAAACCCAGAGAATGCCCAAATTCATGTGCGTAAACGGCATTTACAGCGCCGTAGCCATAAATATATGTGGTACCATCTTCGACTGACTCATAAGTGTCTTGTGTGATGGTTTCTGGCACATTGCAGGCATGGGAGATAGTCGTTGCGCCATTATCGACGACGACTTCTTTTCCCGTTCCTACACGAATGAAAAAGGAGGGTAAATCAGAGGGAGAGTCTCCATTGATATCATGTTGCCAGTCAGAGCCAGCATGTATGATCATATAATGGTCATAATTGCCAAAGTAAAGCGAAGAGTCTTGATCAGCAGTAGTGAAGACATCATGAAAGTACTCTTCAACACGGCTAATAAAGAGGTCATTGCTGGCATTTACAGGGTGATAATAAGCCATTTCATGTGGTAGAGTATAGGCACCTGCATTTTTTGGATAGACATCATATTCAAGCTGAAAACTCTCAAAACTGGCTGCTTTATAATAGTATTTTAAAGCCTCCATGTGTGTCTCATAGAACAGCTTATTACGTGGAGGACTATCGATGATGAATTTGTAAGTTGTGTCTATAGTGGATACAAACTTGCCATTGCCAGTGGTATTGGGGTTTTCATCAAGCTGAAAGTCGACCAGTAGGACAAGTAGCTTATTGAAGTTTGGGGACTTTTTATTTGGCACGTACTGTTGATATTGCTTAGCAAAGTAGTCGCTTGCGGGGTGTGTTTTGGTTTGTATTTTATTATACTTTTTTCCAAAGATAATCTTGTCATTATTGGCATTTAATGAGATCGCCAAAACAAGTAGCACAAGGGCAGATAGAGTTTTTAACTTCATTAGATTTAACCTTTTCTTTTGATCAACGTAAAAAACAGCTCTTTCAATAGAAAACTATAAAGCGGTAAAGAACTACAGATTTACAGTGAAACAAAATAATCTTTATTTTTAGAATTCAAGACCAATTGAAAAAGTTTTATTGTAGTCAGTTAAATCGCCACCTTCTTGCATTGCAAAGTCAACGCTGAGTTTGTATTGATTAGCAAAAGTATATTGAACGCCAGCGCCAAAGTGAGGACCCATAATGTTTCCAGCTTTATCGTAAATATATCCTGCTCTGAGAGATAAAAGGCTAAGATAAACATATTCACCGCCTACATTAAATATCGTAGATTGAAACTCCTGTTTACGAGGGTCATCATACCAAGCAGTAATAATGCGTTTAAGTACAAAGTCGTCATTTGCAAGCAGCTTATTCATGTCAGCATTGATGGTGAGCTTATTAAATTCGCTTTCAATTGCACGATAAGAAAAGCCCATTCTCCAGTTTAAAGGTAGTGGGTCAGCTTGTTCTTCATTTATAAAAGAGATATCTGGTCCGATATTCTGGATATTTAAACCAAAGTCCAATCTATTGATAAGCAAGTTTTTCTTCTTAATACCAATGTCAAAGGCATAGCTCATACCGCGTCCCTTTTCATTTTGCTCAGTTTGTCCTGTGCCTTCAGGTGAGAGGTCGCTCAGAATGAATTTTAGTGTTGTGCCTATACCTAAGTTTTCGCTGTATTGGTATGCATAAGATGCTGCAATAGCGACTTCATAGCTGTTGAATGTGCCATCGTACTGATTGTTTTCAGTGATTCTCTCTTGTTCGCCATAAGTTAAATATAATACATGAAAACCAAAATTGCCCATCAAGTCTTCGCTGTATTTGTTAAAAGCCAGATATTCAAAATACATATCGTTAATGCCGTCAACATCGCCAAACCAGTTGGTGTGCATACCAGCGATTTGTGTTTTTTTATTAAATGCTAATGCACCAGGGTTCCAATAGTTTGCTAATGCGTCATCTGCTTGAGCAACATAAGCATTCCCCATACCGCCAGGACGTGAGCCAGGCTCGATAGTTAAGAAAATAACTCCAGCTTCAGATATTGCTGAGATTAATACAGGGCATAATAGAATTATAGCGGTGATGATAGTGATAATTGTATGCTTATTTAGCATTACGTTCCTCCACGTATTTGTTTTTATGGTATTAAGGTTTTTTTCATAATAAAAATGGTACCGAAGGCCGGACTCGAACCGGCACGAGCTTGCACTCGGAGGATTTTGAGTCCTCTGCGTCTACCGATTTCACCACTTCGGCACACTCTATTATGATAATGACTAATCTCTGAACTCGCTAATTATGTCAAGAAAAAATTATTAGTCCACACTATTTTCTGTTTCTATTATTGTAACTACTGAATAATAGGATGTTTCAATATATTTTGATAAATCAAAATAATACAAGATCATTATTAAAAAAATAAAGGCAACAGTAATAGTTGCCCTTATTTGATGGTTTTTTAACCAAGAATTCCAAGTAAAACACCTGCAGCAACAGCAGAGCCGATAACACCAGCTACGTTTGGTGCCATTGCGTGCATTAATAAGTAATTACCTTTATCATATTGTTGTCCCATAACTTGAACCACGCGTGCTGAGTCAGGAACAGCAGATACGCCAGCGGCACCGATCATAGGATTGAGTTTTTCTTTTATAAAAAGATTCATTATCTTGGCAAATAAAACACCAGATGCGGTTGAAATCATAAAGGAAAAAGCACCAAGTGTAAATATTTTTACAGAGCTTGCATTTAAAAATACATCTGCACTGGTAGACGCTCCGACCGTAATACCGATAAGTATTGTACAAATATCGATCAGTGAGGTACGAGCAGTTTGTGCAAGCCTCTCTGTGACCCCACTCTCTTTTAATAAATTACCAAAAAAGAGCATACCTAAAAGTGCAACACCACCAGGAGCGATGAGTCCCGTCGCAACAAAACCGATAATAGGGAAGAGGATCTTTTCTCTTTTGCTGACCATACGTGGAGTTTTCATTCTGATAACACGCTCTTTAGGAGTGGTTAAGAGTTTGATCACAGGTGGTTGAATAACAGGAACCAAAGCCATATATGAATATGCAGCAATAGCTACAGGACCTACCAAGTGAGGCGCCAGCTTGGAAGAGAGGTAGATCGATGTAGGACCGTCAGCACCGCCAATAATACCGATAGAAGCAGCCTCTAAGACGTTGAACCCGAGTATCAGAGAGCCAATAAAGGTAGCAAAAATACCAAATTGAGCAGCTGCCCCAAGCAAGATAAGCTTTGGATTAGCGATCAATGTTGAGAAGTCTGTCATAGCTCCGATACCTAAGAAAATTAGAGGAGGATAAACGCCTTTTATCACACCGAAATAGAGATAATTCATGACAGAGCCTTCTGAGTAAACGCCCTGCATCATGGCTGAAACGCCAGGCAAGTTGCCAAGTACAATACCAAAGCCAATTGGAACTAATAATAGTGGCTCGTATTCTTTTGCAATACCGATCCAAATAAAAACGAACCCGATTATCAGCATTAGCAAATAACTGTGACTATACCAAGCAAACCCTGTTGTGTGGAAAAAGTTTATTAATTCTGCCATTGATTAATCTCCTATTTCAAGTAAGACTTGACCGTCAATGACGTTGTCACCTTTGTTAACTAAGATCTTTGTTACAGTGCCTGAATATGCACTAAAGATCTCTGATTCCATTTTCATTGCTTCAAGCACAAATAATACTTGGTCTTCTTTTACTTTTTCTCCTATTTGTACTTTAACATCAAGGATAATACCAGGTAGAGGGGTGACGATTGTTTTATTGCCTGCTTGTGCAGGTTGTGAAGTCTGTACAGGTTGAGGAGCGGGAGCTTGAGGCATTGGCTGTGGTGTATGTGTTGGTTGAGGTGCAGGAGCTTGAGGCGCTTCTTTTATTACTTGCTGTATAGTAGCTAACACTTCGCCTTCTTGTACAGGGCTCTTTTCTTTTACATTTATTTTTTGAATAATGCCATCGACATTAGCCATTACTTCAGTTTCCATTTTCATTGCTTCAAGAGTAATAATCACGTCTCCTGCATGGACAAAGTCGCCTTCTTTCTTTTGGACAGAGATAATAACGCCAGGTATTGGAGCCACAACGTCACTATTCTTGCCAGCTTCAGAGCGCATTTGAGGCACACTTGGTACAGACTTTTCCATCTGAACAATTCTGGTCTCAGGTTGGCAAGGATCTGTGCCTATTTCAACAACAAATTCGACACCATTAACATCGACTTTTGCATGATTAGCAGAAAACTCTATGATACGAGCTTCGAAGAGCTCATTGTTAATCTTCATTGAATATTTTTTCATAAATTCTCCTTGTGAATTTCACTATTTCTTAAACTGTCTAAATTGTGCATTTGGGAATTGAACTATCCCTGATGCTTGCCACATGCTAACGCTTGCTCTCTTCCATGTAAGCAGGATTTTGCTTTCTTCTTCAAGCTCTTGTTTTCTGATATGAATAGCGGTAATAACAGCGATTATTGCGGCACTGCTAAGGTTTTCAGGCTTAGTAGTTTTGATTGTCCCAATTGGTGTTTGCACTGATGATTGCACAATTGGTGTAGGTTGTTTTTTCTTGTTGAAATATGCTAATTGAGAAATGACAAAAGCTGTAATGGCAAGAGCTCCAAAAACGACAAGCATGCCGATAATGGTTAGAATAGCACCAAATTCTGGTTTTTCTTCTAAAAATTGTTCATTTATTTCTACGATTTTTTCTGGTGTGACTTTAAGATCGAGAAGAGTTTTGGTATAATTTGATTTATCTTGAATGCCTAAATGTAAATACTCGAGTAGTTTTTTGGGTGGTATATGAAATTTATCGCATACCTGTGATATCGTATAGTTATGATTTAATGAATACCGACTATCATCTCTAAAGATAATGATTTTTTCTGGGTCTAATCTCAGTGCTTTAAGGGTTCTTCTTGTTAAGAATCTATCTTTTTGATTGAGCTTAAATTGTGTAGATAAGCTATCAATTGAAATGTTGACAAATTCTGACACCTCTAAAAGCGTGCTATTTTCTGATATTCCATAACGTTCTAATTGTGTGCTAACCATTATATCCGTTGAGTCAGCTTCCTGTGCAGTGAGAGGCAAAAATAGACATAAAGCGAGCAAACAAAGTATAATGATAGAATAGTTTTTTTTCATTGTCAAATCCTTTATAATGGAATATTGCCGTGTTTACGAGGTGGATTAGAGTCTTTCTTGGTAGCTAACATTTCAAAAGCTCTAATGAGTCTAACTCTTGTGCGCGCAGGCTCAATAATATCATCAACATAACCTTTTGATGCCGCACTATACGGATTTGCAAATTTATTACGATACTCTTCTTCTTTTTGTTTTAGTACTTGGGTTGGATTTTCTGCTTCTTTTACTTCTTTTCTAAAAATAATTTCAACAGCACCTTGAGGTCCCATGACTGCGATTTCAGCACTTGGCCATGCATACACTACATCAGCACGCATGTGTCTGCTATTCATCACGCAATACGCACCCCCATAAGCCTTTCTTAAGATAACTGTAATTTTTGGAACTGTTGCTTCAGCAAAAGCGTAGAGGAGTTTTGCGCCATGTCTGATAATGCCATTATGTTCTTGATTTGAACCAGGTAAGAAGCCAGGCACATCTTCAAGTACGAGAAGTGGGATATTAAATGCATCACAGAAGCGGACAAATCGTGAAGCCTTTACGGAGGCATTAATATCAAGTACGCCAGCCAAGACTTTGGGTTGATTTGCTACAACGCCAATAGTCTGCCCATTTAGGCGAACATAGCCGACAACTATATTTTGAGCATATTGTTTTGCTACTTCTAAAAAGTCGCCATCGTCAGCGATACTCTTTATAACTTCGTAAATATCATATGGTTTGTTTGGGTTGTCTGGAATTAAAGTTGCCAGATTATCACAAAGACGTGTTACAGGATCGATACATGCGATTCTTGGAGGGTTTTCCATATTGTTTGATGGCAAGAAACTTACCAGCTTTTTAATCAATGTTAAGGTCTCTTCTTCATTTTCTGTGAGGAATTGAGCCACACCACTCTTAGAAGCATGGACTCTTGCACCGCCCAAGTCTTCTGTTGAAATTGTCTCATTGAGTACAGTTTTCACTACTTTTGGTCCTGTTACAAACATATAGGAGTTTTTCTTGTCCATGAGAACAAAGTCAGTAATTGCAGGAGAATAAACTGCTCCACCTGCACACGGTCCTAAGATTGCTGAGATTTGTGGTATTACGCCAGAGGCTTGAACATTGCGCCAGAATATCTCTGCATAGCCTGCTAAAGCGTCTACACCTTCTTGAATACGTGCGCCACCTGAATCATTCAAACCAATTACAGGTGCACCAACCTTCATTGCCATATCCATAACTTTACAGATTTTTTCAGCATAGGTTTTAGATAGTGAGCCTCCAAAAACAGTAAAGTCTTGAGAAAAAATATAAACTAAACGTCCGTCGATAGTTGCACAACCAGTTACAACACCATCGCCTAATACTTTTGATTTTTCCATACCAAAGTTTGTGCACTCATGAGTCACAAACATGTCAAATTCTTCGAAAGAGTCTTGATCAACTAAAAACTTAATACGTTCACGTGCAGTTAGTTTCCCTTTTTCATGTTGGCTTGTAATTTTGTCTTCTCCACCACTCAGATAAGCTTGTTCTCTTTTTCTTCTGAGTTCTTGGATTTTATTCTCTATTTCCATTGATCCTCCATTCTAATCTATTTTAAGACAAGTTTAATATTTTTGTATATTTGTCAAGAAAAGAGGTATAGTTTTTTTATTATTTCTTTTTTATAGAGTAAATGCTTTTATTTCTAATAAAATTCAAGTAATTAGGCTCTTTTAAAATCTTTTTTTGGTGATAGTATCATATACAGTTTTTGAGAGTTGTTCAAGCGTATATGGTTTTTGTATAAAGCCCTTAATTCCCATATTGGTAATGTTTTTGATACGTTCATCTTGTTTAAAGCCAGAAGATAATAAGACTTTTACATTTTCATTCAATGCCTTTAATTCGACAAATGTATCTTTACCAGACTTTTGAGGCATAATCATATCAAGAATAATCACATCAATTTTGTACATTTGGCTTTTATATATATCTATACATTCTTTGCCATTATTTGCTGTAATAACATAATACCCACATGTTTCGAGCATTTCTCTTGCCATTTTTCTGACGAACAATTCATCGTCAACCAATAAAACTGTGCCTTCGCCTTTGTATATCTTTTCATGTTTTTGGATATTGCTTGTTTTTAGCTTCATATGATGGACAGGGAGGTAGATATATACATTTGTCCCAATACCTAATTCAGAGTAGATATCAACAAAGCCATGGTGCTGCTTGATAAGATTATACACCATTGTCAAGCCAAGTCCTGTACCCATATCCTTGTTTTTTGTAGTGTAAAATGGTTCAAAGATTTTTGTAATATAATCTCTTTCAATGCCCACGCCTGTATCTGCAACCAAGATCCTCCAGTACTCAATTGGTTCTGCATCGGGGTGAATTTGGGTGAAAAACTGATCAGCTTTGATCATTGAAATAGTAAGATTTAATACACCACCATACTCATCATTATAATCTCTCATGATCGTCATGGCGTGATTTGCATTAATACACAAGTTTAATAAAATTTGCTCAATATGTGTTGCAGAGGCAAAAGATATTGCAGGCTCCTCATATGGGGTTGTAAATATTTCAACTGACTTATCAAATGATTTATTACATATAGTTGTTACATTAGTCAGACATGTGTTCAAGTCTATTGGTGCAAGAAAGAGGTCTTGTTTTTTGGATAAAGATAATAATTGTTGTACAATATTTGCTGCTCTACTTGCAGAGCTCTCCATTAATTGATGGTATTCCATAATCTTTTCTGTTGAACATTCTTTTTTACTCTCGATATTGAATTTCATTATTGACAGGGTTCCGATTATTCCACTAAGCATATTATTTATCTCATGTGCAATGCCACCAGCAAGATTGCCTATGGATTCCATTCTTTGGGCTTGTTGCAATTGAGAGTTTTTATTTTCAAGCTCTGTCACATCATCTGCCAAAATAACAATATTCTCCAGCTCAGGGCTTTTTATTGGATAAATATGTACATTCATTATGCTTTCATTGATCTGTTGATGATTGTAAAGCTTGCTCCTTTTGTGTGTCATAAAATTTTCAAAAAGCAGATTAAATTCGGGCGAAATACCCCGCAAAGACTTTCCAATAGCGTCGGAGCTGGAAATCTGAAAAAAGCTTGCTGCTGCATTATTCCACTGAGTAATTTCTCCATTCTTATTAACATTCACTAAAATAGACGGCATATAATTTATTATATTAGTTAGGTTTGTTTGTACCCACATTAATTCTTTTTTTATCTTATCGTGGCTAATATTTCTTTGATGTACTTCTTCGAGCATGATATCAAAATTATTATAAAGCTGCCCAATTTCATCTTGCAATTCAGTTTTTAATCTGATAGTATAGTCACTTTTTTGGGTAATTAAGTTTATTGTTTTAGATAATGATATCATAGGTTTTAATATATTTGTCGAGATGAATAAATAAGAAATAAATAATAAAGACAACATCAGTAGAAGATAAGTTACAGATATTGCAAAGCTGCTTCTATTTACTTGTTTTAATGCATAAATATTGGTATAAAAAAGCTCTATATTGGCAATTTTTTGATTGTTATAATATACTTGGAAACTCTTTTTTGTGACACTCTTTTCATTATCATAATTATTATAAGGCACAGTGCGGTCTTCAATTATCGCTGAATTATTAATAAGCGTCTTATCACAGCTTGCAATAAATTCAAAATCTTCATTGAATATATTTATGGCAACATATTCTTCATTGTTCAAAATTGCATTATTCAAGGCATCAATATTGTCGTAATCTATATTCCAAATAGGTAGTTGATATGTTTTTGATAAGGTATTTATCGTATTGTCCACTGATCTTGAAAGAGAATTAATTTCTTTTTCTTGTAAGTATTTTTTGAAGACTAAGATATTTACAGCGCTTACTGCTGTAAAAGTAACAATCAGAATCAACAATAATTTAAATATTATCTTTCTTTTGTAATCGCTAAATTGCCATCTTTGCATGATTGATCCACCTCCTATTAATACTAATATTTATCTTAAACAATGAGAAAAAAAAGTCAAGCATAATTATTATAACATTTTCATTTACCAATATTTTGCTTCTGGATGATGGATGATTATGGCACATGTTGAAAACTCAGGTTCCAATTCATCGCTTTCATTCATGATAATTCCCATGTCTTTTGCCTTTAGAATATCCAAGACCTTGAATTGCTCAGCCATATCTGTTGACCAGCTATATCCAAAGCTATATCTCCTGCTACGATAATTCATTGCCCATTCATCTTCTACTGTTTCATTCTCTTTAGCAATACCCATCTCTTTTCTGATTTTAGCGTGTGTAAAGGCTGCTAATGCCTCTGTGAGAGCAGAACAATAGCCATGCCAATAAAAATAGTCTTGATATTGATTTTCATCATTTAATTGTTTAGCAAATTGAACAGGCATGTCGCCCAGAGTTACAACCTGGCACCCAAGAAAGTCTATTACACCCGAGTTTACTGTATTTAAATAATCACAAATTGAGATATTATGCTCTTGATCACGCTCAAAAAATAAGACTTTCTGTACATTTTCAGTACTTGTAGATAAGAGATTGCAAGCAACGCAGTTTTCACAGCTGTCTTTTTTTTTGTAAATCAGAATCATATCATCATCTGCTTGGCAGGGGAATATCCCATAAGATATGCTTGGTGAACATTGTGTCTTTGCCCATTCGAACATGCGATTATGGGCTTGTTCTATTTCTTGTTTAATATTTTTATCTTGCATATCGTCAGGCTTAAAGCCCCATAATTTAAAGTATAGCATCTTTTTATTTATCCAGTTATTAATTATTTCAATATCAATGCTATCAACTTGATTAAGCCCTATACAGTGCGGCTTGATTTGATAATTCATAGTACTTCCTTCATAAATTCTAAGCCAGAAAAGGCATCTTTTCCATAAATAACTTTGCCATTATAGACAGTCTGTAATTCTCTTTCTACAAAGCTTTTGTTCAATGCTGCGCCACCGCAGATGACGGGTATATTGATGTCTGCATTCTTGAGAAATTCTAATGTCTCTTTCATGTAATAAGTGGATTTGATAAGCAGAGCGCTAAGTCCAAGAGACTGCGGTTTATGCATGATAATAGCTTCTTTAATTTGTTGTGGCGTTTGTTTTACGCCCAAGTCAATGATATTATAGCCATTATTCTCTAAAATTATTTGCACCAAGTTTTTGCCAATATCATGAACATCACCCTTTACTGTTGCCAGGAGCATGGATTTATTCTTATTGCTGCTAAATTCAGCCATCATAGGTTTTAAATATTCTACTGATTTTTTCATTACCTCAGCCGACTTCAGCACAAAGGGCAATTGCAATCTCCCATTTTCAAAGAGCTCTCCAACTTTTTGCATGGAAGGAATAAGGAGTTCATTAATGATTTCATGTGCATGTTTTTCAGCTAAAGCTTTATTCAATACAATATCAAGCTCCGCTGTATTGCCTTTTATAATCTTGTTTTCTAACTGCTCATTGTAGGGCAAGTTTTCAGCACTATCAGAGGCATTAGCTTCTGTTACATTAGATTTTGCCAATAAAAGTAGAGCGTCTTCACCATTAAGTTTTTTATTATAAATAAGCTTTGTGCAAATCTCATAAATATCCGTATCTATTTCATTGATCGGAATGAGCTTCGAGGCGTCAACTATGGCTGCGTCAAGCCCTTTTTTGACACATTCATTCAAGAAAACAGCATTGAGGTATTTTCTGATCTTGGGGTTCAAACCAAAGGACACATTGCTTACGCCCATGATCGAGCTTATTTTTGGCTCATTCTTCTCTATATATTCAATCATTGTTAGCGATTCGATAGCAGAATCACGATAGCTATCTTCACCAGTTGCCAATGAAAAAGTTAAGCTGTCGAAAAATAAATTATCTTGAGGCATGCCAACTTCATTTGCTAATGCGATAAAACGATTTAGAATATGCAGCTTTTGTTCAAAACTCTTTGCCATTCCTGTCTCGTCGATTGCAAGGCAGATCAAAGCAGAGTTTAGTCTCTTTGCAACTTGCAAGTAGCGTCGCACATTATTATCGCCTTCTTCAAAATTACATGAGTTGATAATTGCCTTTCCACTGAGGCATTTTAAGGCAGCTTCCACTGCATCCAAAGAGGTAGTATCGATCATTAAAGGCGCTTGAATAGAGGAATTGAGCATGGGGAAGAAGGTGTTGATATCATTTACTTCATTCCTGTTTAGATGAGTGAGGCAGATATCTAAGACATGTGCGCCTTGATCTTCCTGCTCTTTACATATCTCCAACATCTCATCCCATTTATCTTCTTCTAAAAGTTTTTTGAATTTCTTGCTTCCATTGGTATTTGCCCTTTCTCCTATCAATAAAGGCTTGGGATAGACATCTATTGCTTGTGCTGAAAATAAAGAAGTCAAATGGTTTTTGTAATCAAAAGAGAGAGGACCTGCCTTGTAATCGGCTAACTCTTTGGCTAATGCAGTGATAAACTCGGGAGTAGTACCACAACAGCCACCAATCATCCGAATATTATACTTTTTCACCAAATCAGCTGTCATTTTGGCAAACTCATTCGCTGTCAGATCATATGCGAGCTCTCCATTTTCCATTACAGGCAAGCCTGCATTTGGCAAGAGAGAAATAAGCTTATTGGAATTTTCTGCCAGTGTCTTTATATAAGACTCCATAAGCTGAGGTCCCGTACCGCAATTAATTCCGATCACATCTACAGGCATGGTGGCAAAAGTATGTAAAAAAGCGAGCACGTCGGTGCCCACCAGCATTTGCCCATTATCTTGAATAGTCGCTTGGACAATGAGGGGAACAGTCTTTTTTTGCTCATCAAACACACGATAACAAGCATTTAACACTGCTTTGATATGCAAGGGATCCTGATTGGTCTCTATTTGCAAAATATCCACATTTTCTTCCACCAAAGTTGCAATTTGAGAGTAATATGTTGCGCTTATTTCATCGAACTTGATATGCCCTAAAGAGGGTAGCTTTGTGCCTGGACCAATAGATCCAGAGACAAAACAGGGCTTTTCAATAGTAGAGAATCTGGCTGCAACGGACTTAGCGATCCTCACCCCTGCTCTGTTTATTTCTTTTGTTTTATCTGCTAAACCATACTCCTGTAAAGAAAGCTCCGAGGCATTAAAAGTATTTGTTTCTATCACTTGCGCCCCTGCTTGGAGATATTGCCTGTGAATCTTAGTGATAATATCTGGTCTGCTGATATTCAAATAATCATTGCACTCATAGCCACCAAAATCCTCCTTATTGAGCTTGTACTTTTGAATCATTGTGCCCATTGCACCATCAAATATCAAAAAATTTTCTTTTAAATAATCTAAAATATTCGGCACATTTCCTCCTCAAATCAATATAACTATTTAATAAACAAAGTCAAGTTAAAATGTCAAGCAATTTAACAGTATTTAAAAATGAGGCTGTTGCAGAGTACTTAAAATATCTTATAAAAGAATAAAGCAGATTTAAAAAACAACACCCTCTATATATATAGGGCTTACAAAATGGTGT
>ERZ795030.4496-NODE-4496-length-13696-cov-6.912910_pt1 | contig 13696 bp, 16 predicted proteins | sample MGYA00375122_ERZ795030 | MGnify/ENA primary metagenome ERZ795030 (study PRJEB30165, sample SAMN05720146) | activated sludge metagenome | isolation source: anaerobic digester from wastewater treatment plant | place: Japan | collected 2015-04-20 ...
TTAGAAGAAAACATAATTTAACTCAAGCGGAACTAGCTTCTAAATTGTTTTTATCTCGTAGCGTGATTATATTTTGAACTTATTAGGCCTCTTCGGAGGCTTTTTTATACAAAGTTATAGATAGTTTATTGGCTTCATACTAGAATATTAATATGTCTCCAGGAAAAGCTTTTTAATTATTTATTAGGCATTTATTAAATGCATTAGGCTTTTCTAATGTTGTTTCAGACTCAATATATATTTTTGACGGATCTGCGGGTCAAATGATCCAAGGGCTTGCAGAGGCTCATAATGCTGATGTATTAGTAGAACCACCAGTTCAAATTCCTTTTAATACGCCGGCAAGACTTTTGGTTGAATGCAAAAATTTTCAAGGGAAAATAGGGCTAAATACTTTGCGTTCTGCATTAGGTTTAAAAGAAGATGTAAATAATTTTGATATTGTTGATTTTGAAGAGTTAAAAAATAGAAGAACAACAAGAAGATACGGCATTACTTATTCTTATACTAGATATTATTATCAAATTGCTGTTGCCTCTATGAACGGATTTTCCATCCAAGCTCAAAAATTTGCATTAACCCACAGAATCTCGTTAATTGATTTTTCACGTTTGCCATTTTGGCATAAGGTATTTGAATCATTTGAAAAATGTTTAGTTGGGACTACAAGTGAGGAAATGGATATTCTAAAGTATGCTGAGAAAGTATCTAAAAACATGGCAATTGCAGTTCTAAACTCTGGCCAGCTACTCTTTCTATATAATGAAAAAGAAGACGATGAAGTTGAATTTAAAGATTTCTTTACTTTGTCTTGGGAAAGTCCTGAATCTCTCTGGAGATTGACCAGTGGAGATAAATCATATGTTTTTGCTCTTCCGGATTTAATCAGAGACAAGTGGTTAGATGATTCTATTAAAGACTCAATAAAAGAAAATGCTATTTTATGCAAAGAGAGTTTCTTTTCTAATATGGTTGTTTATTATTCTAGAGAATTTCGAAGTAAGATTAAGATGATTTCTATTGATAAGCAAACTATTAAAAATGCTAAAAATAGATAATATTCGATTTAATTTTGAATAAGTTTAGTTATTTAAAGTCTGCTTTTTAATTTGATAGAATCTTATATCGAAAGAAGGAAAACTTATGAAAAAGGGACTCTTGATTCTAGGAATAGCAGCATTTGGCATTAACTTAGCCGGAAACATTATATTAGGCGTTAAGTTATCTCAAGTAAAAGAATACCAAGAAAGCACGTTTGTGGTCACATATAATGAATATGATAGATCCACTCACACAATGGGAGCTTTACCTAGCGCTATTGAAAGCACTATCAAAGACATCTCGCTTAAATATGTTAATGAATACACTTTGTCAGTGATTAACACAATTTATAAAGAAGGAGAAACTTCGTATAAAGAATCTGCTGAGCAAGTGACTTATTACAACACCAATAATGAAGATATCAAAAAGATTGTAACTGAAGTTCAGTCAGCTTATAGCTGGATGCACATTTCGTATTAAATCAAATCTAACCCCAGTGTCCCTGCAGTTTTTATTGGGGGTTGATTTTTTAGGTCTAAAACAGTGGGGCAAGTGTGCTTAGTTCAGAACCACTGTTTCCAACGCCTGAAATGGCTTGTTTTCTACTATTTTATAGTAGAAATAAAAGAAAAGACGCGCATTAGTTTGCGTGTCTTGACATTTCGGAATGGCGGAGGAAGAGGGATTTGAACCCTCGCGCCCCGTTAAGAGCCTACAAGCTTTCCAAGCCTGCCCCTTCAGCCGCTTGGGTATTCCTCCGCGACAAGAAAAATTATAAGTAAACATAACGCTAATTACAACGATTAAAGCATAATATATAATATTATTAAATATGATTGAAATCAAAATTTCGAGCCAAGAGGCCAACCAACGAATCGACAAATATGTCCGCAAGTATTTAAATAACGCACCTCTTAGTTTTATCTATCGTATCTTTCGAAAGAAGGATGTCAAGATTGACGGTCACTGGGTCGATATCAATTACATCCTCAAGCCCGATGACGTGCTTCGCATCTATGTCACCAATGATCAAATTCGCGACTTGTCTAAGCCTCTCGAAATAAAAAATACGGTGATTTCCGATGCCATTATCTACGAGGATGCAAATATTATCATCGTCAATAAAAGCAAGGGTCTTTTAGTCCATGGCGACGCAAGCGAAAAAACGCACACCCTCGCCAATCAAGTCATCAATTATCTGATTCAGAAAGGCGAATATAATCCTAAAGAAACCAAAGGTTTTGTCCCGGCTCCCGCCCATCGCCTCGACCGCAATACTTCGGGCCTAATTATTTTCGCTAAGAATCTTCCGGCCTTGCAGGAACTGGAAGCGATGTTTAAATGCCGTCAGGGTATTGAAAAACATTATTTAGCGTTGGCGGTGGGCCGAGTCCTTAACGACCAAACAATCGATTTACCACTCAAAAAAGACGCAAAAGCCAAGATGGTTAAAGTTGACAAAATAGTTAACGGCGCCCAGGAAGCGCGCACAAAAATCAAAGTCATCAAATATTATGGCGATTACTCGCTTCTCGATGTGGAGCTGTTAACGGGAAGGACGCACCAGATTCGCGTGCATCTCGCCGCCATTCATCATCCCCTGGTCGGCGATGGAAAATACGGCGATTTCAAAGATAATCGCCTCTACAAAGAAAAGTTTAATTACGACTCGCAATTTCTGCACGCCTATAAGCTCGTTTTTAGCATCGATAAGGGCCTTCTTTCTTATCTCGACAGGCGGCAGTTTACGAGTGATCTTCCGAAACGTGAAGAGAATATACTTCAGCAATTATTAAACAAGGAGAACATCAGATGAACACGCAGCAAAACTTTTCCCGCTGGCTTGAAAGTCCGAAAGTCAGCCCGGTCATGAAAGAGGAGATGAGAAAAATGAGTCCGCAAGAAGTCGATGAGTCGTTTTTTAAAAACATCGAATTCGGCACGGCCGGCATGCGCGGAATTCTCGGCCCCGGAACAAATCGCATGAACTTTTTTACAATTCAAAGAGCGGCAGTGGGATTTGCCCTTTATCTATTTGAAACCTTTCCGAAAGCAAAAGAGTTGGGAGTCGTTATCTCACACGATAATCGGCGTATGTCTCGCGAATTTACGATGCAAATTGCCGATATTTTTTCGAAAATGGGCTTAAAATCATACATTTTTGATGCTCTTCGCCCGACTCCGGAATTATCTTTTGCCGTGCGCTATAAGAAGGCTTGCGGCGGCATCATGATCACCGCCTCACACAACCCTAAAGAATATAACGGATTTAAAGTGTATGATCAACACGGCTGCCAGTTGGTGCCGGCAAAAATTGCAAAACTGATCGCGATTATCGACCGCCTTCCCGACGAATTATCGCTCGAGATACCGCCGAGTCTAAACCGCGAAGAGACTATTGTTCTAGATAGTGATGTCGATGAGGAATATATTCGACTTGTTAAGGAAATACAGCTTAATCCCGCCTTGCCGAAAAGAGGCTTCAGAATTGTCTATACCCCCAACCACGGCACAAGTTATGTCAATGCCATGCGCGTTTTTAAAGACTGCGGCTATGAAGTTTATCCCGTTCTTTCGCAAGTTGACCCCGATCCCGATTTTAAAGGTACTCTTTCGCCGAATCCCGAAGAGAAGAATGCTTATATCGAACCGATTAAACTCGCCCAAGAAATCGGCGCCCACTTCATCGTCATGACCGATCCTGACGGCGACCGCGTCGGCGTCAGCTATCTTGCTCAAAGCGGTGAATATGAGCTTTTTACCGGCAATCAGTCCGCGGCCCTTTTAATTGACTATCTCCTCGGCGAGCGAAAGAAAAAAGGATTGCTCGCTAAAAACGGCGTTTTCTATGATACGATCGTCACCTCAGATCTCGGGCGGACGATCGCCAAGAGCTATGGTTTAAAAGTAGAAACCTTTCTCACCGGCTTCAAGTTTATCGGCGACCGCATTCAATATTATCTTGAACACGGCGGTCCGACATTTGAATTCGGCTATGAAGAAAGCTACGGGTGTTTAATCGCTCCCTTTGCCCGGGATAAAGATGGCATTCAAGCCATTTTAATGTATTGCGAGATGGCCTTGTTCCATCACCTGCGTGGCAAAACACTTGATGTCGTCTATGACGAACTTCAGCAAAAATACGGCTATCGCCTCGATCTATCCTATTCGGTCGAATTCAAAGGTTCGGCCGGAATGCAGAAAATGCGCGATATTATGACGCGGCTCAGCAATCGTCAAATTAAGGAAGTGCTGGGGCAACGTGTCGTTGAAATCCGCGACTATATCAATAGCGTGACAAGAAGCGAAAAAGGCGAAGCGCCGATTGATTTACCAAAAGCCGATGTCGTAATTTTGCTTCTTGAAGATGGCTCGACCATCTCCGTTCGCCCGAGCGGCACCGAGCCGAAATGCAAATTTTATTTTGGCATCAAAGGAACGAACGCCGCGGCCATTGAGAATCGGCCAAAAGTTCTCTTTGCAGACTTGAAGCGGCAACTCGGCATCGTCTAGTGTTTTTTTTCTTGAAAAAACGCAAATTGGGTTTAACATTGTTAAGGAGTCAAATATGAAGCATTTACTGGTTGTAATTCTAAAGAATAACGAACGGGCGCATCGCCTCTTTGAAAAGCTTACTGAGCTCAACATCAAAGGGACGGTTTTACCCTCGACGGGTTTAAACCACGCCTTGATGGAATCCAATGTTAATCATCCTCCAATCTTCGGAGGATCGCGCTATCTCGTCGAGCAGGAATACGAATCAAATGCGACCGTCTTAATCGTCATCGACGACGCCAAATTGGAAATTGCCCGCTCGACTATCAAAGAAATCACTCAAAACCTGACCGACGCTTTCATGTTTGCCGTACCTCTTAATCACTACGAAGGCAGCGACGTTTAATGGAATACCTTAATATAACTCTTATTCTCGGGCTGGCAATGGCCGCGGGGCTTCTTTCAACAAGATTGATGAAGCTTTTGAATTTTCCCAATGTCACCGGTTATCTCATCATCGGTTTGCTTCTCGGTCCTTTCGTCGGTCATCTTTTTTCCGAACAAGCTATTAGCGATTTTTCTATTTTAAGCGACATTGCTTTAGGTTTTATCGCTTTCAGCATCGGCTGTGAATTCAAGCTTTCTTCATTGAAGAAGATTGGCGGCAAAGTCGTTGTTATCACCCTTTTTCAAGCTTTATTGACAGCGGTTGTCGTCGCTTTGGCTGTCTTTGCTTTCTCACGCGATGTCGCCTTATCGTTAACCCTCGGTGCGATTGCGACGGCGACGGCTCCGGCCGCGACATTGATGGTCGTCCGCCAATACAAAGCCAAAGGACCGGTCGTCGATACTTTGCTTCCGGTGGTGGCTTTTGACGATGCGGTCGGCCTCATCGTCTTTTCGGTTTTACTGTCGATTTCAAAGGTTGTCGCCACGAACAGTTCTCTGACGGCGGAAGCCATTTTGCTCGCTCCGTTAGTCGAGATTTTCTTATCGCTGGCCATCGGCGCCGCACTCGGCGCTTTACTAGCTCTTGTCATGCGCTTTTTCAAATCGCGGGCCAATCGCCTGACGCTGATGATTACGACCGTTTTTCTTGGCGTAGGACTAACTAAACTCTTCGCCTTTATCGATTGGTATTCTCTCTCGTCGCTATTGCTTTGCATGATGATCGGCGCCGTCTTTGCCAATATGCGCAGCGACTCGAATTTAGTCGTCGAAGGAGTCGACCGCTGGACGCCACCTCTCTTCATGTTTTTCTTTATTTTAAGCGGCGCTGAACTCGATGTTAGGGTCATCGTCACGGTCGGATTGATCGGTGTTGTTTATATCGTAGCGCGAAGCGTCGGCAAATACTTCGGCGCCTACCTCGGTGCTTTATCGACCAAGAGCGACAAAAATATACGCCATTATCTGGGCTTTGCTCTTCTGCCTCAAGCCGGCGTGGCCATCGGTATGGCAAAAGTCGTCTCCGAAGAGATGCCATCGGATATCGGCGTCAAAATTGTGACCGTCGTCTTATGCTCGGTCTTGTTCTTCGAACTCGTCGGACCGATTATTACCAAACTGGCTTTGATGCGCGCTGGCGAAATCATCAAAGAGCCCAAGAAACCTAAAAAAATAACTCCCCCTCCGGCATCTTAAAAAAGCGCCGTTTTAGCAAATGCGCTGTAAAGGGTTCATCTACCGGCGATTTTTTACTTCTTTAAGTATTTGTTTGAGGGTGTGATATATGCCCTCATTATCATTGTCTTTTACACTGACGCGGTGAGCGTTTTTAATGATGTCGGGACCGCCGTTTTTCATGGCGACGCTGATGCCGGAGACGGCGAACATATCGATATCGTTTTCGGCATCTCCGAAGGCGATGATGTCTTCTTTTGGAATTCCGTAGTAGTTTGCAATTTGAGTTAGAGCCGATCCTTTAGAAACCGTTTTATAAAAGATTTCAAAATAGGAAAGACCGAACCAAAAGCGGACATCCAGCTGCGGAAATTGGCCGACGATGCGGCGAATGGACTGCTCATCGAGATTATCTTTGTTTGTCTGCAAAATCATCGTCATCGGATTGACGTCGAGGGTTTCTTCGAGGTCGCCATAATGCATGTTCATACCTTCATACCAGAAGAATTTGGCGAGGTAGAGATCCTCGCTATAAATCCAGATGTCGGTGTCGTTTTCGCACATGATGTTTTTGACGTAAGGTTTCAGTTTATTAAACAACTCTTTAACAACTTCTTTGGGAAATTCAAATTCGACGCGCGGGAAAGCATCATCCAAAGGATGAAACACAAAGGCGCCGTTATAACAGACAAGCGGTGAATTGAGTTTTAGCTCATCGTAATAGCGATAAAGGGCCCGCGATGGGCGGCCGCTGGCCAGGACGACGAGATGGCCTCGGGCGCTGAGCTTACGTAAAAGCCGCTTCGTCCGCGGCGTGATTACTTTGTCGGTATTGAGCAGGGTGCCGTCCATATCGACGGCAATCAGGAGCGGTCTTTTATTTAACATCGAGCAAACCTATGGCGTTTTTAACTCTTTTTAAAGTAGCTTCGGCGATGATTCGCGCCCGGGAGGCGCCATCTTTCAAGACTTTTTCAATTTCATCGCCTTGAATAATTTGCTCGTATCTTTCTTTAAAAGGCGACAATTCTTCGATGACGGCGTCGGCGACTGCCTTTTTAAAATCGCCGTAGCGATAGCCGGAGAAATATTTTTCGGCTTCAGCGATGGAAATATCCTTTGTGGCCGCATAAATCGTCAAAAGATTGGAGATGCCGGGTTTATTATTGAGATCATAGATGACCTCACTTCCGGAATCGGTTACGGAAGCCATGATTTTTTTGCGAATCGTCGCCAGATCGTCTTTTAAGAAAATGTCACCTTTTGAATCTGATTTTGACATCTTGCGCATCGGATCGCTGAGCGACATGATGCGAGCTCCGACTTTGTTGACTTGCGCTTTGGGCATGACGAGAATGTCGCCGTACCGCTTATTAAAGCGATTGACGAGATCGCGCGCCAATTCGACATGTTGAATTTGGTCATCGCCGACGGGGACGATGGCGGCATCGTAAAGGAGGATATCGGCGGCCATTAAGACGGGGTAGGCAAAGAGTCCTAGACCGATGGCGTTGTTGTTCATTTTATACGACAAATCCTTATATTGAGTCATGCGTGAAAGTTCGCCCATATAAAGATAATTCTGAAAGATGGTATTGAGTTCGCTGTGCGCGCTGACATGGCTTTGCAAAAAGATGGTCGCCCGCTTGGGATCAAGGCCGCTGGCCAGATAAAAAGCAACTAAATCGCGAGTGTTGGTGCGCAGAGTTTCCGGTTCGATCGGAAGAGTCAGGGCATGAAGGTCGGCGATGAAGACGAAAACTTCGCCCGCATCCTGAAACTTTTTAAAGTGCTTTAGGGCGCCAAGATAGTTGCCGAGCGTCAGTTGTCCTGTCGGTTTAATGCCACTTAAAACGCGGTTCATGTCTTTTCCTCCGTTTAAGTCTTTACTATTATATGTGCGAATCCGCATAGTGTCAATTTAGCCAATACGGCTATCATCCCAAAAAACTATCTACTCTAATGGTCTTTTATGATAGAATGACAGTTAGAAATTATGATAAAAATATACACATCCCCCAGCTGCTCCAGTTGCCGCAAAGTCAAAAAATGGTTCGAAGAACAACAAATACCCTTTGAAGAGAGGAATATTTTTAATGCCGCCCTCGATCCAGTCGAATTAAAAGAAATCTTATTCAAATCGGAAAATGGGACCGAAGATATCATTTCGGAACGCAGTAAAATCGTCAAAGAGAAGAAAGTCAACGTTGAAGATATGACGATTTCCGAGATGATCAGCTTTATTCGTGAAAACCCTTCCGTTTTAAAGCGTCCAATTGTCGTTAACGATCGCCGTATCCAAGTCGGCTATAACGAAGAAGAAATCCGTTCCTTCATTCCGCAGGCTCGCCGCATTTTTGAAAAGCATTGCAATGCCGATGAATGCCCCGATTTCAACGCTTGCCCACACGCCCGCGATTGCGTCATTGACAAGAAATGATTTTTTTAATCGAAAATCTCTTTAATAAATTTTTAAAAGATAACGCCTTATGGATCGCGCTTTGTTTTGCGGTTGTAATCATCGTTACCCTCCTCACTATTTTTTTATCCGGAAAAAGAAGCGGTATTAAAAGCGGAAATAAATCTTTTGCCAGCGAGGATTTTTTAGCGGCGCTGGGAGGTCGTGAAAACATCATTTCCCTATATGCGAAAGGTTCGCGTTTGAGCCTTGTCTTAAAAGAAAATAATCTCCTTGTCGAAGAAGATTTAAGAAAAAATGGCGTTATGTCGATAATTAAAATGTCGAGCAAGATTACATTAGTTGTCAACGGTTCGGCAGAAGAATTAGCTAAAGTGATAAAATAGTTTAAAAACAGTGCTTGGCGATGTCTTCGCTGGGAAAACCCATGACGTTATCATAGCTTCCGACGATGCGCTCGACGAGAGCAAAATCATCTTGAATCCCGTAGGCGCCGGCCTTGTCTAATGGCGAGCCGGTTTTTATGTAGCGGCGAATCAAATCATCATCCAGGGCGCGGAAATAGACCTCGGTTCTGACGGTCCGGTTAATCTCGCGATTTCTATTGATGAAAGTATAACCGCTTAAAACGATATGCCTTTTACCAGATAGTTTTTTAAGCATTTGAAAAGCTTCTTTTTCGTCGCGCGGTTTGCCGAGGATTTCACCATCGATTATGACGACCGTATCGCAAGCTAAAACATTATCCTCGGGATGGCTCTGAAAAATACGATACGCCTTCAAACGCGCGACATCGAGAGGATGTTCGTGCGGATGCTGACGGCTTTCATCTTCGTTGATATCGGGGTTAATAATGACAAAATCACTGCAAATTTTGCTTAAAAGGTCTTTTCTACGGGGAGATTTGGAAGCGAGTATCAGCATCTTAATTGAGATTCATGATGACCGGAATAATCATCGGATTGCGTTCGGTCTGGGCAAACAGGTATTTGCTTAAAGTGTTGCGAATGGTATTTTTGATCTCATTAAAAGTCACCTTATTTGCCATGACTTTTTGAAGTTCATCGGTGATGATTTTTTCTCCTCCGGCAATCAGCTTCGAATGGTTGGCTAAAACAAAGCCGCGCGTGTGAATAACTGGCGGGACGATGAGGCGATTAGCTTTTGAATCAATGCTAATTAAGACGGCGACCATACCATCGTCTTTTAAAATTTCGCGGTCGTGAATGACGGCGGTGCTGAGACCATTGATATCACGTCCGTCGATGTAGAGAGCATCAGCCGGCACGCGCGGTCCGACAGTGACGCGATGCCTTCTTAAAACAATCGTGTCGCCATTCGCCATCACAAATGTGTTGTTGCGGTCCATACCTAAATCGACGGCGATGTCGGTATGGAGTTTAAGCATGCGGTACTCACCGTGAATCGGCATGAAATAGCGCGGATTAATCATCTTGAGCATCAAGCGGAGTTCCTGCTTGGCGGGGTGGCCCGAAGAGTGAATATTTAAAAGAATAGAATTGGTTAAGACATTCGCGCCGCGGCGGACGAGCTGATTGACGATGCGGTCGATTAAGACGCCGTTTCCGGGAATGACCGATGAGGAGAAGACGACGGTATCCCCAGGGCTGATGCGAAGCGATTTGTGTTCGCCGTTTGCGATTCGCGCCAAAGCCGCCATCGGTTCACCTTGTGAACCAGTACATAAAATGCACAATTCGCTCGGCTTGTAATTATAGATGTTGTCAAGGTCGACGATATTATCATCGCTGATCTTGATATAGCCCATATCGCGTGATGCCGTGACGGCATTCTCCATGCTGCGCCCGACGATTGCGATTTTGCGATTGTGTCGAATCGCGGCTTCGATGAGCTGCTGAATGCGCGAGATATTGCTTGAGAAAGTCGAGACGATCAGACGGCCGTCGGCTTTTCCGAAAATCTCGTTGATGCCGGCGATGATGCTCGTCTCGCTCGGCGTGTAGCCTTCGATTTCGGCATTGGTGGAGTCGCTTAATAAAAGGTCGACTCCTTCAGAGCCGATGCGGGCGATTTTGTCGAGTTCAATATCTGGTCCGACAGGGGTTAAGTCGATTTTAAAATCGCCGGTATGAACAATGCGCCCATCGGGAGAATCAATGCAGATGCCATAGGCATCGGGAATTGAGTGGGTGACGCGGAAAAAGGTGACGACAAAATCGTCGATGTGGAATGCGGCGTCGCTATCGTATTCGACGATGCGGACGGGTTCTTTGATACGCATGTCTTCGAGTTTGTGTCTGATCAGAGCCGCGGCCAATTTAGGCGCATAGATAACGGGTATGTGCACGGTCCGGATTAAAAAGGGTATCCCTCCGATATGGTCTTCATGACCGTGGGTTATGAAGAGGGCGCGAATTTTTCCGCGATTGTTTTTAAGGTGGGTGTAGTCGGGGATGACATAGTCGACGCCGGGCATTTCCGCGCCGGGAAACATGACGCCGGAGTCGATGATAATAATCGTGGACTCGCTTTCGACGACATACATATTTTTACCGACTTCGCCGAGTCCGCCCAAAGCATAAACCGATATGCCACTTGAAATAGAATGATACATATTAAATCTCCTAAATAGATGTAAAAATTAAGCAATTATAAATAGCGTTTTCAAAATTAAGCAAAGTTATTATATAAAAGTATGAAAATTAATTCAACTGATTTCCACCGCACCCTCGATAACTTGAAAGGGATTATTTTTATTGATGCGGTCGTAATATAAAATGCCGTCGAGATGATCGATTTCATGCTGTAAAACAATCGCATCGTATCCGCGGGCGGAAATTTCGATGTCCGCTTCAGTCAAGACATCGTAAGCCCTGACTTTTATCTTATTATCGCGCGGGACATAGCCTTCATGTTTTTCGTCGACGGAAAGACAGCCCTCACCGGCGAGCAAATAGCATTTTTTAATGCTGTTTTCGATGATGCGGGGATTGACGAGAGCATATTGAATTTCTTTGCCTTCGCTATCGTGGTAATAGATGGTGGTCATCCGCTTATTGACGCCGACCTGCGGAGCGGCAAGACCGACGCCTTCGCGAATGGATGGATGCTTTTCGCGAAAAGCCGGGTCCTGAGTTTTTTTAAGATATGAAAACATGCGAAGAATCAAGTCGCGGTCTTTCTTTGTCAAAGGCATTTCGACCGGTTTTGATTTGCTGCGTAGGGAAAGGGATGAATCTTTAACTATTTTAAACATAATCTTTACTTTTAAAGATTGTACCATGATTAATCGCGATTTGCTATTATGATACTTATGAATGCGATACTGCTTAACAAAATCAATGATTTAAAAGATGCTCTCGCAAGCGATGAGCGGATTTTGGCGCTTGGCCGCGCTGAAAAAGCGATGGAAGAAGATGAAGAAGTAATGCGCCTCGCCTATCAAAAGGATCAGGCCGAAACAGCCTTTAATGATGCGCTTCGCCATTTTGGCGAATCATCAACTGAAGTTAAATCCGCCCAGAAAAATCTTTTTGCCGCTAAGAGCATATTAGAAATCCATCCCCTTGTCCGCGCCTATTTGCTCGCCTATCGCGAGGTTCGCATATTATACGAAGAAATTAATGAGAAACTATTTGCGCCTTTTCGCGAACATATTTGTGAGGTCCATCAATGATACGCATCATCGGTGGCAAGCATCGCTCCCGCCTCATTGAAACCCCACCGAGCGAAATTGTTCTTCCCACCAAGAATATGGTTCGCGAAGCCCTTTTTTCAATCCTGGGCAGAAAAGTCAGCAATGCCATCGTTTTAGATTTATTTGCCGGCAGCGGCGCCCTCGGTCTCGAAGCCCTTTCGCGCGGAGCGAATAAAGTCTACTTTTCGGATCATCATAGCGAACCGATAAAAATCATCGGCAAAAACGTTGAGTCACTTAAAGAAGAAGATAATGTCGAAGTCCATCTTTGCGACTATAACGAGATGATCGACTACCTTGAGAGAAATAGTGTTTTGCTCGATATCGTCTTTGTCGATCCGCCCTATGCCTCGGGGTACTATGAGGCGGTAATCACCCGTTTGCAAAATTCGAAAATCGTGCAAAAAGGGACCGTGATTGCCATTGAAAGCAAAGATGAAATTGCCACATCGCTCTATCAGGGATTTCAAAGCCGTCATTACCGCTACGGACAGACGCACCTCTTGATTATCAGCAAATAAAAAACCGCCAGTTGGCGGTTGTTTTATACTAATAAATGTAAGCCTTATTCTTTTCCTTCGAACTTATTGGCGTGATCCCAGCAGTCGCGGAGCAACTCAGCTTTCTGGAGTTTGGTGTCGCCGGTGACGCCGAACATCACTTCGCTGACGCCGCCGTAATCATCGGAGAAATCAATCAGAAGAATGGTTGGAGTTAAAAAGTTTTCCGGATCAGCGGCTTCAAGGGTATCGAGGTCGCTTTCCGAGCTGTGACCATTGAGGTGATAATATGAGTCTCTTCCGACGAGAGCGGCATCACTAAAGAATTCGCCATTGCCTTCTCGGTTGAGAAATTGTTGAAAAGCTGATTCGCGCGAGGTGGTTTCATCGGTTTCTTCATCGGTGAAGATGGAAACGAGTTTAAAATCTAAATCGTCACTGCTTGGGGCCAGGGTGCTCTTCCATCTCTTTTCGAGTTCTTCAAAAGCTTCTTTGCTTTCGCTACAAGCCGAACAATCTTCTGAGACAAAAACTAAGAAGAATTTTTCGCCGACGCTGCTTTTCGCATCGCCATCTTGAATGTCGGCAATCAGCTTGTCGGCTTCGCTTGTCTCGCCACCGGCGAGAGAGCGCTGATATTTCTGGTAGTATTTTTCACTTGATTTCGCATCTTCAGCCAAACCTTCGATCCAGCCGGTGATTGAGGGGATAGAAAAGATGACGGCGAAGATGGCGCCTACGATAAGCAGGGGCTGAACCCACGCGGTATCTTTAATCCAACGGCCGATGCGGACGAAGAATGCACCGATTGCCTTTAATATATTCATTGACGACTCCTCCTATATCCGAGCATATAGCACGATAATCATAACACTATATAAATATAGAATCAACTTCCTTTTTTTAAAAGTAAAATAGCTTAATCGTTTGAAATAAATG
>ERZ795030.4497-NODE-4497-length-13693-cov-4.465024_pt1 | contig 13693 bp, 15 predicted proteins | sample MGYA00375122_ERZ795030 | MGnify/ENA primary metagenome ERZ795030 (study PRJEB30165, sample SAMN05720146) | activated sludge metagenome | isolation source: anaerobic digester from wastewater treatment plant | place: Japan | collected 2015-04-20 ...
AAATGGATCGGTGATAAATGGCTTAATCATATTAACGTTACAATTGTAGTAACGTGATAGATATATAATCCACGCTAACGATTCCTTATACTTTTTGTCATGGTCAACAGGCACAACTAACTCTTTGTAATAGTCGTGTCGTGGAGGCTTGTTGGTTACAACAAAAGGTATATTAGATTCGGTTACGATGGAATTAAACATTGAATTTTTGTATCTTTTCCCAACAAGAGGATACCTATACGGCAAAACTACAAGGTTTGCATTAGCCGATTTTATTTCATTTACGACTGATTTTCTTGAATCTCCACGTTTTATCACCGCAATGGCTTTCAATTTAGTTGTTTCTTCAATTTCTCTAACTTTGGCTTCCATTTTTTCCCTTAGGGCTGTCTCTTCATCAGCAGAGATTTTCTTTGAACCAAAAAGTCCTCCCTTTGTATTGATAGTTTTCAGAAGCACAATTCCATTGTCCATTACACGTGCTAACTGGATTGCGTGAGCTAGCGAGTACTCCGAACTTTCCGTAAAGTCCCAAGGTACAACTACATATTTCTTTTCTGTATCCATGTCTATTTGTTTGTCTAAAATTCTATAACGAATTATTCCGCTAAGTTACGAATATTTTCTAATTGTTTATGCTTATTTACATCACGTAATTTTTTTGCTGATTGTGTAAAATATTGATGTTTTGAAATAAAATCAATTTGCACGTTATTCCACTTTTGAATATTGTTTTCAATAGCCTCATTTTCAACAAGTTCCTTAAATAGCGTATTTGAAACCGGTACAAAATCGACTCGACCTAAATAATCTAAATCAGCGTCACAAATAATTTCTTCAAGTTTGTTTTTTGGTTCAGGTGGCATTCTTGTTGCAAATATTAAATCACAAATTTTTGTTATTTGTTCATTTGAATAGTTATAACGCGGAAGTATCTCTTTTGTTCTTTGAATTCCCAATAATTCATGATCTTTATATCCGCGGGTGTATCCTATATCATGAAACAGTGCTGCTGTTTTTAGTAATAATAACTCCTCCTCGGTAACCTCTTCGCGTCGTGCTATTATTTCAACTTGATTGACAACATCTATTGTATGTTTAACATTGTGGTAATATAGATTTTTAGGTAGTTCACGTTCCAGAATGTCTAAAATTTCTTCTTCTAGATCGTCGAAACGAATAAAGGCTAATTTTACTTGAAAATCGTGGTTTGGAACTAATCCTTTTCCTTTAACTGACAAGTGCGGGCGAAATCCTTCAATTACGTACAAATCTGCATCACCCTGATATTTGACAGGAAGTTTTCCATAATATTGGCAAACGAAATAGTCTCGAACTAATTCATAAGTACTACCTGAAATGTTAACCCTATTTAATTCTCCTGTTGCTTCAACTCTGCTGGCAATATTAACAGTCTCTCCCCAAACATCATATTTCAGATCTTTTTCACTCTCGAACTGTGCAAACACATGACCAGTATGTATACCCATTCTTAGCCCCCATATTTTCTCCTCTTCCTCAGGGTACTTGCTTTTTAAATGTATCATATATTGTTGCATTTCAAAAGCAGCTAATACAACTTCAATTGGATTGGTCCTATTTTTCTTGGGAATCCCACCAGCACAAACATATGTGTCGCCAATGGTTTTTATCTTTTTGATATTTAAGTTTTTAACCGTTTCATCGAAATGGTAGTAAAATCTATCCAAATCATCAATTAGTTTTTCAGCCTTATCTTGTTCTGTAAGTTTAGAAAACCCGACCACGTTACTAAACAGTACAGTAACCATTTTATATCTAACCCCCTTATTTTTTTGTCGCTTATCGGACTCATAATAATCTGACTCTTTTTTTGCCAGTGCCATTTCATGTCTTTCCTGTTCCTTTATAAAAGCCTCCGTTTTTTCGTATATAAGAGACTTTAGTTTTTTTCGTTCACGAGCAAAACGGAACCTGACACTAAAATAAATCAAAAATATTAAACTAACTATAAGAGCAATACCCAACATTAAGGATTTACCTGTTAATAATGAGCGTGTTACAATTAAATGTCCTTGGATTTTTTGACCGTCGGGGCTGGTATAGATAATATCATATTTGCCCTTATCTAAGTTTCCCAGATAAAGATTTTTATCATCGTCTATTAGGAATATTGTATTGTCTCCTTTGACTTCGATATTTGCATCATGAGGAACGTGTAATACAAAAGTATTGCTTTGTATCTCAACAATACGATTCAATGAGTCGGGCTCTATCCGTACCGACCTTTGTGAAAACAAACTTAACGTATCACAACAACATGTCAAAAATGCAAATAGAAAAACGATGTGTTTTTTCAAACGTGTTAAGATATTATAATTTATGTAAATCAGTCCCTAAAAATAAGATTTTAACGCAACAAACAGAACAATATTATATTAATTTTGGCTAATAGACTACATTTTTTGACGAAAAAAGATATAATATGGATAAATTTTTTACCGAACAAATGTTTTAATATCTACCAGACAAATATACTTTATTATTTTTTAATTTTGTGAGAAAGCATTCCGCAAGCTGCAGAAATATCTTCACCTCGCGATTTTCTGATTGTAGTAATGATATTATTATCTGACAATTTATCTCTGAAGTATATTATTCTTTCGTTTGATGAAGGTTTGTATGGAAGAAATGGGGTTTCGTGATATCTTATAAGATTAACTCTGCAATATAAGCCTTTCAAAAGTTTCGTTAGCTCTTTGATATGATTGTCGCTGTCATTGATTCCGTCGAACATTATGTATTCAAATGACAGTCGGCGCTGTCCTCGCCAATCGTATTTGCGCAGTGTGTTTATTACTGACCTAATGCTGTTTGATTTCTGCACAGGCATCAGTTCCTCTCGTTCATTTTCAAAGGGAGAGTGCAATGATATTGCTAAATGACAATTACTCTCCTCAAGAAATCGTGTAAGTTTGTTTGTTATTCCAACTGAAGAGACAGTAATACGCCTTGGACTCCATCCAAAGCCCCATTCGTTGGTTAAGACATCGCAAGTCTTTAACACTTCATCTAAATTGTCGAAGGGTTCTCCCATTCCCATAAATACAATATTTGTTAATTGTGAAAATTCCGGGAGTGAATATATTTGGTTAACTATTTCGGCTGCCGAAAGGCTTGAATCAAACCCTTGTTGACCTGTCATACAAAACTTACAACCAAATTTACAACCCACCTGTGATGATATACATAGTGTAGCTCTATCCTCCTCAGGAATGTAAACCGACTCAACTCCCAATCCTTCCGATGTTTTATACAAATATTTTATCGTTCCATCATCAACTGATGTTTGAAACATATCTGGCTGTTTGGCTCCGACAGTAAAATTACTGCTTAATATTTTTCTGTGGTTAGCAGAGATGTTTGTCATTTTATCAAAATCCGAAACACGTTTCTTATAAATCCATTCAACAATTTGTTGAGACGTATATTTAGGCATTTCAAATTTTGTAAGTTCGCTGCGAATTTGTTCAGGGGATAGAGCGAGAAGTGTTGTTTTCTGACTCATATTTTTATTTGCAAAAGTACGAAATATTTGTTTGTAAGCGGTATCTATTTGAACACATGATTTTTTAATTCTAACGATACATTCTAACGTTAGACTAAGTTTACATTAATTATAGCTATATTTGCACGCTGCAAGAGAACTTACACTGTTAGTTTATAACGAAACAGTTAAAGATGTTATTATCAGATAGATATAAATCTATGATCCAAAAAGAAATTAACAGAAAAAAAATCACTCGCACAATAGTATCAATATTCTTGATAATATTCGTATTGACAGGAACAATTTGGTTGCTTAACAAACTTGAAGTCATATCTTTACAGAAAGGTATGATTGAAGCTGTTAGGAAAGTAATATTTGTAGTCTCTGTTGTTTTGGTGGCAAGTTTCGTTAAGCGCATTAACATTATTCAACTGTTTAAATTGTTCGACGAAACTGAAGAGCAAATATTTTACTCAAGGTTATGGCGATGGACTGTTAGCGGTTTTGCAATATTCATAATTCTGTTCTATTTTGGAGTATCGCTCGAAAATATTACTTTGCTAATTGGTATAATGGCAACTGGTTTTGCTTTTGCCGTTCGCGAAGTACTATTGTCTTTTTTTGGTTGGTTAATTCTTTTACGTAGAAAACCATTTAGGATAGGGGATTATATTAAAATAGGAGAAGATGAAGGTAGGGTGGTTTTTATTGGAGTGTTTTATGTGTTGTTGGACAAAACAGCTGAACTAATAGAAGACTATACACGCGTTCCAAATAGATTCTTTTTAGAAAAAAGCATTATTAAGTTAGGAACAGAGAATATTTTTGAACAGTTAGACTTCCCAATAACATCTCCAATAACCGAAAATCCTGCAGATTTAAAAGAGATAGAAAAAGAGCTGTCGGTTATACTTAATAGTGAACACGTACATGTTCACTATGACATTAAAAACGACAAGTTGTTTTTAGTTATAGAATATTTGACAGCATTTGACAGACGAAAAGATGCCAAAACAGAAGTCATTTGTTTAGTAATGAAAAAAATAGAAGATAAATCAAAATTTAATAAATAAGTATTCTTAACACAATACCACTTTGAATTTCAGCTTACATTATTGCATGGCTATTTACAAAAATCAGAGTATTTTTGTGTACAAAAGAGCAAAAAAATATAATTAAAATAATAATGAAATCAATTAAAAAAATTTGCTGTATAGGAGCCGGATATGTTGGAGGTCCTACAATGTCAGTTATTGCACAAAAGTGTCCTGAAATTAAGATAACAGTCGTGGATATTAATGCAAAGCGTATTGCCGACTGGCAAACTGATGAGTTGCCTATTTATGAGCCGGGACTACTCGAAGTAGTTAAGGAGTCGCGAGGAAGAAATCTGTTTTTTAGCACCGACGTAATAAATGGCATTAAGGAAGCCGAAATGATTTTTATAAGCGTTAACACGCCTACAAAAACATATGGCGTTGGTAAAGGTCGTGCAGCTGATCTTAAGTTTGTCGAACTTTGTGCACGTCAAATAGCCGAATACGCTGAAAGCGATAAAATTGTTGTTGAAAAGTCGACAATACCAGTTCGTACTGCAAGTGCAATTAAAACTATTTTAGCGCAAAGCTCGTCAAAAGTTAAATTTCAGGTTTTATCAAACCCGGAATTTTTGGCAGAAGGTACCGCAATAAGAGATTTGCAAAACCCGGACAGAGTTTTGATAGGAGGAGATCAAACTCCAGAAGGATTAGAAGCTATCGAAGCACTTACCTCAATATATGCACGTTGGGTACCACGTGAAAGAATTATACAAACAAACATATGGTCATCAGAATTAAGTAAGTTGACAGCAAATGCCTTTTTGGCACAACGAATCTCCTCAATCAACAGTATTTCAGCACTTTGCGAAGTAACCGATGCCGATGTCGATGAGGTAGCGAAAGCAATTGGCTCCGACAGTCGTATAGGTCCAAAGTTTCTGAAAAGTTCGGTAGGGTTTGGGGGTAGTTGTTTCCAGAAAGACATTTTAAACTTGGTTTATCTATGCGAACACTTTGGATTACCTGAGGTTGCCGCTTACTGGAATCAAGTAATAATTATGAACGATTATCAGAAACGCCGTTTCGCCGATAAAATAATAAAAACATTGTTTAATACGCTATCAGGAAAAAAAATTGCTATGCTTGGCTGGGCATTTAAAAAAGATACAAATGATACCCGTGAGTCAGCAGCCATTCATGTTTCCGACCATTTAATGGAGGAACAGGCAGAAATACACGTTTACGATCCCAAAGTTCCAGGCAAGGTTATGCTAAACGACTTAAACGGCTTAGAAACAAGGTCTGTAGAAGAAAATGAGAGACTATTACATGTTCATAAAGATCCGTATGAAGCATGTAAAAATGCACACGCAATAGCAATAATTACAGAATGGGATGAGTTTAAAACTCTTGATTGGAAACGCATATACGATAATATGTTAAAACCCGCATCTCTTTTTGATGGTCGTAACATATTAAATCATGATGAGTTAAGAAAAATTGGCTTCAACGTATACGCGATTGGAAAGGGCAATATTGAGAAGTAAAAAATAAGATATTTAATTACAAAATTTGTAAAAATCACAGAGGCTGTTAGAAATAGCAGTCTCTGTTTTCGTGTTACACGGCCGATGTCTTAAATACAATGCCATCGGATATCTTTTCAAATGCTTTTATAACCGACATATCGGAAGTGTCGTAAATAGTTAAGCCATGTTCGGCGGCTTCACCAACTTCAATAACCAAAGGTATCTGCGCCAAAAGAGACGTCTTTAATTCCTTTGCTAACACATCTCCCCCACCCTTACCAAAAATATAATATTTTTCTTCGGGATGCGGCTTTGGCGTAAACCACGACATATTTTCAACAACTCCAAAAATTGGCACATTTAAATCTTTGTTCCCAAACATCGATGCGGCTTTACGAGCGTCGTTTAGAGCAACCTCTTGTGGAGTTGTGACCATTACTACTCCGCTAAGTTCAAGTTTTTGCATAATGGTTAATTGAATATCTCCTGTTCCCGGTGGAAAGTCGGCAATCAGATAGTCAAGCTCGCCCCACTGAGTATTTTCAAACAACTGCACAATGGCATTTGCAGCCAATGGTCCTCGCCAAATCAAGCCTTGATCCCTTTTAAGAAAAAAACCTATCGATATAATTTTCATTCCATATTTTTCGATAGGATAAAAAGTCTCTTTACCGTTTAATTGTTCTACCAAGGGCTTCTCGTTTTCGATACCCAATATTTTTGGAATCGAAGGACCATAAATATCAGCATCGACTATGCCTGCTTTGAAACCTTGGCGTGCTAATGTAGCAGCCAAATTGACTGATACTGTTGATTTTCCGACACCTCCTTTGCCCGAAGCTACGGCTATAATATGTTTTACGTCGGGAATTTTAATTTTATTAAAATTGTTCATCTTTTTGTTTTATGATATATTAAAAATAAAAAATGTTATTTATATGTCCACTAATTTGCATGCTGTATTTTATTAAAAATATCTGTTATAATTTTTGAAACTTCTGATTTGGGTCGGTACTCTATTATACTTTTGCAATTCATCATAGCTTCAACCACTTGCTTGTCAAATGGAATTTTCCCTGCAAATAAGATGTTGTTTTCTTTGCAATAGTTTTCAATCTCGAGCGACATCGATGTATTAAGGTCGTACTTATTGATAATTACCCAAGTTTTTAGGTCGAACTTAGAGACTAATTCTACTGTTCGTTTTAAATCGTGTATTCCCGAGAGCGTTGGTTCGGTAACTATAACAACGCGGTCAACACCCGTAATTGATGATATTGTAGCACAGCCAATTCCCGGAGGTCCATCAATAATGTGTATTTTAAATTTTCCTTTGATAATTTCGGTTTTGGCTTTTTCACGTATCATACTTACCAATTTGCCAGAGTTTTCTTCTCCCGGAGCCAATCGTCCATAAACCATTTGCCCATTTCTGAAAGTACCGGCGTACATTCGACTTTTATCGTTATCGAGCATAGTTATTGCATTTTCTGGACATATGCGTGCACAAAGATGACAGCCATCACACAACGTTTCGTTAATAACTACTTTGCTATCTTTGATTGACATGGCATCAAATCGGCAAAAATCGACACAATAACCACAATTCGTGCATTTGTTGTAATCAATTTCGGCTTTTTGACCTGCGATATATATCTGTTCAAAATTAATTTCGGGCGAGAAAATCAGGTACAGGTTGGCTGCATCAACATCGCAATCAGACAAAAAAACTCGTTCAGGAATTGTGGCAAATGCTGCACTCACAAACGATTTCCCTGTCCCCCCTTTACCACTAATTACTGCTATTTCCATATTCATTAATTATTTTATTTACAGTTTTATAAAGAGTATTGCCAAAATTGGTGTTTGTTTTGGCATAAATTTCTCCCTGTGAATATTGTTTTGCTATATCTCTATCGAATGGTATTTCAAGCAATAACGGTATTTTATTTACTTGTAAATAGTTGTGTATGTCTCGGTAATCATCATCAGCGCGATTAATTACAACCCCGAAATGTTTGTTTAAATCTTTTAATATCTCAATTGATTGTTTTAAGTCGCTTAATCCAAATGGTGTAGGCTCAGTGATTAAGATGATGTAATCGGCGTTATCGACCGTATGAATAAACGGGCACGAAGTTCCGGGCGGGGCATCGAAAAGTATAATTCCGCGGTTACCCGACTCTTTAATAGCTCGTTTTATCAGTGGCACAGGAGTATAAACTCCAACTTTAGTGCGCGATTCAATTATTTGTGAATTTTCGCTAATGTCGATAAAGTTAATTTTGCCGAGAGAAACCTCTTTTTCGTTAATAGCCTTAAATTTACATACCTCGAAACATGCTCCACAGCCGTGGCAAAGGTCGTCAATAACGTTAATTACTTTTTGTTCAGATAAGAAGAAAATAGCATTATAGTTACACCACTCGCTGCACTTCCCACAATATTTGCACTTGTCAAGGTCGATAATTGGATTAATCTGTGTTACATTAATTTGTTTGCTTGGCTTTCCGTTGAAAAACAGATTGGAATTAGGCTCTTCTGCATCACAGTCAGTAAGAGTGACTTTATGTCCCTTTTTATCAAGTACATAAAAAAGATTTGTTGAAAAGAATGTTTTGCCTGTCCCTCCCTTTCCACTCGCTATTGCAATTCTCATATTATAAGTAATTATAAGGTTGTTATAGTGTTTCTAACAATGTCTAAAATAAAAAGACAACCCCGAAATTTGTATCCGTATCATAGTATAGTGCAATTTTCGGGGGTAATTTGTCACAGTTTGAAACAATCTTAAGCTGTTATTATCCGCATTGATGACTACCTCCATGCTTGTGGTCGCAGTAATTTGCAGTTAATTGCAATCGGTTGTTAATAAAATCGTTAACTAATTCTTCGGCTGGTTTCAAAGGTGCGCCAATAAAAACATTGATGTTTTGCTGATGAAACAGGTCAATAGCTTTTTGTCCCATTCCTCCACCGATTACATCAGTAACACCGTGTTGGGCAACCCATTTTGGGTATAGTCCTGGTACATGCTCGGGAGGTGTTAACATTTGTGTATTTGTGATTTTGCCGTTGTTTACTTCAACAATTGCGAACTGTTGGCAATGTCCGAAATGGGCGCAAAGCAGCCCGTTTTCCATAGGAAGTGCAATTTTTTTGTTCATATATCTATATTTTATTGGTTTAACCTCATACGAAAACGACACATTCCATAATTTCTTCTTCGCGTGTCGGCTTCCGATTGTTCAGTTTGCTCCATAAATCGAAATCCTCTGTTTCGATTGTTTCCTTGCCAACCACCTCTAAAACGACACTGTCTGCCCATACCACCTCCGCGATAACCACGCCCCATTCCGAAACCTCGTCCCATTCCAAGACCTCGTCCCATTCCAAGACCCCGTCCTATCTGTTCTGTTTGATTAATTTCCATCATAATAATCCCTTTCCGTTTTAAAAATTAATATTTTGGTTTGTCTATATCATTTTTAATGATTTAACATCTCTATTATCTCTCCAATAGTTTTCTCTTGACCTTTAAGTGTTATCATTTGAATTTGAAGATTTTCCAATATGGGTTTTACCTTTATCCCAAAATCACCCGATACCACTTTGCTTACCTTTCGCGATGCAATAAATTGTACCGATGCCGGTCCGGCTCCGTCTGGAGCATCTTTGTTTGGATTTGGAAAATACTCAGTTGATTTGGTTTCAGTATCGTAAATTACGAAATAAGAGCAACGTCCAAAACGTTGGTCAAGCTTTGCTTCTAAACTGTTTCCTGTTGATGTTATTGCTACTTTCATTGTTAATTTAAATATTTATAGGTTTTATTTATAATTCAGTATTGCAGTTGGCACAAACATTTTGCGAACGCAGCTGTCCGCGCCTTTTTGCAATTTTATGTCCACATCTGATACAATAACAATACTCTGTTACCTCTTGAATATCAGATTGGCTATTCTCTTTTAGTGCTTCGATATTTTTCGAGCCACATAGTGCACATTGGGTTATTTCAACGCTTTGGTTTTGATTGTTAAACTGACATTTGCACGATTTGCAGTAATACCAATTACTATCAAAATAAATCTTTCCCCCCTCTATTGATATTGTGCGTCCTTCAACAAAAGCTTTTGCCAATTTTTGACGCACAGACATATAGATTCTTGTAAAAGTTGAGCGAGAAATATTCATCAACTCCGCTGCCTGATGATGGTTTAAGCTATCATAGTCGCAAAGTTTCAAGGCTTCATACTCCTCAACCAGCAAAAGAACTGGTTCGGTTTGGGGTTTTATTTGTCCTCCAAATGGCATAAAACCACTTATCGGTGGCATCTCTATAACTTTTCTCCAATTTCTACGACGTAACCGCATAATAATAAAATTATGAACATATGTTCATGCAAATATAATAAACATATGTTTATTATGCAAATCTTATTCGGTTTTATACTTTTTCTTTTTCATATCTAGAGACACAAAAAGCCAGCTGTTTTATATAAAACAGCTGGCTTTTACTTTCAAAAATATACCGTAAACTATTTCAGTTGTTTCTTAGAAATTCAAAATATTGCCGCTTAATAAAGCAATATTTTTGGAAAACTATTCGATAAGAAATGTTGTTAACAAACTATTTCTTAGTTGTAAAACTGATTGCGGGAGCGTAAACTATTCCAACATTGTTTATAGCATACGCACTTACGTAATATTTAGTAGCGGGTGTTAACTCTGTCAATAGACAGAAAAAATCAGTGTATTCTCCTTCCCCTATAACTTTATTGTCTTTAAGCGTTGGCATGGGATGAGTTGCCCAGCATACTCCAAACTCTGTAGGAGGGCTTACTTTTGTGTCAGTAAATTCGCCGCCTGTAATGGCTGAGTTGGCGGTAATACTGGTTGCTCTTTTAGTTCTTACTGCAAACTTATTTTCTTTGCTACAGCCGTATAAAAGCAGCAGAATCAAAACACTTGAAAGTATTGATAAAAATATGTTTTTCCTCATCTCTATTGTTTTTTAAACTATTATTTTACATGAAACATTATAAATGTTGTTTATGTTTACTGTGTCAAAGTTATTGAAAAATAAATAAAGAATTTATTCAATTATATTTATTGGTTTTAGGACAAATAAAAATTAAGTTGTTTTTATAATCAATAAAATTTAATGATTTATATTTCAACTCAATATCAAAAACAATCACTTCGGCATTATGTTGTTGACAAATATACTTTTTATATTTTTATTTGTTTAACGGTCGTAACAGTTCAAAAATTATTAAATTAAAAATAAATTTGTGTTTTATTTTTAACATTAGTTGTATTTCAAAATGAAAAATAGCGAGTTACATTTTATAAGCCGGTTATCAACTTATACCTTTAAAACTACGTTGATACGTATTTTATTGGTCTCTTTTGTAGGAGCATTCTTTCTGTTTCTTGCTGAAAATGTTACTACTGAAATAGATCTTAATGTGCCGTTATATGTTTACGCTCAAGCTATTGCGATATTTGTCTTTTTAACCGAAGCGAATGTTTTATTTGATAATTTAGCAGAACGTTTTTTTCCAATCCCTTCAAAAATCAAAATAAGAGTATTGATACATTTTTGTTTGAGCTTTGCAATCGGATTTTTTGCATTACTATATTTCGATAACTTTAGTGTTTTCGAAGATATTTTTAAACAAAGAATCGTGTGGCTTATGGTAGTATTAGGGCTTATTTTTGTCTTTTTCCTTGTCATGGTTTCCATAACTATTAGAATTACGGAAAAATGGATTTTTTCACAAAAAGAGATTGACCGACTGAAAGAGGCAAAACTTAAAAGCGACTACAATTCGTTGCAAGATCAATTAAACCCACACTTTTTATTTAATAACTTAAGTGTGTTGAAGTCTATGATAATATACGATCCAAAATCTGCAGTAATTTTTACACAGAACTTTACCGACGTATATCGTTATGTACTTCAAAGCGTGCAAAAAACAACCATAGCCTTGACAGATGAGTTAGAGTTTATTAAAGCATATTTGGCCATCCATAAAGAGCGACTTGGCGATAAGTTGGAAGTTGTATTTGATATTGATCCAGAATCGTTAGATAAACATTTGCCGCCACTATCTCTTCAACTTCTTGTCGAAAATGCGATAAAGCATAATGCTGCCACTCAAAAAAATCCTTTGATGATTGAAGTTACATCCACCAATAATGAAATAACAGTAAGAAACAATATTTTACTAAAAGAGACAACCGACTCAACACGCAAAGGTTTGGCAAATCTTGTTCAGCGTTTCGAAATGCTAACAGAACAAGAGCCAAAGATTGTTTCTGATGATGAATATTTCACAGTATCGTTACCGCTAATTGAACAAAATTAAAATATAGTATAACCATGCATGTGCTAATAATTGAAGACGAAAAACATAATCAACGGCTTTTGCAAGGCATGATTAATTCTCTTAGACCTCAATGGACAATAGTTGAGTCGCTTGAGAGTGTTGCTGACAGTATTGAGTGGCTGCAATCTAACAATGCTGATATTATTTTTATGGACATTCAGTTAGCTGATGGAGTCTGCTTTTCGATTTTTGAAAAGATTGATGTTGCAACACCTGTAATTTTTACCACTGCGTATGACAATTATGCAATTCAAGCATTTAAAGTAAATAGCATCGATTATTTGCTCAAGCCCATAAAAGAGGAAGAGTTGTTGAAATCTATAGAAAAGTTTGAGAAAAATATAGCTTTAATAAGCAAAACCCCAAATTACAAAGAGCTTTACGATATTATTGCAAACAGAGAGAAAAAATATCGTACACGTATTTTAATACACGGAGCCAGAAATTACTTTAAGATTGATGTAAATTCAGTTGCCTACTTCTATAGCCAGAGCAAACTTACATTTGCAAGAATGAAAGACAGATCTGAATATCGGGTTGATATGACCCTTGAATCATTAGAAAAAGAGTTAGATAGCAATGTTTTTTTCCGTACGGGAAGAAATATGTTGGCAAATATCGATTCGATAGTAAGTTTCGAGGACTATTTTGGAGGAAAACTTGTTCTAAAACTCAATCCCCCTTTTGGCGAAACAGTAACTGTCAGCCGCCTTAAAAACAGTGCCTTTAAAAAATGGATTGGGAAATAAACAGATTTCAATTACGAATTACAAGTTACAAATTAAAAATTGATAACTCGTAACTCGTAATTGTTCATTGTACATTGCTAATTGTTAATTGCAGTAAGTCCGCTACGCTTTAAAAAAGCCTCAATAGACGGTTCTTCCCCCTTAAATTTTACGTAGAGTTGCATTGGGTGTTCACTTCCTCCTTTTGAAAGGATATTGTCGCGAAAACGCCTAGCAGTCTCCTTATCGAAAATGCCGTTTTGTTTGAAAAGCGAATAAGCGTCAGCATCTAAAACTTCAGCCCACTTATATCCGTAATATCCTGCTGCATAGCCTCCTGAGAACAGATGACCAAAAGTAGTACTCATACATGCACCCTCAACATCGGGGAACAGTTCAAACTTGCTCATTGCCTTATTGTTAAAACTTTCAACATCTTCGTTTAACGAACTTATTAACAAATACCAAGCCA
>ERZ795030.4506-NODE-4506-length-13667-cov-4.134808_pt1 | contig 13667 bp, 7 predicted proteins | sample MGYA00375122_ERZ795030 | MGnify/ENA primary metagenome ERZ795030 (study PRJEB30165, sample SAMN05720146) | activated sludge metagenome | isolation source: anaerobic digester from wastewater treatment plant | place: Japan | collected 2015-04-20 ...
CGATTCTTTGGGCCTCCGACCTACAAATTCTTCGGGTTCTTCACCCGGATGTTTTTGTGGCAGAGCCTAATCGCGGAAAAATCGATGAACTGGAGGATCTGGATCATGATCTCTCGATCCTTCGAAAGAATGAGCCCGAGCTGGTCAAACTGACAATGGAAGAGATTCAGGAAACCCTTGCTCTTGTCCAAAATGCTATTACGGGCAGAGGTTTGTCTCTCCGCTCGAAAATTCGCTCATCGCCTAGCGATCATCCGGAAGGCGTTCTCCAGACTGAAAATCAGGAAGGTCCCCAGACGGGGTCTGACACACTTCAGATTTCGAAAAATCCGGACTTTCCGGAAATTTTTGATCAAGTGAAAATGCTATTAAAATCCTACAAGATCTCTGGACGGTATTTCGGGGATGCAAACATAAGATCTCTTTTAACGATAATTCTAGATTCAAGGATCTCTGATAGCGTCAAACGGGACAAGATGCGCGAATGTCTGTCAAGCCTTTTAAAACCAGCCCGGCAAGCATACGAGCAGGGAAAACTGGAACGTGCCGGACAGTTGCTGGAGGTTATTCTATCCGTTAATGACAAGGCCCGTTCCGGAGCTTCAGATCCTTTGCTTTTGGAGTTATTCAAGGAAGCTGAAGAGATTGGATCAAATATTCAAAAAATTAAGACATGGCTCGCCCGGCGGGTAATAGCAGATAACGAAGGGACGAGGGTGATTCGGCCAAAGGATCTTCCGGTTATGCTCCGGGAATGGGAGGCTTTTTCTCAGAAGGAACGAGAAATTATTCAACGGGCTTATGCGAATGGAGAGGAATTGAATTGGATCGAAAAATGGATCGAAAAAACGCACAATATTCTGATTAAGTCTGTGCGAAGACGATCGCGGAAGATCAACAACCTTCAGAGATTCATTGTTCAGGGACGGACTTCTTTGAAAAAGAAGCCACTTGCCATGGCGGGCATGATAGTTGTCAATTTTATTGTCGATATTTTCTTTATCCATCCCGTTTTGAAAGTAGCGACCATTGCCGGGGCCATCTGGCTGATAAAGGTTGTCGGTATGGGAGCGTTGCAGGTGGTCATTGCTGTAGGGTCGGCGGCGCTTCTCCTTATAGAAGGGGGGTTGGTGAGGCTTTTTATCATTTATCCTCTTTTTAAACTGGGTTACCCGAAACTACTCCGTATCAATCTAAAAGGTTTGATTGTTAACTTCGTCCCTTCGGGGCCAGGTAATTTTGCGCCGTTTCTTTTTTTTAACCATGATTTAGGGATCGATATGCCCTTGGCGCTTAAGGAGCGGTATTTGCTTTCGGGGCAGGTTGAAAGGATGCTTGCTTATTACCCGGGGATTGCTGAAGAAATCATTGTCGACATTACAGAAGCCATCTACCAGGCCCAACTCAAATTCGGAGATTCGTTTAACTATCGCCAGTTTAAGATTCGCAGGGTCGAAGAAGAATATATTCGGGAAGGCGAAGAAAGTAAAGATCAACTCATTTCATATATCAAAAGAGAGGATCTCAGTAGCCATTTTCCATTTCGTGTCAAATTAAAAGATCGTTTTTTTCGATGGGTGGGTTTCCCTGCTCAGGGGTATCACAAGGGGACGAGGCCCACGCTTTTTATAGGAGACTCCCGGCAACTTAAAAAAATAAAGCAACTTCTAAAGAATGATGGCCTTTCGGAGAAGCAGCTGGAGGGAATCTTTCAGCTGGATCTGACAAAGTACTTTCAGAAAATTAGCGTTTCCAGGAAAACTGTTTTTTTGAGAAAGAGACCGTTGGCAGGTGAGTTTATTCAACCGATGTTTCCACCCCCCAAGAAAAATACGCATCGATCCCCAAAGGGTAAATCGAAAAAACCCGCTCAAAATCACAAAGGACTTGAGAGTGTTCGTTCGGGGGGAGATAAGAAAAATCGCAGTGAGCTCCGACAGACGTCTCATCAGGAAAATCAAGTCCCCGACGTGACGTGGGAAGAACTAGAGCAACAAGGATACGGCCTCGATTTTAACCGAGAGCAGGTGAAGGGAAAAAATTTTTATAAGTGGGTGGGTGGGCTGAAAAAAGACGGAAGGATAATTAAGGGTTCTAGTTTTACTCTGCAGGTTTTCCCCAGGTATCGGTTGCTTTGTATTGAATCGTTTTTCCCGGCTTTCCCTATCAACGATATGAACGGAAAAGGTCGCGCCCTTTTGCGCAAGTTGCTGACATTCGAAGATTACACAGGGTTTTCAGTGGTGAGCTTCGCGACCGGAAAGTTCCCGGCATCCCTCGCAAAGATGAAAGAGCTTCACCCTGTGGTGGACTTAACAGAAGCCCCTTGGCCTGTTTTACTCACTGAATCTTCGGATCCTGAAATTCGAAGGAAAATAGAATCGCTTTACGACCGGATGATAGGCATCCACGCCCCTTTTGCCGAGAGGAAAGAAGTGCTGGGCGCTTTAGATGAGGCCACTTTTATCGGGGAAGTGACGGCCTCGTTTTACGGGTTACCCGCGGCAAGAGAAGAAACCCAGGGCCGATCCGTGCCACGCAATTCGGTGGAAAGCTTCGATGCTTTATCTGACCGGGAACGAATGCAGGTCATTATTGATGCGATGAAGGAGTTCTGGCATGTGGGAGCTCTCGCGGGAAATACAATCAGGGAGCCCTCCCCTTCCAATATTCAAATGATCGAAGATCTTGTTCGCCACTTTGATATTGGAACCGGACGCAAAAAGATTTTAGAAACAACCGGATTCGGCGATGGCCTCACGGCGGCAATCTTAGCTGTGGCAACGGATGCGGACGTTGTGGGCATCGAACCGGATCCTGCCCGTTTCAAGATCGGAAAGGCTTTTCTGGAATTTTTAGAATTCAAAGGGATCGAACTTCCGAATCTCCGGCTTTTACAGGAAAATCTTCTTGATCACGAGATCAATGATTACGATCTCATTTATTTCGATTACACACCCCCCGTGGGCGGTCGGGAAAGCTTTCCCCAAAAAGTGCTCACAAAAATGGAAAAAAGCCTTAAAGCCGGAAGTGTCTTTGTCGCTCCGAGGCTGGGTAGTGAAGATCCTTCAAGCATCCTTGATGTTGAGACTCGCATTGTTCGTAAGTTTACCGCGGGATCCGGGCTTCTCGCCCATCGGTATGACCGATTGGGGAAAATATCAACATCGGTATTTTGGAAAAAAGAAAGTATGAACTGGGGTGAGGTTCCAGGGCGTTCGGAAGTACGGTCAGACATCGAAACCGCAGACAGGGATTTTGCCCGGCAGTTCAGAAAGCTGGATTCTGCAAGGGATGAGGATTCGAAAGTTTTGATGGCTGTGCGTGAAGTCATGAATCAACTGCCGGTTTTTGGGAAAAGTGAGACTGGGCCGTTTGGTATTTCAAGAGCGGATAAGATGATCTTGATGAATAGCGACACGGATTTGGGAACTTTTCAAAAGCAGGTGAGTCGCTATTTTGCGGAAGATGAAAACAGCCGATTGCGTTATCCCGAAATGATGTCGTGGATCAGGGATCGATTGGATAGTGCCCGGGAAGAAGAGGCGCAGACGAGGCGGTTTTCCATGGAAAGTAGCCATGAAGAAAGAGGGGTTACTGACAGGGCGGGCGAATTGTCAGGCTCGCCATTAAGCGATCCCCAGGGGGTCGTTTTTTCAGAAAACGACCTGCAAGAAAAAATGAATATGCTTTTTTCTAAAGCGGGGGTTTATCGCAGGAATATGAGGGGGCTCATTACGCGGAAAGGAATTTATTTTCCGTCAGCTCTGGATACAGTCATCAATGTCCTGAAAACAATGGATCTTGACAGACGTAAGCATGCCGTGATTTTGGACGCCGGACACGGGCAGGGAGAGTTTGTTTTTTATTTGGCGAAATTGATTCAATCATGGTATCCCGATCTGGAGGTCGAATTGATTGGGATTGAGTTTGAAGATGAAATCTTTGATGAAAGTATGAGACTTCTGGAAGTGTTCAAGCGAGAGGGTTTGTCGGAAAAAATATCCATCCGGTTTCATCAGGGTGATTTTAACAGCAAAGACTTTGAGCCATATTTTCAGAAGGCCGATTATGTTTATTACTTTAGCAAAGGGACGAATGACATTCGCTCTTTTGCCCGTACGCTTGCAGAAACGATGAATAAACCGGGTGCGAAAATCGTTGAGTATGGTGATGGGGACCTGGCTGAGTATATGCAGCTCGGCCATGCTCCAGTTCAATCCCGGATGAGTCCCGTTAGCCCCAGAATCCTGGTGCATGAATTCATCTCCGGGCAGCGGGGACAGCGTTCTGAGAGCCGCAGTGAGCAACAAGGAAAAGGAAGCGGAATTTTTCTTCAAACCAGACGGGTTGAATACTCAGACGGAAAGTATCGTCTCAGGAATCGTAACCAGAGTTTTTCGCAGTGGCGCGGTCTTGCCCGATCTGTTTTGCGTATCCTTGAAACAGAATTTGACAATCTCGTGAATTCGGACATATCAGCAGACCGGGAAAAGGAAGTAAAACAAATCCTTCAGAATACCCTTTACGGTTTGGCCCCCGACGTAAGACAGATTGTTTTTTCGCGAAACAGGGAAATTCGAAGGCGCTTGAATGCTTTGCGGAATGCCCTGGCTTCAAACAACAGGGAAGTTTTTCTGCGTGTTGTCCGTGGTTTAAATCAGCTTCGCTGGTTGCAGGAACCTGAATTGCTTAGTACGGTCCAATTGTTTCGTGGCCTCAGGGATATCTCGGAAAACAAATGGCATGTAGTTGGTTCGCCACAGAGAATGAATGGCTATTTGGATCAGTTGGAAGCAAGGCTCCAGCGGGCGGATGACTTGGGACGGCTCTTCCAGCGGTTTGTGTTGAAATATGCTGAATTAAGATCAGGGAAAAGATTCCTTTCTCACGAGGAGGCCCAAAAAGAGGCTTTTGAGGCAACTGTCACTCAAGGTGATTTTGATTTTACCCGCCAGTCTGACAATCGGACCTTGCTCCTTTTTTACCAGCTCATTTTTGTTTCCTCCCGGCAACATCCGGAATTTCTGGAGTCCATAAGCCGGATCGCGGGTCAGCAGGCCTTCAGGGGCCCGGGGCGGATACCTGATGAAGCCCCCGAGCTTGCCACAGGGATACCGAATGATCTCTGGATGCCCCAGGTTGTTCGTGAGGCATTATTGAAATTTGAACCCTTGCGTTTGCGTTCTGAACTGCGGCAGTCCAAAGAGACCGGAAAGTATTTTGTTCTAAATAAACCGGTGGGTTTTATCACGACAGAAAAACAGGAGCCGAATGCACCGGATACGCCCATCGCCTGGGATTTGCTACCTCCCGATGTTAAGAACGGCAGGCATTTTCTCGGAAGACTTGATAAAGATACCAGCGGGCTCCTTTTGGTGGGAGGAAATGCCGAACTGAACCAGTTACTGCTTAACCCGAAACGAAATCCTGATCATAAGGTCCAGAAAACTTATGAAGCGGTAGTGAGCGGACATATGACGGAAGATTCGGCCAATCGGCTCAAACAGGGGGTTATCATCCCGGCTGAAGGAAAAAAATATCTGGTTCACGCGAATGAGCTGAGAATCCTGGAACGGTTCCGGGAAGGTAAACGGCCCTTGACCCGGCTTGAAATTGTGATATCGGAAGGCAAGTTTCATCAGGTGCGAACTATGTTAAGAGTGGTGGGGCACCATGTCCTTGAGCTTCAAAGAACCGCCTTTGGTTCGATCCTTTTAGGGGATCTTGCTCCGGGTAGCTGGCGAGAATTAAGTTTGGAGGAATATAGCTGGCTCTCGGGACGCTTGCCGCAATCACCCGAACGCTCATTAGGAGGCGTTTTTGAGGAAGAGGATGCGGGTGGTACTTCGGGGAAAGGCAGTGAACTACGACGAAGCGCGGATGACAAGGTACCAGGGCGACATCTTTCATCTTCCGATTTTGATACGAAAGAAAATATTGCCGAGCTAGAAAAACCGGCAGTATTCGTGATTGAAAAAGAACAATTTGAGAGAATGTCTCCCGGTGAACTTCGGCAGATGATGGTGTTTGCGGCGATAAACAGAAAGAACCTTTGGCTGGTCATTCCGGACATGCTGGAGGGGGGAAACGGCCAGTTCCTCGAAGATTTGAAATCCCTTGGCGTCCGCATCTCCAGGAATCTGCCTGAAATCGCAAAAAGTTCCGGTGCCAGGGTGATCGGTTTTTCGGACAGGGAGACGGACACGGCCGGAAAACTCAGAATGCGATTAGGGCAAAAAGATCCGCGTCTGGCAAAAGGTGTCAAAGAGTATTTTGCGTTTGAAGGAGGAAACGGATTTTTTCTGGCGCAGCTTGTATCGCAACCTGAAGATCTCGCCGTGATGAACGGATTCCGGTATGACAGGACAGGTCGTTTTCAGGCGGCACTTAACGCCTTCTTGAACCACCTCATGAATAGCTACGTCGTAACGGCTATTTCTGCTTAAGCCCCGGAGGAAATCTTTTAGCGCTGGGCGCAATATTTTTTCAAGATAGCTGGGTTTGTTCGTCCCTGATATTTTGATGGATGCGAACTCGTAACAAAACGTCTCACCTCAGGCCTTAAAATAACGGCTAACCCGTTTAAATAAAAGGAGTTGTAAACTTTTTCCTTCATTTGACACCTCTTGGGCAGGGTGTTAATATGTGCTTTTCCTAGGGGCAGGAAGCATCCAACCATTGCCCGGTGTTTAGTTCCTCAAAATGAAAGTGGAATACCGGGATCTGATTTTACAGGGCACGCGTGGATAACACTCTTTCGACAGCTGAAAAAAAGCGGTTTTTGGATATCATCAGCGGATTCAGGACGGCTCGTATCCTCGTGATCGGTGATTTTATTCTCGATCAGTTTGTTTGGGGAAATGTCTCCCGAATCTCCCCGGAAGCCCCCGTTCCGGTGGTTGAAGTCCAGCGTGAATCGTATATGCCCGGCGGTTCCCTGAATGTGGCGCACAATATTCGTTCCCTTTTGGGTTTGGCCTACCCTTGCGGGGTCGTGGGGCGTGACCTTTACGGGCGGATGCTTCTTAAAACGATGCGCCAACAGGGCATTGAGACCGGAGGTATCATCTATGATCTCGCGCGTCCCACCACGGTCAAAACGCGGGTGATAGCGAATTCCCAGCAAATGGTGCGCTTTGACCGTGAAAAAGCGGAAGATATTTCTCGCGCCAATCTTCTGAAAATTCTCAAATTTGTTCAGCAAAAGATCAAGATGATTGATGTCATTATCCTGGAAGATTACGGGAAAGGGGTCATGCAGCCTTTCCTTGTGCGCGAAGTGGTCAAGTTGGCCCGAAAAAATAAAAAGCCCGTCATCGTTGATCCCAAGGAAAAACATTTCAGCTATTATTCGGGAGTGACCTGTATAACGCCGAACCGCAAAGAGGCTTACGGAGGCTATGAGCGAGCGGTCCGGCCCTATCAGAAAACTCCGACGCTTGAACGAGTGGGATGGGGTCTTATGAAAAAATTGCGGCTCAATTCTGTTTTGATCACACTGGGTGAAGACGGAATGGCGCTTTTTGAAAAAGGGGGGAAGATTACGCGCGTCCCCACGTCAGCCCGTGAAGTTTATGATGTCTCCGGCGCGGGTGATACCGTGATCGGGGTTCTGGCGCTGTCTCTTGCCGCGGGCGCGAAAATGAAGGAAGCCGCGCATATTGCGAATATCGCGGCGGGAATTGTGGTTGGCAAACTTGGGACGGCGACCGCGAGTCAGGAAGAGCTGAAAGAAGCCATCAAAAAGTCATGAGACGACAAGTCCGAATCCTGAGTTACGAAACACGAAGCGTTATCGGGGCACTGATGTCCCAACGCGGCAAACAAAAGTTTTTGAGTTTTCAAGGATGCTTATGAAAGCTCTTGGCGTGATTCCCGCCCGGCTTGGTTCTACGCGGCTTCCGGAAAAAATCCTTCGCGAGATTGCCGGGAAGCCCATGATCCAGCATGTTTGGGAGAACGCCGGGAAAGCGCGAACCCTTGAACGGGTGATTGTCGCCTGTGACGATGAGAAGATCGCGGACTGCGTGAGAGGATTTGGCGGGCAAGCGGTTATGACCCGGCGGGATCATCCTAACGGTACGTCGCGGATCGCGGAAGTCATACAAAAACTTGACCATGAGATCGTTATCAATATTCAGGGAGATCAGCCGCTGGTATCTCCGCAGGCGCTGGATGAGATGGTAAACCTTTTCCGGATTTCCCGCGCTCCCGAAATGCTAACCTTGGCCCTTCGCATGACCGATAGGGACGCGTTCGTGAATCCGAACGTGGTGAAAGTTGTTTGTGACGAGGGCGGAAGCGCCCTTTATTTTACGCGTTCCCCCGTGCCGTATGCCCAGGGGGAACAGGATCGCAATTTTAGTTTTTTGAAGCACCTCGGCGTCTATGGATACCGGCGGGAATTTCTTCTGGAGTTTGTTAAGTGGAAACCCGGAATCCTTGAAATGACCGAAAAGCTGGAGCAACTCAGGGTTCTTGAGAGGGGACGAAAGATTCGCGTCATTGAAACGGATTTTGATTTTATCAGCGTGGATACGGAAGAAGACCTGCGCGAAGTTGAACGAAGGCTTGCGAAAGCCCGAAGTTTGAAATAAGCCCGACTTTCCCGAACACAGTAAAAAATAAATTCAAAATATTTTTTTAAGATAGCGGGGAAGAAAGAGAGGAAGGAAGTTGTCATGCCCAAGTATATTTTTGTGACAGGCGGCGTTGTTTCGTCACTCGGTAAAGGAATTGCGTCCGCGTCTATCGCGAAAATTCTGGAGGCGAAAGGATTAAAAGTCGCCATCCAGAAGCTTGATCCTTATCTTAATGTGGATCCCGGGATGATGGACCCCTATCAACACGGGGAAATTTACGTGACCGATGATGGCGCGGAGACGGACCTTGATCTGGGACATTATGAACGTTATACCCACAGTACCTACGGACGGGAAAATAGTCTTACGAGCGGCCAGGTTTACCACAAGGTCATCATGAAAGAGCGCCGGGGAGATTATCTCGGCGGAACGGTCCAGGTGGTGCCACACATCACGGACACTATCAAGGATGGTATTCGGGACGTGTCGAAAGGGAAACGGCACGATGTGGTTATTACCGAAATCGGGGGCACGGTGGGTGACATCGAATCGCTCCCTTTTCTTGAAGCTATCCGCCAGTTCCGGCATGAAGTAGGGCGTGAAAATTCACTGTTTATCCATCTCACCCTTGTCCCTTTTATCAAGGCCGCGGGAGAACTCAAAACGAAGCCCACCCAGCATTCGGTTGGCACGTTGCGTGAGATCGGTATACAGCCTGATATTCTCCTTTGCCGGACCGAAAAAAAAATTGGGCAGTCGATCAAGGCGAAAATCGCGCTGTTTTGTAACGTGGACATTGAATCGGTGATTGAGGCGCGTGATGTTTCTTCCATTTACGAAGTTCCTCTCGCGTTTAAGGAGCAAGGCATTGACAAGGTAATTTGTCAGAAGCTCAGGATTGAATACAAGGCGGGAAGTCTCCATACCTGGAAAAAGGATGTGGTGGATATCGCGCTTCGACCCCGTTTTTCGGTGAAAGTGGCGGTTGTCGGGAAGTACACGGAGCTTCAGGACGCTTATAAATCTATCTATGAATCGCTAAGGCACGGCGGTATTGCCAGCGACAGCCAGGTTATTATCAAAAGGATTAATTCCGAAAAACTTAAGACGGAGCGTTCGCTTCATGCCTTAAAAGGGGTGGCGGGCATTCTTGTCCCTGGCGGGTTTGGGGTTAAAGAGATTGAAGGGAAGTTGCTGGCGATACAGTTTGCCCGGGAGAAAAAAATCCCTTTCCTTGGAATTTGTCTTGGTATGCAATGTGCCGTGGTGGAGTTCGCGAGGAATGTGCTTAACATGAAGGGCGCCAATTCGACCGAGTTTAACAAGAAGACTCCGTTCCCGGTGATCAGTTTGCTTGAAGAGCAGGAGAAGATGAAAATTCCTGGAGATGCCATGAGGCGGGGGGCTTATCCTTGCGAAGTTAAAAAAGACACGAAGGCCTGGAAGGCGTATAAGACCGAACAAATTTCGGAACGGCACCGCCACCGTTATGAATTTAATAACACCTATCGCGAAAAATTTCAAAAAGCCGGCGTCAAATTCTCAGGAGTTTCGCCGAACGGAAAACTGGTTGAAATGATCGAAATAGAGGACCATCCGTGGTTTTTGGCCTGCCAGTTTCATCCGGAGTTTAAATCGAAGCCTGACCGCGCGCATCCGCTCTTTCGTGAATTTATCGCAAGCGCCTTGGAATATCAAAAGGCCAATTTTCCCAAATCAGCCCTTGAACCCGTCGCAACCCGTCCGGACAGCGAGGAGAAAATAATTATTCATGAATAAAGTCAGCTTAGGCAAAATTATCTTTGGCAACCCTCGACAGCTGGTCCTGATTGGCGGTCCTTGTGTTATCGAGAGCGAACAAGGGGCCTTTAAGCTCGCAAGGGCTATTCAGAAGATTACGGCGCGACTTAACCTCCCGTATGTTTTTAAGGCGAGTTATGATAAAGCCAACCGCTCTTCCATCCGTTCGTATCGCGGGCCGGGCATGCGGGAAGGGCTCAGGATACTCGCGAGAATCAAAAAGGACCTGGGAGTTCCTGTCCTGACGGATATTCATACTCCCGAGCAGGCGGAGCCGGTCGCAGAAGTCGCGGATATCCTCCAGATCCCGGCGTTTTTGTGCCGCCAGACCGACCTTCTGGTCGCGGCCGCCAAAACCGGAAAAATCGTGAACGTGAAGAAGGGGCAGTTTCTTTCTCCTTGGGAAGTTAAAAACATTGTGCACAAGCTTGAAGAGTGCGGCACAAAAAAAATTCTTTTGACGGACCGTGGCTCAAGCTTCGGGTACAATAACCTTGTCAGTGATTTTCGGGGAATTCCGGTCATGCGCTCGTTGAATTATCCGGTTGTTTTTGATGCCACCCACTCGGTCCAAATTCCGGGGGGACGGGGAAACTCGGCGGGCGGCGCGCCCCAATTCATCCCGACGCTTTCGCGTTGCGCGGTTGTAGCGGGCGCTGACGCTGTCTTTATGGAAGTTCACGAAAATCCGTCCCGGGCCCTGTCAGACGGCGCCAATGCCCTCGCGCTAAAAAAACTGGGGCCAATTTTAAAACAGTTGGTAGCGTTGAAGAAAGTTGTCGCCGCGGGAGGAATGGTGTCATGAAAAATCTTCAGAAAATCGGCAAGGAAATTATTAATATCGAGACGAAAGCCCTGATCCGGCTTCGCGGGAAAATCGGGAAAAATTTTGAAAAAGCCGTACTGATGATGGCCCATTGCCATGGCCGGATTATTCTAAGCGGGATGGGGAAACCCGGATTTATCGCCAGGAAACTTGTGGCGACTCTGGCTTCGACCGGGACGCCGAGCCTTTTCCTTCATCCGGCAGAGGCCGTTCACGGTGACCTCGGGATGGTCACGTCCAAAGATTTGATTATCGCGATTTCCCAAAGCGGGGAAACCGAAGAAATTGTAAGGCTGTTGCCAATACTCAAGAAAAAAGGCGTGCCGCTTATCGCCATGACCAGCGTGCCGAAATCGACACTGGCAAAACACGCGGAAGTCGTGCTGGATCTGGGGGTCACTCGCGAAGCTTGCCCGCTCAATCTCGCTCCTTCCGCGTCGACTACGGCCTCTCTCGCGATGGGGGACGCGCTCGCGCTGACCCTGCTTAAAATAAAAAAATTTCGAAGTGAAGATTTCGCGGAGCTTCATCCCGGCGGCAGTCTTGGAAGACGCTTGCTTCGGGTGAAAGACCTCATGCGTACGGGCAAGTCGAATCCCGTGGTCAAGATCGGAACGCCTGTCAGACAGGTGTTGATCAAGATTACGTCCGCGCGGGCGGGAAGTTGCACGATCGTGAACCGCAAGGGTCGGCTGATAGGGATTTTTACGGATGGTGATTTAAGACGTCACCTGCGGCAGCACGGTGAATCGATTTTGAGCCGTCCTATCGAAACGGTGGCGACCTTAAACCCCCGCGTGATAGGAGGGGACAAGCTTGCTGAAGAGGCGTTTCATATTCTCGAAACCCTCAGGATCGACGAAATCCCCGTGGTGGATAAAAAAATGCGTGTTATCGGGTTGCTGGATGTTCAGGATCTTATGAGAGCGGGAATTGTCTGAGAAAATAAATCCTGAAATTTGAAACATGAATCAAAACGCGACACTTTAATTAAAAAGCCGAAGCATTTCATTTTGGGGAACTAGAAACATTAATACTTGGGGTTTGTTTCGGGTTTCTTGCTTCGAATTTCAGGAATGATGCGACGGGTTTTATGGCTAAAAAGAAAGTTTACCGTTATCCGCTTTACTTGTTAGCGCGAATTGCCGCGATGGTTCCGCTGATTTTGCCAAGAGATTGGGCGCTCGCTTTGGCCCGGGCGGCGGGGTACGCGGCGTATCACCTGATTCCTCGCCAGCGAAAAAAAATTATTCAAAACCTGGAGTTCGCCTACGCGGGGGAAAAGACGAAGAATGAAATCCATCGTATTGCTTCCAGGGTCATAGGGAATCTCCTTGAGACATTTGTGGATTTCTTGAGGTTCGCCAAGCTGACTCGGGAAAAAGCTGTGGCATTTATTGATACGGGAGATTCTTGCAATCGCTGTAAAGATATTTTGCAAGAAGGGAAGGGGCTCATTATAATAACACCTCACTTCGGGAACTGGGAGCTCTTGGCCGGAATTTTTGGACTCCAGGGATTTCAGGGGGCGGTGATAGGACGCCGGATTTATTACGCGCCGTATAATGACTGGATCGTCGGTCTCCGAAAGTCGGTGGGTGTGGAGACTATTTATCAGACCGAGGCGGTCCGACAGGTTCATCGCTGTCTTAAAAAAGGAGAGATCGTAGGTCTTTTACCGGATCAGGATATTGACAAGGCGCGGGGGATTTTCGTTGATTTTTTCGGAAAGCCGGCCTACACCTTGACGGCCCCGGTCAAGTTCGCGATGGCATGTGGTTCACCGATGTTGCCCGCGTTTATGATCAGGCGTCCGGGAAACCGGTACCAGTTGGTTTTGGGGGATGTGATACGTCCTTCTGCCGCCGGGGGGAACAGGGACGAAGCGGTGAAAAAATACACAGAAATCTGGATGCGAAGTTTCGAAAAGATAATTCGGGCATATCCCGAGCAGTGGGGATGGATGCATAACCGGTGGCGTACTACCCCGGAAATGATTAAATCGAGTCAAAGGAAGGCTGTTCGTAAATGATAAAAAAATTGATTGTTGGATTTATAGCCCTTGTTGTTTTTTATGTGGTTTTTGTGCAGGTTCAGGTGGTGATTACCCGGCAGGAAAAAGCGAAACAGGTCACGGGAGAAAAAGCGGAGGATTCCGTCCACAAGGTCTATTCCTTTCAGTTTGCGAAATACACCCCGGAAGGCCAGAAAGAAATCGAGATAGAAGGCGACTCGGCCGACATCATGGCGGATACGGTTCATTTGATGAATGTCATGGCCAAGGCTTATGCGGAAGAGGTTCCTGTGACTGTGACGGCGGACAAGGGGCGATACGATAAAAAGGAAAATCTCATTCACATTGAGCAGAACGTGGTGGCGACCACCGAGGACGGCACGCGGCTTTTAACCGAAGAGCTCGACATGCATCCCGACCGGCATGTCATTGAAAATGAAGT
>ERZ795030.4529-NODE-4529-length-13604-cov-4.203410_pt1 | contig 13604 bp, 13 predicted proteins | sample MGYA00375122_ERZ795030 | MGnify/ENA primary metagenome ERZ795030 (study PRJEB30165, sample SAMN05720146) | activated sludge metagenome | isolation source: anaerobic digester from wastewater treatment plant | place: Japan | collected 2015-04-20 ...
GTTTAAGATAAGATGCTCGAACCAACCGACCTGATTTACGAAGGGATTGCGACCCCACATATGCACCCGCATATGCGCCATAAGCAGCGCCATCCGAACCAACCGACCTGATTTACGAAGGGATTGCGACGAGAGTGCAGTTTAAGTTACAGGCGGTGTTTTCATCTTAAAAAAAGGAGAACATGAAAAGAAAGGGAAGTCGCCATGAAAACAAAACAGTGAATCATCTCAGATCAAATGAACAACAAAAATAGGGTCCGCTTGACCATCTCAAAGATGCAAAAAAAGTTGGCCAAAAACCTGCGCGGGGATTTGGATCTACGGATTGCCTCACATTAAAAGTAACCGGGGAGGGGTTGCAGGAAGGAAACAATATGACAATTTGATAAGGGGGCTACATCGGGAAGCAAAAAAATATGGGCTAACCCATTGTTTTAATTGGTGGGCGATCCGAGATTCGAACTCGGGGCCTTTGGTTCCGGAGACCAACGCTCTATCCAGCTGAGCTAATCGCCCGATCTGATGACATCCTTTATCATAGAAGGATATGCAGTAACGACTGGGCGGATTCATACTATGGCTCGTTAAAATATTCAATGTTTTTCTCAAACGAGGAAACCACCAAGAACTTGCTCTAACAAAGCGTCCGCAACCGCTCTTCACTACGCGTTCGTATTAATCTCCGGACATAACCATGACAGGCTTTATCCTCTTTGTTGCAGGATCGGGTATGATTTGCTAAAGGATAGCCATGAAAGGCAAATTGCTCAGAATTTTTTTTCTGATTGTTTTCTTCGCAGCAGTCTTTTTGCGGGGGGGATGGGTTCAGGCCGCGGGCGAGGTTACGAACATGCGCTACTGGACGGCGCCTGACCACACGCGGATTGTTTTCGACCTGACCGAACCGCCTGTTTTCACCACCTCTCGCCAGGACGGAAGCCTGTCCATCACATTTCAGGAAACAGCCTGCGCGGAAACCGTATCCCGGGAAACGAAGATCGGTAAATCGGGGATCCGACAAGTGGCGATCATTGCCCTGAAAGAGGGAGACGTTCTGGTTCGTCTGGAACTGGAAAATGATGTGGAAACCAATGTTTTTCCCCTGAAGAAATTTCTGGATAAGCCGGATCGTCTCGTTGTCGATATCGAGTTGCCGGAGGTGAGTCGTCGGGAAAGCCGTAAACGTGAGCAGATCAGGGCATCAAAGAAGAAAAAGATCATCATTCTCGATCCCGGACACGGCGGAGATGACCCGGGCGCTGTCGGGAAGAATGGGACCCGTGAAAAGGACGTTGTGCTGGCCATAAGCCGGCGCCTGAAAAAAACACTGGACCGGCATGGCTTTTTCCAGGCCTATCTTACCCGGGATGGGGATTATTATGTTCCTTTTGATGAGCGACTGCAGATTGCCCGGGAGTATGGTGCCGATCTGTTCGTCAGTATCCATGCGGATGCGGCGAGAAACCGGGAAGCCCGGGGCAGTTCCGTTTACTGTCTGTCCCTGGGTGGCGCGTCGAGCGTGGCGGCGAAGATTTTGGCCCAGAACGAAAACCTGGCGGACATCGTCGGCGGCGCCCGGGAAGCGGACATGAAGGAGGATACCAACCCTATCCTTATTAATATGTGTCAGACGAATACGATCAACGTTTCCAAGGCATTCGGCATGAGTGTACTGTGGGAACTGAGCAATATCGGCGAGCTGAAATTCGAAAAGGTTCAGGAAGCCCCCTTCCGCGTTCTTAAAATGCCGGAAATCCCGGCCGTTCTGATTGAGACGGCCTATATTTCCAATCCGGAAGAAGAGAAGCTGCTCCGGAGTCCTGCTTTCCAGAATAAACTCTCCGCTACGATCGCCCGGGCGGTGGTTCAGTTTTTCCTGTCGGAATCGTCCGGAGAGGCGCCGATCGTCCTTGCCCAAGGTGGTAAATCCAAGGATCCTGCGGCTCCTGTGGAAAACAGAGCCAAGCCGTTTTTCCTTTACACAGTGGAAAAGGGCGATACCCTGAGTAAAATTGCCCGTCGCTTCAACGTGACCCTGAGCGGCCTGTTGACGCTCAATCAACTGGAAGCCGATGCCCCTCTGTATGTCGGAAAGAAGCTGAAAATCGAAGGGGAACGGAAAGATGAAAACGGCAAAGCCGCCCAGAAGGACGCGGTATGCGATGTTACGGATTCCCCGGGCGCAAAGGAGCCGGAAACGCCCGTCGGGAAAACCGCAAAGAAGCCGTTTTTTTTCTATACGGTGGCCAAAGGGGACACCCTGACTCGGATTGCCGACCGTTTCGGCATGACCCTGGGGAGTTTGCTGACGCTCAACAGGCTGAAGTCCGAAGAGCCCTTGCATGTGGGAAAACGTCTGAGAATTGAGGGGGTTGCCCCGGAGGCGAAGATAAACCAAAAAAAGGAAAGGGACGCAGATAAAACCAAAAAGCAGGACAAACGGCCCCTGACAACCTACCGGGTCAAAGGCGGAGACACGCTTTTGACCATCGCCCGCCGGCAGGGAGTATCCGTGGGAACCCTGCTCAAATTAAATGACATGAAGCTTGATGATCCTCTTTACAAAGATCGCATCCTGATCTTGGGTGAGCAAAACGGAAATCCGTAACGGGGGCATGGTCCATGAAACAATACAGACTTCTGCCGGCTGCTTTTATGGTGCTCCCATTCATGTTTATCGTGCTTATCGTGCCGGTTTTCAGCGCAGATTACCATCACCCGGCCCGGAAAAGTTTCTTTACCGTTAACCCGTCCCTCCGGGCGGATATCCTGGCCCAACAGGCGGCCGAACCGGATGATGTACTTCGCCAAACCGTTTTTGAATCCGTATCTCCCTTTTCCATTGCGCTGGAGGAGCGGAAAACGCAGGAGAGCGGGAATTGGAATGAACTGGATGTGCTGGGTTTCCGCATGTCCCTGTCCCGACTCGACCCTGAGAAGGATGACAAGAGAAGAGAGCGGCAGACCGGTGATGATCTTTTCCTGCCGGACTTCCGTTCCATTTTTTCCCGCGGATCCTTCGGCAGGGACGATCTCGAAGCTTTGGGCGAATTCTTTCGCCCCCAGTTGAAGCTGGGGATAGAATTTTGAGCGCCTCATAAAGTCTAAGGTTTTCCTGTTCGACGGGGAGAAAGGAACCTCAGTTTTTACAGATTCAACAATCTTAAAAGGGAAATTATTGCGAGGGAGGATTGTTTCATGAAAGTTTTCGAAGGGTTTTATGCCTTTGTCTGGCAGGATTTTCGCGAAAATAACTGCAACACCTACTTTATCGACCGGAAAAAGAAAATTCTCATCGATCCGGGGCACGATCATCTGTTCCGCCATGTGGAACAGAATCTGAAGCAACTGGGCGTGGCGCTTTCCCAAATCGATTATGTCTTGGTCACCCACGGGCACCCGGACCACCTGGAGGCGGCCTTTCGTTTGCAGCATCCCTCGCTTCTGGCCATGAGCGGGGAAGAGTATCGCTTCATCAAGAAATGGGCGGGCGAAGACTACGACATTCCCGCACCGGACCTGTACCTGGAGGAGGGGAGCCTCTCCTTGGGGGATGTGGTTTTGGACGTGTACGATACGCCCGGTCACTCGCCGGGTTCGGTCTGCCTGTACTGGGCGGAGCAAAAGGTCCTCTTCACGGGGGATGTCGTTTTCAACCAGGGGATCGGCCGGACGGATCTTCCGGAAGGGAGCGGCCCCCGACTGAAGGAGAGCATCCGCAAGATCAAAGACCTTGACGTGGAATATCTCATGAGCGGTCATGGGGATATCCTGGCCGGCCGGGAGGCAGTCAAACAGAACTTCCGCTTTATCGAGGATTACTGGTTCCAGTACATTTGAGGTGGGCAGGGAGAAATCGTCCCGGACGCGTGTCATAAAAAGGCTTGATTTCTGCGAATTCATATAATAAAAGACCAGTTCGTTTTTAAATACCCTAATTTTTTTAGGACTCCTTGCTCGATCCTGTGATTGGCTACAGAGCCGAGAGGAGGTAGGTCGTTGAGAAGGTACGATGTTGTTTTCATTGCTTTATCGAATCTCCCTGACAGTGAGATCAGCGAGATCGTCGAACGTTACCAGACCATGGTAACGGAGCGCAAAGGGTTGATCATCAAGATTGAAAAATGGGGCAAAAGAAAGCTGGCGTACGACATCAAGAAGCAGAACATGGGGTTTTATGTTCTGTTCGATTTTGCCGGAGACAGCCACATCGTCGATGAAGTGGAGCGCAATCTTAAAATCGACGACAAGATTCTGAAATTCCTCACCGTCAAAACCGCTGAAGAAATTACCGCCGAAGAAGTCGAAGTGATTATCGAAGCGGCTGCCAAGGCAAAAGAACCGGCCGAGGGAGCCGAAAAAACGGCTGCGGACATGGCCGTGGCGGCGGAAACACCGGAAGCAAGCCCGGAGACAAAGGAGGAAGAAAAATGACACCCGGAAATTACCAGCCCCGACCTCAGGGCGCATCCAGACCACAGAAGAAATTTTTTCACAGAAGGAAATTCTGTCGGTTTTGTTCCGATTCCAATTTGAAAATCGAGTACAAGGATCCCCAGTCGCTCCGCGATTTCCTGACGGAGCGAGGCAAGATCATGCCCAGGCGTATTACGGGGAGTTGCTCAAAACACCAGAGAGAGATTACCCTTGCCATCAAGCGGGCCCGGTCGATTGCACTGTTGCCCTTTGTTGTGGCAGACGGCAAGTAAGTCCGAAGAAAACGCTTCGCTGTTCGACAGGATGGCGGGTGATGGATTGCAGTAAGGGACAAGTGGTAACTTTTTGCTCGGTCCGCGTCCCCCCTTGCCCTTGCCGGGGTGTTTAGGCCGGGGTCGTTACAGAAAGTACAGGAGGATTTCAATGCAGGTCATTTTAAAAGAAGATGTCAGCGCTCTTGGCAAAGCGGGAGATGTGGTCAAGGTAGCCGATGGATACGGTCGGAATTATCTGATTCCTCAGGGGCTTGCCGCCGAAGTCAACAGCCGGAATATACGCATGATTGAACAGCAGAAGAAGCAGATTCTGCTGAAAGCGGATAGAGAAAAGAAAAAGGCGGAGGGGTTTGCCGCCCAGTTGTCGGCGGCGGTCTGCACCATCGCCCGGAAAGTCGGTGAGCAGGAAAAATTGTTCGGTTCCGTAAACAGCAAGGACATCGAAGAGAATTTGGCCGCTCAGGGAATTACCGTGGACCGGAAGCACATCGTTTTGGATGAGCCCATCAAAGCGTTGGGCGAGTTCCCTGTAACGGTTAAGTTGAACGCCGGCGTCGCCGCCGAAATTAAAGTCGTGATCGTCGCAGAAAACTGATCCCATCCGTCATCATGGGCCGCCGGATAACGCCGTAAAAAGTTTTCCCGGTTTCGCCTTCATGGCGCTGAACGGATCGCTTTGATTGTCAGGTCTCTGCAATTATGCCCGCAAAAACGGATGTCGAGGCATCCATCTTTAAGGTGCCCCCCCAGAACATGGAAGCTGAGCAATCGGTTCTGGGGGGGATTTTACTTGATAACCACTCATTAAATACTGTTTTAGAAATTCTTTCCGACACCGATTTCTACAACGAGGGTCACCGGAAGGTTTTTAACGCCATTACGGACCTTTCCGAACGGGGCGAGCCCAGCGATCTCATTACCTTAAGCAGTATCCTGAAGGATCGTAAGCAACTGGATCAGGTCGGCGGCATGGCCTATCTGGCATCACTGGTGGACAGTGTGCCCTCGGCGGCCAATATCGCCTACTATTGCCGCATCATTAAAGAAAAGGCGATTCTCCGGAATCTGATCACCACGGCGACGGAGATCCTGCAGAAGACCTATAATGCCGGGACCGATGTCGATGCGGTGCTGGACGAAGCGGAGCGCGCGATCTTCGAGATATCGGAGAATAAAATCCGGCCGTCCTTCTATACGATGAAGGAAGTCGTCAAGGACAGCTTTCGGAAGATCGAGAAACTGGCGGAGAAGAAGGAACTGATCACCGGGGTGCCGACGGGATTCGATAAACTCGACGAAATCACCTCGGGATTGCAGAATTCCGATCTGATCATCATTGCGGGCCGCCCAAGTATGGGGAAAACCGCTTTTGCCCTGAACATTGCCCAGAATGCCGCCCTCAAATCGGGTATTTCCGTGGCCGTTTTTTCCCTGGAAATGGCTAAGGAGCAGCTTGTTTTCCGTATGTTGGCCTCCGAGGCCCGGGTCGATTCCCAGCGGTTGCGCAAGGGATTTCTGGGGGAGACAGACTGGCCGAAGCTGGTCAAGGCCTCCGGCGATCTTTCGGAAGCGGCTATATTTATTGACGATTCTCCTGCGATTACCGTTCTCGAAATGAAGGCCAAGTCTCGACGGTTGAAAGCGGATCAGGGTTTGGGGCTGATCATTCTCGATTATCTCCAGCTCATGAAGGGCGGCGTCTACAAAGAATCACGAGAGCAGGAAATCTCCGAAATCAGCCGATCATTGAAGGCGCTGGCCAAGGAACTGAACGTTCCCATTATCGCCCTGTCCCAGTTGAACCGCAAGGTGGAAGACCGGACAAACCGCCGTCCCCAGATGGCGGATTTGCGGGAATCGGGCGCCATAGAACAGGACGCGGATGTCATTGCCTTTATCTATCGGGATGAGGTTTATAACAAGGCGGAAGACAACCCGGACAAGGGTATTGCAGAAATCATCATCGGGAAGCAGCGCAACGGGCCCACAGGAACGGTCAAGTTGGCTTTCCTGGAAAAATACACCAGTTTTGAAAATCTGGCCCGGCCGGATGCGTATTCAGTTGAGTAGGAGGCGTTCCTCCTGCAGGCAAGGCAGAGCCAACTGCAGTTTCTTTAACGCCTGTTTTTCGATCTGCCTCGCCCGTTCCCGGGTGATATTGTAGTGATCGCCGACTTCCTGCAGGGTCAACGGTTCGTCCGCCATGATCCGATGCTTTATGATAAAGGATTCCCGTTCGTTCAACTTGGCCAGAGCGCCCGAAATGTTCTTCTGGACCAGTTCCATCTCTTCTTTGCGAATCAATTCCGCTTCCTGGTCGTCTCCCTGATAGGTTAAGAAATCCAGATAAGTGGTATCCTCGTTGTCGCTCAGGTACGCGTTGAGCGACACGTCCCGGTTGCTAAGACGAAGCCCCATCTCTTCCACATCGATTTCCTTCACATTTAAGGAATCGGCGATTTCCTTGAATTCCGGGTTTTTTTCGGACAGCGTTTCCAACTCTTTTCGGGCCCGGTTCAGTTTGAAGAACAGTTTTCGCTGAGCCTGGGTGGTGCCGATTTTGACCATGCTCCAAGAACGGATGATAAAATTCTGGATATAGGCACGAATCCACCAGACGGCATAGGAGATCAGCCGGTAACCCTTATAGGGATCAAATTTTTTAACGGCATGCATGAGGCCGATGTTGCCTTCCTGGATCAGGTCGGCCAGTTTTACATTGTAGTTCTTGTACTCGTAGGCAATCTTGACGACGAAGCGCAGATTGGAAACGACCAGTTTTTCCGCTTCCTTAAAGCCCTTATATTTCTTCAGATTGACGGCAAGGCGGAATTCCTCTTCCGGAGTGAGAAGCGGAATCCGATTGATTTCAGCAATATACATTTCAAGCGTGCCGGTTACGGCCGGTAATTTCAAAACGATCCTCCGTTGATACCGTTTGTTTACTACTTCCTTGATAGCCAATTTTGGAGATTAGTCAACGTTTTTTTCGGGGCGGGGCCGGGCTGACCAAACATTGACACCCTTTGGCGCAATGCTTAATATGACGGCAAAATAACGAAAGAGGATGAACTCGCCCATGAAAGCAATGAACAAGATGATGCTGGAGTTTGCCTTTCAAATGGCAAAAAACATCGAAGCGAAGGCCGTACTGCTGTACGCCGACATGGTGCCCGACCAGCGCCTGATCGGGCGCATGGAAGGCTTTCAGATCATTCTTGTCACCCGGGGCGGCGAGGAGTTGCCCGACCATTATCAAGAGTGCGCCACGATTCTGGATGTGCCGGACGTCAATCTGACCCGCATCGGCCAGGTGAAGATCGCCATCACCAAGGGGATCGTGATGGGGCTTTTCACAAAAGGAGATCGCATCGTCTGCTTGAGCGGCGTGCCGCGCTTCGAATATCTGGACAGCCTGTTTGTCCTGGATGTGGGGAAGGAGTTCGAAATTCTGACGTCGGAGGACATTTCCGATATCACCGAAGTCGGGTACCCGGAGGTGTTCGGGACGCTCCTGACGATTGCCTTGGAACTGGCCGCGCAGGGTCGGGAGGGCCGCAAGGTCGGAACGATTTTTGTGCTGGGGGACCACGAAAAGGTTATGCAGTTGTCCAGGCAGATGATCATCAACCCCTTCATGGGATACAGGGAAGAAGAAAGGAATATTTTAAATACGGATCTCAAGGAAACCATCAAGGAACTGTCCGCCATCGACGGCGCCTTCGTCCTCCAGAATAACGGGGTGGTGGTGACGGCGGGGCGGCATCTGAGTGCGGCCCTGGAGAGCAAGGATTTTCCCCAGGGACTGGGGAGCCGTCATATCGCGGCAGCGGGAATCACGAGCATTACCGACGCCGTGGCCGTCGTCATTTCCGAATCGACGGGGACGGTCAGTGTATTCAAAAACGGAAACATCTTTGTGCGGATCGAAAAGCCCACAGAGTAGGAGGAAGCAATGCGTTTTGACAAATTTACTTTGAGAGTACAGGAGGGCCTTCAGGAGGCTCAGAGCATAGCCGGACAGTACGGCCAGCAGGCCATCGAAGCGGAGCATCTGCTCTTGGTGCTGCTGGTGCAGGAGCAGGGCATTGTCGCGGAGATTCTCAAGAAAATGGGTGTTGATCCGGCGAGGCTGGAAGACGAATTGAAAAAATCGCTGGACAAACTGCCAAAAATATCCGGCGGTGGAACGGGACAGGTCTATCTGGGTCCCCGGCTGAACCGGATGCTGGACCGGGCCACGCAGGAAGCCGCCCGGATGAAGGACGAGTACGTCAGTGCCGAACATGTCCTGGTGGCCATGGCGGAAGACAAGGAAGGCGTTGAAGCCCTGCGGAAAAACGGGGTGACCAAGGACGGCATCTTCAAGGTACTCCTCGACATCCGTGGAAACCAGCGGATTACGGACCCAAATCCGGAGGAAAAGTACCAGGCACTCAAACGTTATGCCAAGGATTTCAATGAGCTGGCAAGGAAAGGTGCCTTCGACCCGGTAATCGGCCGGGATGAAGAAATCCGCCGGATCATGCAGGTTTTGTCCCGGCGGACCAAGAACAACCCGGTTTTAATCGGGGAACCCGGCGTCGGTAAAACCGCCATCGTCGAAGGACTGGCCCAGCGGATCGTGAACGGCGATGTGCCGGAGAATCTTAAAAACAAGCGGGTGATCGGCCTCGATATCGGATCGCTTATCGCCGGAGCCAAATACCGCGGCGAGTTCGAGGAGCGCCTGAAGGCGGTCCTGAAGGAAGTGACGAGCGCGGAGGGCGAAATCATTCTCTTCATCGATGAGATTCACACAGTCGTCGGGGCCGGGGCTGCGGAAGGGGCTGTCGATGCCTCCAACATGCTCAAGCCCGCCCTGGCCCGGGGCGAACTGCGCTGCGTCGGCGCCACGACCTTGAATGAGTACCGCAAGCATATCGAAAAAGACCCGGCCCTGGAACGCCGGTTCCAGCCTATCCTGGTCAAGGAACCGACGGTGGAGGACACGATTGCGATTCTCCGGGGTCTCAAGGAACGCTACGAAGTGCACCACGGCGTTCGCATCAAGGATGTGGCGATCATCGCCGCGGCGACCTTGTCCAACCGCTATATCAGCGACCGGTTTCTCCCGGACAAGGCGGTGGATTTGATCGACGAGGCGGCATCCCGGTTAAGAATCGAACTGGACAGCATGCCCGCGGAGATCGATGTCATCGACCGCAAGGTCATCCAACTGGAAATTGAACGGCAGTCTCTGAAAAACGAGACAGACCCGACGTCGGTGGAACGAAGGGATAAGATCGACCAGGAACTGGCGGAGTTAAAGGAAACGATGAACCGGATGAAGCTCCGCTGGTTGTCGGAAAAGGAGATCATCAAGAAAATCCAGCATATCAAAGGGCAGATGGAAACCTTCAAGACGGAGGAACTCAACGCCCAGCGGGATGGTAATCTGGCCCGGGCGGCGGAAATCCGCTATGGAAAGATGGTGGAGTTGAACCGGGAACTGGAGAAAGACCAGGAGCAACTGGAGGGATTGCAGAAAGAAAACGCCATGCTCAAGGAAGAGGTGGATGCGGAAGACGTGGCGGAAGTGGTGGCCAACTGGACCGGCATTCCCGTGGCGCGGATGATGGAGAGCGACGTCAACAAGTTGATCCATATGGAAGAGCGGCTGAAGCTACGGGTTATCGGTCAGGATGAGGGCATTGCCGCCGTCTCGAGCGCGCTCCGCAGAGCCCGTTCCGGTCTTCAGGACCCCAACCGGCCCATCGGGTCGTTTATCTTTCTCGGTCCCACGGGTGTGGGAAAAACGGAACTGGCCAGGGCTCTGGCCGAATTCATGTTCGACAACGAGCAGGCCATGATCCGCATCGACATGTCGGAATACATGGAAAAGCATTCCGTGGCCCGCCTGATCGGGGCGCCTCCGGGTTATGTGGGATACGATGAGGGAGGCCATTTGACCGAAGCCGTGCGGCGGCGACCCTATGCGGTCCTTCTGTTCGATGAGATCGAAAAGGCCCATCCCGACGTCTTCAATATCCTGCTGCAGATTCTCGATGACGGTCGTCTTACCGACGGCCATGGCCGAACGGTGGATTTTAAGAATACGATCGTCATTATGACTTCCAACGTGGGAGGTCAGTGGCTTCAGGACCAGAAGATGGATGAACAGGAAAAACGCCGGCGCACCATGGATACGCTGAGGGCAACCTTCAAACCGGAATTCCTGAACCGGATCGACGACATCATTACGTTCCGCCCCTTGGAGATCGAGGACATCGACCGAATCATCCTCATCCAGCTCGCCCTGATTCAGAAAAGGCTCGACGAGCGCAAGCTGGTCATCGAATTGACAGAGAAAGCGAAACATTATATAGCGCAGGAAGGTTACAGTCCTGCTTACGGGGCGAGACCCCTGAAGCGGGCCCTCCAGAAACTCATCCTGGATCATCTGGCCCTGAAAATTCTGGACGGGACTTTCAAGGAAGGCGATAACATCTTGATCGATCTCGATAAGCAGAAAACGATCGTTTTTAAGAAGCAATAAAATAAGGAGTGTAAATATATGAATACATTGAGGACCGTTTTTTTGCTGGGTGCTCTGACGGGCCTGCTGATGTTGATTGGCGGGTATTTCGGCGGCCAGACGGGCGTGGTCATTGCGTTTGTCTTCGCCATGATCATGAACTTCGGCAGTTACTGGTTTTCCGACAAGATTGTTCTGCGGATGTACAACGCCCAGGAGGTGACGGAGACCCAGGCGCCGGAATTTTACCGGCTGGTGAAGAACCTGGCCATGAAGGCTTCCATGCCTATGCCCAAGGTGTACATTATTCCCCAGGATACGCCTAATGCGTTTGCGACGGGGCGAAACGAAAACCACGCCGTGGTCGCCGCGACGGAGGGGATTCTGCGGATCCTCAATCGGGACGAGTTGGAGGGCGTCATGGCCCATGAACTGACCCATATCAGAAACAAGGATATGCTCATCGGTTCCATCGCGGCGACGATTGCCGGCGCAATCGTCATGCTGGCCAACATGGCCCAGTGGGCGGCTATCTTTGGTGGTTTGGGTGGTCGGGATGATGATGGCGAGGGCGGTGGCGGTAACATGATCGGCCTGATCGTCATGGCGATTCTGGCACCGCTGGCGGCGACGATTATTCAGATGGCCATTTCGCGGTCCAGGGAGTACATGGCCGATGCGGGCGGCGCGAAAATTTCGGGTAAACCCTACGGTCTGGCCGGCGCCCTGGAGAAGATTTCCCTGGCCTCCCGTCAGATTCCCATGGAGGCGAATCCTCAGACGGCCCACATGTTTATCGTTAATCCGCTTTCGGGCCGCGCGCTGATGAACCTCTTCAGCACCCATCCGCCGGTGGAGGAAAGAATCGCCCGACTGAAGAGGATGATGCCCGGGCGGTAAAAGAATCGCCCCTTGGCGACCCATGGAAGCAAGGGGTAATTTGATCCGATGATCATCAACCGCCCGTTTTTTGCCGGGCGGTTGATTTATTAAAAAGGGAAGGTGGGGGTTCGCATGGCTGAAGAAAAACAGGAGAAGGGGTTTGTCGTCCGGGATAAAAGATATTTTGACGAAGAGGGAAATGTCCGGCCGGAAGATACGGCGACGCCGCCGTCGGAAGGGCTTGCGGAAGAACTTTTTAAAGAAGAGACCGGACCGGGTCCGGACGGCGAGGAGAAAAAACCGGCGGAAGACTCCTACCCGGAGGTCGATTTCATCGGCTTCATCATTTCCCTGAGTACAACGGCCATGTACCATTTCGGCGACATTCCCGATCCCTACACCCAGAAACGCGAAAAGAATCTGGCGGCCGCCAAACAGACGATCGACATCCTTAATATTATATATGAGAAGACCCGGGGAAACCTCGACGAGCAGGAAAAACAACTTCTGGAAGAAGCTCTTTATGAATTGAGGATGCGCTTTATAAAGGAAAAAGGCTCGCCATGATTGAGGTTTTTTCTCCGGCCAAGGTCAATCTCCATCTCCGGGTACTCCGAAAACGGCCGGACGGATACCATGATATCGCCACCCTGATGCAGAAAATCAGCCTCTGGGATACCATGGTGTTTTCCCACCGTGGAGAAGATATCGTCATCCGATGTCCCGGCTACCCCCAATTGGCAAGAGAGGATAATATTGTATACAGGGCCGTTAAGGCCCTTTTTGCTGCAACCGGTTGCCGGGCCGGGATTGAAATTGTTCTTCATAAAGCCATTCCGATAGGTGCGGGACTGGGCGGCGGCAGTTCCAACGCCGCCACGACCCTGATCACCCTGAATGATATGCTGCACCTCAATCTTTCCCGCGACGAACTGATGAAAATCGGCGCCCGCCTCGGGGCCGATGTGCCGTTTTTCATCTACGCCGATCGGGCCTGGGCCTTCGGGATCGGGGACCTCCTGGAACCCGCTGCTGACCTGCCATCCCTGTGGTTTGTTCTCGTCAATCCACGTTTCGAGCTCTCTACGGCGCGTGTCTATCAGGGACTTAATTTAACGTTGACAAACCAACCAATAAATTATAGCATCCCCCGATTTTCTACGATAACCGATGTAGTAGAAGGTCTGCATAATGATTTGGAAAAGGTCTCCCTCGCCCGCTACCCTGTGCTGCAAGAACTCAAGAATCGCCTGATGGGGCTGGGTGCCCGGGGAGCATTGATGTCGGGAAGCGGACCTACGGTGTACGGGATCTTCGACCGGGAGCGTGAAGCGCTGCAGGCAGTAGACGTCCTGAAAGAGAACGAAAACCGGTTTGTCGCGGCCGCCTGCTCCTTGTGAGCCTCCGGGAAGCTTTTCCTGCATGAACGGAAGACCGTTTTGGGGCGTCGTCAAGCGGTAAGACACAAGATTTTGGTTCTTGCATTCGGAGGT
>ERZ795030.4530-NODE-4530-length-13600-cov-7.322554_pt1 | contig 13600 bp, 12 predicted proteins | sample MGYA00375122_ERZ795030 | MGnify/ENA primary metagenome ERZ795030 (study PRJEB30165, sample SAMN05720146) | activated sludge metagenome | isolation source: anaerobic digester from wastewater treatment plant | place: Japan | collected 2015-04-20 ...
ACTTCGATGACATAGACTTGACCATCTTTTTCTTTGACATCGACGCCATAGAAACCATCGCCGATGGCGTTGGCGGCGCGAAGGGCCAGATCGACGACTGTGGCCGGTGCATCTTCAACTAAATAAGTGGCGACCGGTCCGACGCTGGCCCGGCTCTTGTTGGCGTTCCAATTATAGATTTGCCAGTGGTTGCGGGCCATGAAATATTTGCAGGCATAAAGCGCTTTGCCGTCGAGAATGCCGATGCGCCAGTCAAACGAACTGGGAATATACTCCTGGGCGATCAAGAGGGCGCTGAGGCGAAAGAGCTCCCTGAGTTTTAATTTTAATTCGTCCAAATCAGAAACCTTAAAGACGCCGCGCGAGGAGGCGCTGTCCGGTCTTTTTAAGATGATCGGGAAAGTGAACTCACCCGTAATTTTTGCCAGCGGAGTTTTTGAACTGACAATCATCGTCTTAGGCGTCTTGATGTTTTCGCTTTTCATGCACTCGTGGAAATATAGCTTGTTGGCGCAGCGCAAGATTGACCACGGATCATCGATGACGACGAGACCTTCGGCATAGGCATAGCGCGAAAACTGGTATGTGTAGTTATCGACATTCGTCGTCGCGCGAATAAACAAGGCGTCAAACTGCGGGACGCGCGAATAATCGGCCTTGGTAATAAATTCGGTATAGAAGCCGACTTTGTGGGCGGCCTCGACGAAGCGATCAAGGGCTGTTTTACCCGACGGCGGGGCCGGCTCTTTGGGGTCGACGAGGATGGCCAGATCGTATTTGTATTGCTTGATTTTTGAAATCGCATAGCGATTGTGGGCGAAGTAGTGCTTGGCGTCGGCGATGACGTAGTCGTCGACTTCGATGTCGTTAACCGTTAAAATGCGGATTTTTGAGAGGAGCCAATTTCCTTGCTTAACGAATTTGAGTTCTAAAAACGGCGTTTCAAAAAGGCGGTGCATCGCTTTGCCAAGCCTTTCAAAGCGCGGTGGCGTCGTTCGGCCAAAAATTACTCGCAGAACGATTTCTTTACGGGTCGAGTGTTTAAATGACTCCTGAATAAGGTCAAATACTTCATCCCCGAGCGATTTGGTGATTGTTTCATCGGTGGCGTCTTCAAGCGTCGCGACATTAGGAATGGCGCGCAGGCCGCGCGCCGACGCTAAAAGCGAGACGTAATAACCGATCGTCTGATAGCCGAGTTTGGTGCAGAAGTTAAAGACGCGCAACTCTTTGGCATATTGATAACTGGTGTCGTTAAGAAAAGTTTCGGCACTGATGACTTCTAAGTTGGGAATACGCGTCAGCCAATCAATTTTTTGATCGACGATGGCGACATTGGCTAAGTAGCGTTTTTCTTTGGGGTTCTCTTTGAGAACAAGAAGCATTTTATCGGCATGTTCGCCACTTGCATAGTAATCCTTGATCACTTCGATTTTGCGAAAGCCAAATGAGCGGTACCACTCAATTGTGGCCGCATCTTTACTATCGACTTCAAGGCTCAAGTGGCCGATGTTTTCGCCGAGGGCCAGATCGATGATGTGCTGCATGAGAACATGGCCGAGCGATTGATGGCGATACTCAGGCAAGATGGCAATCGAATAGAGACGCCAAGTCTTGCGAAAGCGAAAGATGGTGGCACTTCCCACCGGTCGATCATCAACCTCGATGATATAAAGGTCTTGATGGGTGCTTGAAAGACTTCGCAGCAAAGAGGAAAAAGAAAAACGCCGATTTGGAGCAAAGCATTGTTCCTCGAGCGCTTTTAAAAAGGCGATGTCGGTCGAATAGGCTTTTCGTATTTTTGGCATATGACCAGGGGTAATTTAAGTAAAGGCGGTGTCGGCCCCCATCTCACCTCGAAAACACCTATGAACATTATATGCTCATCCTAAAAAAAGAGGTGATGAAAAAGAAGTAAAAAGATCGAATTTTAAAAATGCACCTTTATCGGTTGCATTTTACTGATTCCTTTCGCGATTTGATTTATCGATGCGCTTTTTAAGACAAGCCCCGCAGTAACCGTATATTTCCATCTTGTGATTCATGATTGTAAAGTCTTTATCCGCGATGAGCGGTTCGTAATTAGTGAGTGGACAATTGTGAATCGCAAACATCTTGCGGCAGTCAAGGCAGATGGCGTAATGGCTGTGCCTGTGGGTGGAAAGTTCATAAAGAGCGGCGCTGCTCTCGGTCAGAGCGATGCGGCGGACGAGTTCGGCGCTGACGAGGGCATCAAGGCCGCGGTATAGCGTCGAAGGCCAGATTTTGTCGTTACTTTTTAAGATTTCGGTCGTGATCTGAAGAGCTGAAAGCGGCGAAGAAGCCTCCCGTAAAACATTGACAATCGCTTGCCGAACGCGCGTTTTTTTTAAGTCTTTCGGCCATTTCGAATCAGTCATTCGCTCTCCTTAATCTTTCGAGGCGCCGCTTATTGATAATCCATTTGATAAAGACGACGGCAACAAATATTATAGCACCGATTAAAACGATGGTTGCACCCGCTCTCTGGTTGGCGTAAAACGCCACGACGAGTCCCGCGACGGTGTAAAGGACGCCGAAGCCGACCGATAAAAGGAGCGTCTTATAGAACCCTTTTTCAAACTGCATCGCGCAGGCGGCTGGAAGAATCATCAGCGATGAGACGATCAAAGCCCCGACCGTCTTGGCGGCGATGCCGACGGTGATGGCTGTCAAGAGGGTGAAGATAAAATTGATAAGCGAGACTTTGACGCCGGATAATTTCGCCATTTTTTCGTCGAGGGTCATTAGATATAAATCTTTTACAATTACGAGAAAGACGAGCAGGATGACAGCGGCGATCGAAACGATGAGCAACAGGTCATTTTGACTGACGAGAGTGATGCTTCCAAACAGATAGCTGTTAAAGTTTACGCCACTCGGAATATAGGTGCTCAATAGTCCAGCCGCCGAGATGCCGATGGTGAGGACGACGGCCATGCCCAGATCCTTGTTTTTGGGCAATTTCTTCTGAATGCCTTCGATGGCAAAGACGGCGATGACGCAGGCGATGATCGCTCCGACGATGGGATTAAAGCCGATGAGCAGACCGGCCGCCACGCCCGCCAGTGATGTGTGAGCCAGCGTATCGCCGATCATCGACGAGCGTTTTAAAACCATGATCAAGCCGATTAAAGGAATTATTATCGCTAAAGCAATTCCGACGATAAATGCCCGCTGCATGAATTCATAGGCAAAGATATTCATCATCGCTCCTCCTTAAGCCGTTCACTATCCAAATTGACAATGTGATTGCAGTTGTTGTTGGAGCACGCCTGGCTGTGCGTTGAGATGATAATCGTCGTCGCCTTTTCAAGACTGATCTTTTTTAACAAGGAAAAGAGCGCCTGCGAAGATGCCTCATCAAGGGCGCTTGTCGGTTCATCGAGAATGAGAATCTCGGGGCGGCTGACAAGACTTCGGGCCAGTAAAACTTTTTGCTGCTGCCCGCCCGATAATTTGGCGAACAGACGATTTTGATAAGTCTCCATGCCAACTAATTTCAAAGCCTCAAAAACGCGTTCGCGATGACTTTTTTTAAGTATCTTTATTACACCTAATTCCGCGTGCAAACTAGAGGCCACCAACTCTTTGACTGTCGTTGGGAAACCGGCGACGTTGGCGGTGGCGTTTTGCGACAAATAGCCAATTTTCGTCCAGTCATTAAAGGTCTTGATGTCCTGACCGAAGATGGCGACGGTTCCAGTCGTCGGTTTAAGTTCATTGAGTAAGATTTTTAAAAGCGTTGTTTTACCGGTTCCGTTTGATCCGAGGATGGCTAAAAAATCACCTTTCTTAATATCTAAAGAGATATGGTCGAGGACGTGATGCGTCTCATAGGAAAATGTGACATCTTTGATTGAGATAACATTCATATCAAATAAACCCTTTAGCAATGGCTACCAGATTATCTTTCATTATTGAAAAATAGTCCTCTCCGCTATTGATTTGTGCGGTGGTCAGCCCTTCGAGGGGACTGAGTATCTCGAGTTCGGCTCCTGTTTCGGCGATGATCGTTAAAACGGCATCGGAGGGATTAAGCGATTCGGCATAGACATAGCGAATGTCATTTTCCTTGACGATATCGATGACGCTAGCGATATCCTGCTGCGTCGGTTCCTGTTCGCTATCATGCCCGCCGATGGGAAGGGCGATGAGATTGTAGGCATCGGTCAAATAGCCAAAAGCGGCGTGGCCGGTGACGAGGTAATTACCGGCGCCCGGCGCCAATAAAACAGTATATTGTTCGTGTAGCTTATCGAATTTGTCAGCAAAAACCGAATAGCGTTCTTCGTAATAAGCGGCATTTTGCGCATCGATGCCGACGATGGCGTTTTTAATGTTTTCCATCTGCTTTTTGGCATTTAATGGACTGAGCCATGTATGCGCATCCTGATGATCATCTTCGTTTAGTAAAGTAAGGCCCTGACTTGTTTCAATATATTGAAGTTCAGGATTGCCGACGGCTTGCTGGAGACTCTCAACAAAAGGTTCAAGGCCGGCACCGTTATAGATAAATAGATCGGCTTCGCTGAGAGCGACGATATCGCCGGTGGTCGGCTCGTAACCGTGTATTTCTCCTCCGGACGGGATGATACTTTGGACATCGACATATTGACCGCCGACTTTGCGGGCAAAATCTTCCATCACAAAAAAACTGGTCATGATCTTGATTTTATCGTTCGTCATCGAATCATTGCACCCTGATAAAATAAGGGTTATAAGCGGAAGATATAAGAGTAATTTTTTCATCTTTAAATGGTAATGCGAATCATTCGCAATTACTACAATAATACGCATTTTCGTTTTCGTCAATCAAATCACTTGCCCGGTGAGAGCACTTTTCTATGTTATTAGTTACATCTTTTATAAAATAAAATTACAAGAACTTTTACCGTCTTAATTTAAGGAGAAACACCATGAAAGTATTTATTGTCGGCGGAACCGGCCTCATCGGAAGCGAAACAGCCCGTGAACTCATCAGCCGCGGCCATCAGGTGACCGCGATCGCTTTACCGCCTTTACCCAAAGGCGCGCTTTTACCTCCGGAGATGCACATCGAGTACGGAAACTATATGGAATTAAACGATGAACAACTCAAAAAACATCTTGCCGGCATGGATGCGCTCGTTTTTGCGGCCGGCGTCGATGAACGCATCGAAGGTCCGGCACCTATCTATGATTTCTTTAAAAAATACAATATTGATGCCCTTGAGAGATTGATTAAAGTCGCAAAAGAGGTCGGTGTCAAACACGTCAGCATCTGCGGTTCGTATTTCTCGTATTTCGCCAAGAAATGGCCCCATCTTGAACTGACGAAACATCATCCCTATATCCGCTCGCGCATCGACCAAGAGAAAATGGCTCTTTCATATGCCGAAAAAGGTTTCGATGTCTCAATTCTTGAACTTCCCTATATCTTTGGCGCGCAGCCGGGCCGCAAGCCGGTCTGGGTTTTCCTCGTCGAATCGATTCGCAAGATGAAGAAAAGTACCCTCTACACTCAGGGAGGGACGACGATGGTGACAGTCAAACAAGTCGCTCAAGGTATCGCCGGGGCGCTGGAAACGACTAGCGGCGGAGTCGCTTATCCGTTTGGCTTTTATAATTACGAATGGAAAGACTTTCTAAAAATCGTCCACAAGCACATGGGTTATCCTCGCGAGCGGAAAGTCGTAACAATTCCGAATTTCCTTTTTGCTCTCCAAGGCGCGCAAATTAATAAAGCGCACAAGAAGAAAGGCACGGAGGGCGGTCTCGATATGGTAAAATTTACTAAGCTGCAAACTGCCAATCTCTTTATCGAACCGGAAGAAGGAGCCTTGCGCCTCGGTGTCAGCGAAGACGATATCGATGCCGCAATCGGCGAATCGGTGCGCCTTTCCCTTGATATTCTCGAGGCGAAAACTACCGATATCGTCGACATGAAAAGCTAAACTTATCGGCAAAAAAGCAAGTCTTATTATTTACACTTGTTAAAATGTTAGTATAATAAAATTATAAGCGAGTGCTTATGCCTTATTCATGGGCCAGGAGGATTTTTAATGATTAATGAATTTGGACTAGACTATGTCGTGCACCTTCTTCTCTTGATCTTTGTCGGAGCTTTATGGGGCGGCGTCATCCGCATCGTCCGCGGCAAAGTTCTCATCGGTGTTCTCTACATCTTAACAGGTGCTTTCTTCGGAATCGGCTGGATCATCGACTTGATTAACATGCTGACCAAGAAAAATTTCGCCAACGGTTAGTCCTGAACAAAAAGAAAAGAATCGTACATGCTTGGGCATGTACTTTTTTTATCTTTTTTTGATTACTTTAGTTATTATTGCGACTTGATGTTGCTATAATTATTACGCATTAACGAGGTGAGTTTATGATTGAATTAAAAAGCATTACCAAAGATTATTTAAGCAGTGATAATGTCACGCATGCCCTGAAAGGCATCGATTTGAACTTTCGCAAGTGCGAGTTCGTCTCGGTTTTGGGCGCTTCTGGCTGCGGCAAGACGACGATGCTCAACATCATCGGCGGACTCGACCGCTATACGGAGGGCGATTTGCTCATCAACGGTCGCTCGACCAAACAATATAAAGGCAGCGACTGGGATGCCTACCGCAACCGCTCAATCGGCTTTGTCTTTCAAAGTTATAACCTCATTAATCATATTTCAGTTTTAGCTAATGTTGAGCTCGCCCTCACTCTTTCGGGTGTGTCGGCCAAGGAGAGAAAAGCGCGCGCGACAGAGGCTTTAATTCGTGTCGGTCTTGAAGATAAACTCACCAAAAAACCCAATCAGCTGAGCAATGGTCAGATGCAGAGAGTGGCGATTGCCCGAGCCTTGATTAACGATCCGGAAATCGTCTTGGCCGATGAACCCACCGGCGCCCTCGACAGCGTCACTTCCGTGCAAATCATGGAGATTTTAAAAGAAATTGCTAAGGATCGCCTCGTGATCATGGTTACGCATAATCCGGAAATTGCCGAACATTATTCGACGCGCATCATTCGCCTCCATGATGGTTTGGTCACCGATGATAGCAACGCTTATGACGGAACGACCGCCTCCCCTTGCCAGGTAAATACTGACGCGGTCACTAAAGATTATAAAAAGAAGACGGCCATGTCTTTCGTGACGGCTTTTATGCTTTCGCTAAGAAACCTGGCCACCAAGAAGTCGCGGACAATCCTGACCTCGTTTGCTGGTTCAATCGGCATCATCGGCATTGCCCTTATCCTCTCTTTGTCGTCAGGCTTCAGCAACTATATATATCAGGTTCAAGTCGATACATTGTCGACCTATCCAATCACGATTGAAAAAGAAACGACCGATTACTGGGCGCTTATGCGTGGTATTCGTGCCAACGATGAAGATGCCGAGGAATATCCTGATTCGGAAGTCATCTCTTCTAATCCCATCACTTCTACTTTTGTCTCGACCGTCGGCGAAGAAGCGCACGAAAACGATTTAAAATCTTTAAAGACGCACCTTGAAACCGAAGAGTTTAAAAAGAAGTATGAAGGTGACTATTCAGCAATTCAGTATTCTTATGATATCGAATTTCGGATTTATTCTTCGACTTATGACAATACTTCAAACAGCATTTTATTACCGCTTCCTTTCCCGCCGGCTTTCGATGTCGAGCGCTATCTTAATCTTCGGTCGATTTATAGCGAGATGCTAAATAATGTCAGTCTTATCGAGGCCCAGTATGAATTATTAGCGGGCGAATACATCGATCCAGAAGAGGAAGACGACAATCACAAAGTGGCGATAATCCTCGATGAATACAATCGCATACCTGATTATGTTTTAGCTAGTTTAGGGCTCGTCAGCATCGAGCAGTTAATCATCGGCACAAGCGGTTTTTCAATCACCTTTGAAGACATGATGAATCTGCGCTTAAAAATGCCGTTGGCCGCCGAGCTCTATGACGATGTCGATGACGACGGCGATTACGAAGGGATAAGGGACAATCCCGGATTAATGAAAAATGTCCTCGATGATGCCATCGAAATCGAAGTGGGCGCCATTTTGCGCGCTCGCCCTAATATCAGCGCGACTTCGCTTTCTGGAAATATTGGCTATCTCAGTTCTCTCACTCGCGAAATTATCGAGCGAACTAATCAAACCCCGGTTGTCGTCGCTCAAAGAGCGAATGAAGAAATTGATGTCACGACTGGAATTCCTTTTGAGGGAGATGTCACTATTGAGACCCGCTATCAGAACTTTGGCGTGTGCGATCTCGATAATCCTGATTCAATCAACATCTATCCGACGAGTTTTGAAGCCAAAGATCGGCTGGTGGCGATGATCGATGATTACAACGTCGATAAAAGCGACAGCGAAAAAATAAAATACACCGATTATGTCGCCATTTTAATGTCCTCGATTACGCTTATTATCAATGCGATTACGATTATCCTTGTCGCCTTTGTTTCAATCTCTCTTGTCGTGTCTTCAATCATGATTGGCATCATCACCTATATCTCGGTTCTCGAAAGGACTAAAGAGATTGGCATCTTGCGAAGTATCGGAGCCCGAAAGCGCGATATCTCGCGAGTGTTTAATGCGGAGACGCTCATCATCGGCGGGTTTGCAGGCGCGCTAGGCGTCGGTATCGCCGCAATTTTAAACTGGCCGGTCAATTTGATCATCAATAGTTATGTTGATGTCGGAACGATTTCCGTCTTGCCATGGTATGCGGTTTTCATTTTAATCGCCATCTCCATGGCCCTGACTCTGATCGCCGGATTAATTCCCTCGCGCATCGCCGCGAATAAAGACCCAGTCATTGCACTACGGACGGACTAATCGCATGAGAATTATCGGAAACTACAAGGATGACCAATACGAATACAAGGGCGTCGAGAAAATTCGCAAAATTGTCCGCGCCGTCGTTTTAGACGAGCAAAATCGCATCGCCCTCACCAAGATTAATAACACCGACAAATTCGGCATACGCGATTACTATGAACTCCCCGGCGGCGGCGTGCAGAAGGGCGAGACCTTGCTGCGGGCACTGTCTCGCGAGATGGAAGAAGAAATTGGCTGCGAGATAAGCGTCATTAAAGAAATCGGAAAAGTTATCGATTACTATAATCTCATCCTTCGCGAGAATCACAATTATTTCTATCTTGTCCGCGTTTCAAACCGCGTTCCGAGCCGCCTTGAACCCGAGGAAATCGAGCGCATTGAAGCGATTGTCTGGGTGCCGATTGACGAAGCCATTCGTTTATACGAAAAGATGCAAAATATCCTCGTCGGAAAATTGGTTAAGCAAAGGGAACTTCCAATCTTGCAAAGAGCTCAAAAAATGATTAATAGTCTTTGACAACTTCGCATTGTCTATATATCATTATTTAGCGTAGTTAACTGGCGATCGTGGTGAAGTGGTTAACACATCTGGCTGTGAACCAGACATTCGTGGGTTCGATTCCCATCGTTCGCCCCATATGACAAAAACACTCGATTAAATCGAGTTTTTTATTTCTACGGGTATCAATTGGGTATCATTTTGGTACAAGATCTAGTTAATATCGATTAAATCTGCAAGATTCTTTTCCGCATTTTCACTATCGAAAGGGAGCTTTTTATAAAACAATTCTCGAAGCGAAATTAATGCATGCCACAGTCTCTGTTCTTCCTTCTCAGAGAAAAGATCTGTTTACAAGCGGGAGATAAAAACGGTTACATTATTGTAAATAGCATTGTTTAAGGCATATTCCCTTTGTATACTTATATGTATAAAATTTCATGATTAACGTATTTAAAAGTATTACTCAAATTCGACTGGATGATCATAAATCGCAGGCTTCAGAGGCCGATGTTTTAACAATTGACGAGAATAAGATTGCATCGATATTCATTCCTGCTGTGAGCCCAAACGGCGCGGGAATTGACATATTCGTCAAAGAAGGAGAACAAGTATCGGTCGGGACATTAATCGGACGGAGGAGAGATTTTTATGTGCCGATTTTCTCTTCTGTATCAGGTGTCGTTAAAGGCCGAGTGAGCAGGCACAATCCGCTTGTAGGAAGAGCCACCGAGCATTTAGAAATCGCTAATGATTTTAAAAAGACAAGAGCTGAACCCCTGAAAACCATTTCTTTTGATAGCGATCCCAAAGATATTATCGCCGCCATTAAGGAAGCCGGAATCGTCGGTTTAGGCGGCGCTGGATTTCCCACATATTTTAAATATGAAAATAGTACTAATATCGATACTGTCATAATTAACGGGGTAGAATGTGAGCCATATTTATCTACCGACTATAAACTGCTTCAATATCACGCTCTTGATGTTATTAAGGGCAGCGAACTCCTTCGATTAGCCGCTCAAGCGAATACTGCCATCATTGTTCTAAAAAAGAATAAAACGGCCCTTGTCGAGGTTCTTAAGAAACACTTAGAAGATTTTCCACACATGGTCATCAGATTGGTCCAAGACATATATCCTATGGGCTGGGAAAGAGCGCTGGTTAAACGCATTCTTAATCGAACATACAATGATTTTCCAAAAGAAGCGCATGTAATTGTCAACAATGTCGCGACAGCGATGGCGACAGCGCAGGCTTTGCTCAAAGGCGAACCGCTTACTCATCGCACGATTACGATATCCGGAAACGCCATCACGCAAGCAGTTAATATTCGAGCGCCGATCGGCACTCCGATTTCGCAAATCGTCGAAGAAGTTGGTGGATATACCACTGATGAAGTTATCGCCTTTACCGGCGGACCGATGACATCGCGACCTGTCAGCGACGATTCCTATGTCCTCCAGGCTTCAATGAACGGGTATACGGCAGTTAAGCCCGTCTCTTATCATTCGGTGCCATGTCTACGATGTGGCGCTTGCAATGCGGCGTGTCCGGCCGGTATTCAGCCGATTGAAATCAAACTGGCCCTCGATAGTAATAATACCGATCGTTTAATGAAACTAAATGTGAATCGATGTGTCGAATGCGGAATCTGCTCCTATGTGTGCCCATCATTTATCGAAGTAGCAGACGCCGTCATTCGCGCCAAAATCAGAGTTCGCCTGCAAAATGCCAAATCTGAAATTGCCAAAAAAGGAGCGGTCAAATGAAATTTATCGTTCAACCTCCTCCTTTTACGCGCCGCCAACGTTCAACGACTGGCATCATGTATGAACTGAGTGCTTTACTCGGATTATTGTGGATTGCCGCGCTCGTCTATAATTTCACGATTGCCCCCAGCTACGGGCTAAAAGCCATCCTGATGGTTGTTGTGGCGGTGGTGACAACGCTGATTTGTGATGTTTTAGTGGGTGCTATCTCTTATCGTGATAAAGAAAAACCATTCGGTCGATATTTATTTACGAGGATTAAGGAAAATTACAGTCTTGTAACGGCTCTCATATTTGCCTTATCATTACCGATTGGCACGCCCTATTATGTGATTATCATCGGCAGCTTATTTGCCACATTAATCGTCAAATATGCGTTTGGCGGATTCGGCGCCAACATCTTCAATCCCGCCGTTTTCGGACGCATCTTTGTCACTTTTGCTTTTGGTTCGCAGTTAAGGGCCTTTATCGGCACTGTTCCGGGCAACATCGCTTCGCTGACGGATGTCGGAGCGACGGTAACAACTTCTTTTTCAAGCCTCGGAGTCAAGTGGATTAGCGATTCGCTGGCGGGCCTTAATGTCACCATGGGGCAATTATGGTTAGGCAATTATTCAGGAGCGATCGGTGAGACGTTTACCGGCCTCATTCTTCTTCTCGGCCTTTATATGATCGTGCGGAGAATTTGCAACTGGCGACCGATTGTCGCTTACTTATTGACGGTAACTTTGACGGCCCTTGTCGTCGCTTTAATTGCCGGCCTTAATCCCGGGACATATATCTTGCTCCATCTAGCGATGGGAGGACTGATGTACGGCGCGGTTTTCATGATTACCGATCCGGTCACTTCGCCGACATCGATGTTCGGCAAGATTTTAATCGGCGTCATTGCCGGATTCATGACGGTTTTGATAAGGATTCAGGGCGGATATCCCGAAGGCGTTACTTTCGCCATCGCCATCGCTAATTTGGTATCGCCGTTAATCGATCGCTTTGCCACCGGCATGACGAATAATAAGAACTTAAAAAAATGGTCGGTTATCTTATCGGTTTTGCTCCTGTCATTAGCCTTAAACGGAGGTTTGGCATACTACAATACGCAAGTTCAGAATCCCGAACCCGAAGAATCTCAGTTGGTGCTTGAAGTTACCAATGACTTACTGGCAGAAGAGCTGAAAACTGATTATGTTGTTGAGGTGATCAAATGAATAAATTCGTAAAATTACCTCTTTTCTTAGCGACGGTTGCCCTGATTGCCGGAGCGGCTTTGGCGAGTGTCAATTATTTTACTTTGCCGATAATCACAAGGCGCGAGCAAATGGCGCTTGATGCCGGCTATCTCGAGCTTCTGGAAATTGATGAGAGCAAATATGCCAGCCTTAATCGCGTTCCGGAATCAGGCACGATTGCCGCCGCGGCGGAGCTCAGCGCAAAAGGCATCATCGACTATGTCATGTACGAAAATAAAAGCGATGATTCGCTGTTCGGCATCGTTTATAACGGCTCGGTCAGCGGCCATAACAAAAATCCAAGTAATCCAATCGTTTTCCAAGTCGGATTTAGAGACGGAGTTTTTGCCGGTTACAATAATGTTTCCAATCAAGAGACGCCCACTTACGGGGGTGTATATTTAAATGATTTGGATGACGTAATCACGGGTTTACCCGCTGACGATGAAGCAGCCTTCTTGACCGCGTTAAACCAATATAAAACCGATAATTCATTAAGCGTTACGAATACCGAACGAAACCTCGTTCCGGCCTTATGGGCGGCGGCCAGTCATTACATTTCTTTGCTGGAGGACGCTTCTTAATGAAACAAAAGATAAACATCTTCATTAGCAGCGCCTTTAGCAATAACTCGACCTTTGTCTTGCTCTTGGGGTTATGCTCAATCCTCGCCACTTCCAGCTCCCTTTCTTCAGCTGTGGGGATGGGCCTGGCGGTGATGATTGTTTTAATGATGACCAATCTCATCATTTCTCTACTAAGGAAAATTATTCCCGCGGAGATTCGCATACCGGTTTACATCATCATCATCGCTTCGACGGTTACCGTCGTCGATATGCTCATGAAAGCCTTTACCCCGGAACTGACGATCACATTGGGCGTCTATTTACAGCTTATCGTCGTCAATTGCATCATCATGGCCCGCGCCGAGGTGTTCGCCAGTAAAAATAAGCCTCTCGATTCTTTAATAGATGGATTTGGGACGGCCTTTGGCTATCTCATTTCAATCATTGTGCTATCTCTATTAAGAGAGATTATCGGAACGGGATCGCTAACTTTTGTCAATCCCTTTACTAACGCGACCGTCTTCAGCTGGACGATTTTTGATGCTCGTTATGCGATATCGCTTATGGTCAGCAATACCGGCGCGTTTTTAATCCTTGGATTATTGCTGGCGGCCATCAACGCCTTAAGCATGCTTATTTCTTCCCATAAAAAGCGCCGGAAAGAAGCCCTAATTGCAAAAGGCGGGCAAGGATAGAAATTA
>ERZ795030.4533-NODE-4533-length-13590-cov-7.828001_pt1 | contig 13590 bp, 10 predicted proteins | sample MGYA00375122_ERZ795030 | MGnify/ENA primary metagenome ERZ795030 (study PRJEB30165, sample SAMN05720146) | activated sludge metagenome | isolation source: anaerobic digester from wastewater treatment plant | place: Japan | collected 2015-04-20 ...
GGAGCCGATCTACAATCCCATTGATTTTTCAGACTATCGCCTGGGCCAGGCCACCCACGGCTACGAGCCTGAAAAGGGGCCCCAGCCGGTGTTCTGCGCCGCCGGGCCGGATTTCAGGCCGGGAGCGGTCATGGAGACCGCGGACATCATAGACGAAGGGCCCACTTTTGCCCGTATACTCGGCGCGGCGCTGAACGACGCCGAGGGCCGCTGCCTGAGCGAGCTGCTGCGCTGAGCAAAGAAAACCGGCTTTGCTCCAGAGCGTTACGGGAACGGCCGACGACCGTTCCCGTAACGCTTTTTTAATATCGAATCCCCTGCGGCGGGCTTTCGATCGCCTATTCTCCGTCCTTTTCCATGGGAGCCGCGTGTATCTGCACGCCCATCTTGCCGAATTGATCGAGTATGCTCGCGGGAGTCAAGGTACTGGTCACCAGATGACGCACCCGCTTTACCGGGCACACCTTATATTTCGCGACGATGCCGAATTTGGAGTGGTCGGCTATGGCGATGACGCTGTCGGCGGAATCCATACAGGCGCGAACCAGCATGGACTCGTCCATCTCGTAATCGGTGAGCCCCTGCTCCGACGTGATTCCCCCTACGCTCAAAATGAGTTTGTCCGCGCTGAATATGTTGATGCTTTGCATGGCGATCGCCCCGGAAAGGGAGAAGTTCCCGTTGCGCACCTTCCCCCCGAGGCTGTATATGGTCATGGAGGATGAGCCGGCAAGCTCCGCCGAGAGCAATATGGAATTCGTGATAACGGTCAGCCCCGTCTTTTTCAAAAGGAACTCGGCAAGCGCAAGCGTAGTCGTGCCGGAGGTGATGATCACGGTATCCCCGTCGTCGATGAGCTCGGATGTCAGCCGGGCAATCTCGTATTTTTCCTCCATCAGCAGGTTTTTTCTGTTTTTATACGCAAGCTCTATCGCCCGCTTGGGGGAAGCGACCGCCCCTCCATGGATCTTGGTTATGATCCCGGCTTCCTCCAAACCGCTCAGATCGCGCCTGATCGTTTCCATGGAAACGTCCAGCCTGTTTGCCAATTCCTTTACGTTGACAAAGCCCTGGGCGCTCAAGAGATACATGATTTGGGGGATTCTTTCGTTTTTCATGTTCGTCTCCAACCGGAATTGCCGTCTCAAGCTACGCTACATATTTTACAATCATTATTCGCATAACGCAACCGATCATTTATGCGATCTCGCCGTCCGCCTGCGGCCGAAGGCGAGCGGGAACCGGCGAACGGTTGCTTCCGGCATCGAACGATTCCCCCGCTCCAGTTTTGCTTTTTCGACAACCGCCCGATAGAGCGACTAAGCTCATAAATATTATCGCATTCGGTTCCCCGAAGGCGGAACCTCTCCCGATATTTGTATGGAGATATGCCCGTGCTTTTTTGCCGCGCCGCGCATCTGTATGCAGCCTGCATACCATTTGGCTTCTTCTGTGTGGTAATCTGAAAACAAACAAGAGTCGGAATCATCCGGATAAGCGAAAGGAGCGGCATATGAGAAAGCTGTTGTGCGCGCTGCTGGCGGGCGCGCTGGCGTTCGGGCTTACTTCGTGCGGCGCGCCCGCGCTGCAAACGCCCGCCACGGGGCCGACCGCCACGCCGGCGCGCGTTGAAACGCAGGCGCCCGCCGTCGTCGCGTTCTCCGACCCCGTGCTGGAAGCCAAGGTGCGCGAGGCCATGGGCAAGCCCGACGGGGACATCACATTGGAGGAAGCGGCCGCGGTAACCGGGCTGAACCTGAGCATCGAATGGCAGCCGAGCATTCCGCCGGAAACGCAGATCAGGAATATCGGCGGGCTCGAGCACTTCACGAATCTGGAGAACCTCGACCTGTCCTTCCACGCGATCGGCGACATCGCGCCGCTCGCGGGGCTCACAAAACTCAGGTCGCTTTCGCTGGGCGGAAACCAGGTCGCCGATATCGCGCCTCTGTCCGGCCTGACGAACCTCACGTGGCTGACGCTGTTCAACTGCATAGCGGAGGATTACGCCCCGCTCGCGAACCTGGTCAATCTGGACGGCATCATGCTCGACCATTCGACCATCCGCGATCTGAGCGTGCTATCGGGCCTCGAGAGGCTGCAGCGCGTGACGCTGACCCACACGCAGGTCGGCGACGTTTCGCCGCTGGCCGCGCTGACACAGCTCAGAGCGCTTTTTCTTGAGGAGTGCCCCATCGAGGACTATTCGCCCCTGGCGAACATCTACCCGAATCTCGAGGAGAAGGATTTTGCAATGGCGCTCTCGCTCGCGGAGCTCGGCTTTGCGCGGATCGACCACGACACGACGGCGGGCTTTAAGACCGGGGAGATGAGCATAAGCGTCAACCATTCCGAATGGGGCGTCCCGACGATGGAGCTGGAGGCGAACTCCGTGCGCATGAGCCTGCACATGGACGGCGGCTACACGCTGGTCGTCGGCTATCATCCGGACATCCAGACGTACGTTTTCAGCGTGAGCAGGGACGGCGGGGCGCCGACGGACTACGTCTACGACCCGGCCAACGGCGGATTCACGTTCGCCTCCGGCGACCGGGAGAGCGCGGAGCAGGTTTTGCGCGCGGCGCTGGGCGAAACGAAAGCCGACGATATTCTGCTTGCGCCTATTCCCATCTTCAACGACACCATCCGCACCACCTTCGGCATCGACGCGGACGCGCTCTACGCGCTGCCGTTTGATCGGGCGACGCTCAAGGGCCTGGGCTTTGTGCCGGACCGGGGCGGCGCGGCCTGCGTCTATGAGCAAAACGGGGGCGATTACGTGCGCGTTTCGGTGCATCGGCCCGAATGGGGCGATCAGGAATGGGATGTGGAATTCTTTACCTCCGTCAACGGCTACGGCGTGATGATCTGGTACTACATGGACGAGCAGCGCTTCTACGTCAAGGCGGACAATCCCGCGGACGGCTCCTACGCGGACTTCGAGTTCCTGTTGGAAACGATGGCCGCAAACGACGGCGCGGCATCGAACGGGATGACGGTGGAGGAATACTTCAAGCGCGTCTACAACAATCCCGATATCGAGAACATCGTCTATATCTACTCCGTAAAGATGGTTCAGCATTACATCGACGACACGTTCGGCATGAGCATCGACGAACTGTACGCGCTGCCCGCGGGCGCGTAAGCCCGATCGCGCGTTATGGGCATGGGGACGACGCCGCTTCGGCTTGCCGTCATCGGCCGGAGGGCATATAATGTTTCCATAAAACCCCATGCTAAAGGAAATGCGCGATATGGACAGGATCGAGTCGACGGGAGCGCGCGGGACGGACGCCCTGCGTCAGCGCCTGTTCAAGGCCCCCAATTTCGAGGCGTTCGTCGAGCAAAATGCGGAAGCGCTTTCGCCGCCTCCCCTGTGCGACGCGCTCGCAGAACTGCGCCGGACGTCCGGCCTGTCCGCGGCGCAAATCGTGCTGCGAAGCCACATCGCGCGCACCTATCTCTACCAGCTCCTCAGCGGAACGCGAAAGCCCTCGCGCGACAAGCTCATACAGCTCGCGTTCGGGTTCGGGCTGGACGACGAGGGCGCGCAGGCACTGCTCAAGGCCGCGCGCATGAGCCCGCTCTATCCCCGCGTCGTGCGGGACGCCGCGATCCTGCGGTGCCTGCACGAGCGCAAATCCATCGGCGAAACGCAGGAACTCCTCGGCCGCATGGGGCTGACGGCGCTGGGCGGGGAGGATCAGTATGGATGACGCCTATCTCGAGAGCATCCTTGCCGAATGCGGCCAGGAGCGATACCCGGAGGGGTTTCGCCGCGAGTACGAGGCGCTCGAATGCCTCGCCCACAGGGAAAACTGCCTGACGCTGCTCGTCCGGCACAGGGAAACGGGCCTGCGCTATGTCGCGAAATGCTGTGAGGATAAAACGCTTTTTTCACGCCTCAGCGAAGCGGATCTGTTGAAAAAACTCGACCATCCCGGCCTGCCCCGGTTCGCGGGCGCGTATGAGAACGAGCACATGCTCTGCACGGTCCGCGAGTATGTGCCGGGCGTTCCGCTCGACCGGTACGCTATGGAAAACGCGCTGGGCGAGGCGCAAGCCGTCCGTTTTGCCGCCGCGATTTGCGACATCCTCGCCTATCTGCACGGGCGGGCGGAGCCCGTCGTCCATCGGGACATCAAACCCCAGAACCTCGTCGTGGAGCCGGGCGGCAGCCTTCGGCTGATCGATTTCGGCATCTCCCGCGTCTACGACGAAGGCGCGGCGGAGGATACGGTCTGTTTCGGCACCCGGCGCTTCGCCGCGCCCGAGCAATACGGCTTCGCCCAGACGGACGCGCGCAGCGATATCTTCTCCCTGGGCATACTGCTGGGATGGATGCTGACCGGCGAAACCGAGCTCGCGCGCGTTCTGCCCAAGATTCGCAGCCACAGCCTTGGGCGCGTCGTGAGAAAATGCGCGGCTTTCGCGCCCGACATGCGCTATCGCTCCGCCGCGCGGGCGAAACGGGCGCTGCTTCGCGCGCACGGCCGCCTGCCGGCGCGCCTCGCCGGCATTGGCTGTGCGGTGCTCGCGTGCGCGGCCTGCCTGTGCCTGGGGTTCGCGCTCGGCCGATATACGCAAATCCTGCCCGCGTCCGCCGCGCCGGCCTCCGCGGCGTTCGAGGAGCCGCTCGTCGAGCAGGCGGTCCGGCTCGCGCTCCATCTGGAAGCGGACGCGCCGATTGATGAAAAGGACCTGCTGAGCGTGACGGAACTCTATATCTGCGGCGACCGCGCGGCCGCGAGCGACGCCGAGTTCGGGACACTCATCGAGCATGTCGCGCAAAACGACGGCGTGCTCAAAAACGGAGGGCTTACCTCCCTTTCGGATTTCGCCATGCTGAAAAACCTCAAGGTTCTGCGCGTCGCGATGGAGGATGTCGAGGACCTTTCGCCGCTCTCCTCCCTCGCCGCGCTCGAGGTGCTCGACCTGCGGCAAAATCCCATTGAGGACGTGTCCCCGCTTGCGGCGCTTCTTAGCCTTCGCGAGCTGTGCCTGTACGACACCCGCGTATCCGACCTAACGCCGCTCGCCGCCTGCGCCCTGCTGGGAACGCTCGACGCGGGCAAAACGCGCGTCGTTTCCATGGAAGCCTTCGCGGGGCTTGCACGCATCAGAAACCTTTCGATGATGGACGCGCCGCTCGAGTCGCTTTCAGGCATCGAGACGCTCATTCGGCTGGAGCGGCTGGGCCTCTCCAGCGTGTCGGACGGCGATCTGCGCCCGCTGCTCTCCCTGCCGTGGCTCGAGGAGGCGCGCCTGGGCGACGCGCTCCGCGGGGCGGCGGAGGCGGATCTTGGGGACGCGGGCTTTCGCATTGTGTTGCCGTAACAAAAAATCCGGTCCGGAACGCGCGCGGCCTCGTTCCTGTGAATTCCAAATAAAATAACATAGGAGGAGCCTTCTTATGGAATCGACGGTTCATCCCGCCGGAAAACGGTCCGCGGGGAAGATCATATTCTGGATTTTCAGCCCGTTCCTCCTTGTGCTGGTTCCGGCCGTATTGCTGTTGGGCGCGCTGTCGCTTTTCGGCTTTGCCTATGACGATCAGGCGGCGCTTCTGGCGCAGGCGCCCATGAGCGCGCGGGAGAGGTATGTCTTCCACGCGGCGGAACGCACCGTGGACGTAGCCATGGATGCTTCCGACATCCTGTTCATCCTTTCGCAGGGGGGAGAAATCACGCCCGCCGCATTGCAGGCGCAGCTCGGGGAATACGGCGTTGACCTTGCGGCGTACGGGCTGAGCTTTGAGAAGTACGGCATTCGTTTTGACGATGGAGCGTCCGTCACATTGCTTTTCAGGTGGCTTGGCTTTATACCGATCCCGCTTCAACTCGACGCGGACGCATCCGTCGCAAACGGCGAACTGAACCTGCGCGTTACAAAGGCGCACATTACCAAACTGGTTGCCTTATCCGCGCAAGCGATCGCCGAAAAGCTCGGTTTCGGAACAGAACTGCTGTCTTATCGGATCTCGCTCGAGGATCTCAACACATGGCTGTCCGGTGCGCGCGGCGTTTCGTTTTCGGACGGACATATGGTGCTGACCTGCGGAATCGGCGAGGAGCTTTTCAGCGAGGTGCGCGCGGACGCATATTTCGCGCGGAACGCGGCGTTTTACATCGACGGCATACCGGAGCTTACGGTATTCCTGAACGCTTTCTCCGAGAAGGAAAATAGGCTTGAGCTCGGGGATGATTTTGCCGCGCTGCTCGAAAGGCTTGAGACGGAACCGGGCTTGATCGAGGAGGTACGCGTCAATTGCCTCGCGCTTGCTTATCCCTATCATGCGGACAAAGCGTTTGAAGGAACGAAGGACGAATACCTGACCCGCTTCCTGCCCAATGTGACGCGGGAAGCGGCAGCGTCGCGCCATGAGGAGCTGTATTCCCTGTATGAAGAGCGCGTAGCCCTGATGGGCGCGCTCATACAGGAGCTGAACAAGCTCTATCAGGATAAGGGAATCTCCTATTCCGACGCGGATCTGCTGAACGCCGCGACGGGCGAAACGCTTTCGCTCCCGCAGATCGTCGCGGATTATTCACCCTACGAAGGCTTCCTGTCACAGGCGGATTCGCGCCTCATGCTCTGCGGCGGGGACATTCGGGCGATGGCGTTCGGCTTTGAAACGCCGCTGAAAGATATGCCGCGCGGCGAGGGCGCGACATATCCCGGGCTTGACGAGGATCAGGCGTACATGGTCCTTCTGCTTACGCGCATGAAGAACGGACAGCCTGCCTTTGTCTATCTTGCCACAAAACTTACGGCCGTGATCATCGATCCGGTTTCGGAGGAAGAATACGGCGCATATATGGAAGCCGAATACGTGCCCGCTGTCGTATTGGGAGGTTGATGGGACTCCTAGGCGATAGCCTCGGGTATTGAACGATCGTTCGGCTCCGGTCCATAATCCGCGCATGCCGCCTTGCGGCGTATGACGGCCCATGTTTCCCTTGAGGAGCGCAAGTTAAACCGATTCGAACTTCGGCGTGTATTTCTGTTTGCCGTGCTCAAGAAACACGCGTCCGTTGGCAATGACGGTGTCGATGTCAAGCCGGCCGTCAAGCAGCAGTATGTCCGCGCAGGACCCTTCGGCAAGGCAGCCCTTGTAAGGATACATGCCGAGCGAGCGCGCGGGATTCTCGGTGAGCACCTTGATCGCGTCCGCGATTGTCAGGCCCTGCTTTTCTATGAGCGCGCGGACGACCATATGATCCACGCCGATATCGCCGGCCTGTATGCCGACGATCTCCTTTTTGTCGTTCCAGGTCGGCAGGCTGCCGTTCCCGTCCGAGCTGAGCGTTATAAGCTCCCACGGAGCGCGCTTCATAACCTCCGCGAGGATTTCGGCGGTTCTTTGCGCGTTTCTGCCGGCGGTGAAGTCGACATAACCCCCGAGCTGCGCGAATTCAACGGCCTGCCCGATATGGCCGCCAAGGTGCGTGGGCTTGAACGTATGCACGGGCAGATCGGTCGTTTTTACAATGTCGATCACCGTGCGTATCTCATCCTTTCCGCCGCCCACATGTAAATGCACCACGCCCGCCTTGCCGGAAAGGATACCGCCGGCGCGCGCGTCGAACGCGAGGCGTATCAGTTCTTTCCTGGTGATGCCGGAGGAGCGGTGGTCGGAAACGGCGATCTTCACGCCGATAATCTCGCTGATGAACACGATATCGCGGCGCACGGACCCCGTTATGGTCGGCGAAGGAAATTCATACGAGCCGGTGAGGCAGAACGCCGACCAGCCTTCCTCGTTGAGCGCTTTTGTTTTTGCGACGAGGTTTTCCACGCTGCGCGTGGTCCCGTCCGTCCCCAGAAGGCCGACGAGCGTGGTCACGCCCGCGCGGATCAACTGGGAAAGCTTGATCGGCGGAACCTGCGCGGAGAACCCGCCCTCGCCGCCGCCGCCGGTTATATGAACATGCTGATCGAAATAGCCGGGAATGGCTACCATACCTTCCGCGTCCAAAACAGCGTCCAGCGCACGCAGCCCGCAATCGATCTTATCATCGATCTCGATGATCTGCCTTCCGCACACGAGGATATCCCGAGGTTTCGCTTCAGTCGAGTAAAGTCTGGCGTTTTTCACCAACAGCATCTTTTTCGTTTCCCTTCTCGTTGCATTTTGTTTCCGGTATTTCAATCGTACAGATGGCAATACACATAATGATGTTCGTTGACCTGCTTTTTAGCGGGGGGTGCTTCTTTGCAGATATCCATGCATTTTGAACATCTCGTGTTGAATTTGCATCCCTTGGGCGCGTTGAGCGGGGATGGGATATTGCCTTGGAGTATGATGCGATTCTTCTTGACCGTGGGATCGGGAACAGGCACGGCGGAGAGCAGCGCCTGCGTATAGGGGTGCATCGCGTTTTCATACAGATCGCGCTTGTCGGCCACCTCCACGAAGTTGCCCAGGTACATAACGCCCACACGGTCGCTTATGTGTTCAACCACGCTCAGGTCATGCGCGATGAAAATATACGTCAGCTTCAGTTCGCGCCTTAGCTTGCTTAAAAGATTCAACACCTGAGACTGTATCGAAACATCCAGCGCGGACACGGGCTCGTCCGCGATGATGAGCTTCGGCCTGATCGCGATTGCGCGCGCGATGCCGATCCTCTGGCGCTGGCCGCCTGAAAACTCGTGCGGGTAGCGCGCGGCGTGGTAATCGTCAAGCCCGACCATGCGCAGCAGCTCTATGATCTCCCCGTCCGTTTCCTCGCGGCTTTTATCGAGTTTATGGATCTGCAGCGGTTCGGCAACGATGCTTCGCACCGACATGCGCGGGTTGAGAGAAGCATAGGGGTCCTGGAACACCATTTGCATGTTCTTGCGGATCTCGCGCATCTGCTTTTGCGTCATGCCGGTGATGTCCTCGCCGCCGAACACGATCCTGCCCGCCGTCGGCTCGATCAGCTTGCAGATCGTTTTGCCAAGCGTGGACTTGCCGCAGCCGGATTCGCCGACGATGCCGAACACTTCGCCTTCCATGACCTCGAAGTCGACACCGTCGACGGCTTTAACGTAAGCGGGCTTCCCCAACAGCCCCCCGGTAATCTTATAATAATGGCACAGGCCCTCGACTTTCAATAAGCATTTAGCCATTGGCGTCCACCTCCGCTTCCCTCTCGCGCAGCCAGCATCTGCTCTTAATTCCTCCCGGCAGAGGAAAAAGAGGAGGCTCCGCTTGGCTGCACTTGTCCGTCGCATATCCGCATCTGGGGGCGAACTTACAGCCGTCCGGCATATACTTGGGATTCGGCACGTTGCCGGGAATCGAGTCGAGTTCGTCTACGTGGACGCCGAGCTTGGGTATGGAAGCCAGAAGCCCTTCCGTATACGGGTGCGACGGATGCTTGAATATGGAATATACATCCCCAGTTTCCACAACGCGCCCGCAATACATGACAACCACCTGGTCGCACGTTTCTGCGACCACGCCGAGGTTGTGCGTGATAAAGATGATCGAAGTGCCGACTTTATCCTTGAGGCGCTGCATCAGATCGAGTATCTGCGCCTGAATCGTAACGTCGAGCGCCGTTGTAGGTTCGTCCGCGATCAGTATCTTTGGGTTGCATACGAGCGCCATCGCGATCATCACGCGCTGGCGCTGCCCGCCGGAAAGCTGGAACGGATATTCGTTTATCATGCTCTCGACTCTGGGCAAACCGGTTTCCCTGAGTATTTCCAGCGTCTTGCGCTTTGCTTCTTCGCGCGCGAGTTTCTGGTGCAGCATGATGACTTCGATAATCTGTTCTCCGATGGTCAGCACCGGGTTGAGGCTCGTCATAGGCTCCTGGAAGATCATGGCGATTTCGTTGCCCTTGATATGGCGATGCTCCTTATCGCTGAGCTTGGCGAGGTCCTTGCCCTCGAAGAGTATCTCCCCGCCGACCACCCTGCCGGTCGTATCCATCAATAAGCCCATGATCGAAAGGGACGTTACGCTCTTGCCGCTTCCCGATTCGCCGACGATGCCGAGTGTGGAACCTTTTTTCAGCTCAAAATCGATGCCGTCGACCGCCTTCACGACTCCGCTGTCCATGAAGAAATACGTGCTGAGGTTCTTTACCTCGAGTATCGTTTCTCTGTTATCCGCCATAACCGTCACCTCAATCGCTCAGCTTGGGATCGAGCGCGCTGCGCAGCCCGTCGCCCATGTGGTTGAAGCACAGCACCGTCAGGAATATCGCCAGGCCGGGGAACAGCGCGTAGTGCCAGCTCATAAAGACATACGTGCGCGCGTTGCTGAGCATCAGCCCCCATTCGGGCGTCGGCGGAGACGCGCCCATGCCCAGGAAGCTCAGGCTGGCCGCGGTCATAATGGAGCCGCCGATCGATATGGAATACTGGACGATCATGCTCGGGAGCGCGCTCGGGAGGATGTGCCTGGTCAGGATCCTCAGATCGGACGCGCCCAGGCTTCTCGCCGCCTGAACATAGACGCTGTTTTTCATCTGCAGCGTCGCTCCCCGCGCGAGCCGCGCAAAAGTGGGCGTTCTGAATACGATAACCGCGATGACCACGTTGTATAAGCCGGGGCCGAGTATCGCCACGATCGCGATGGCGAGGATCAGGCCCGGGAACGCGAAGAGCACATCGCAGATCCGGGAGATGAGGCTGTCCCATACGCCGCCGTAGTAGCCGGCGATGAGCCCGAGAATCGCCCCGAAAATCGCGGCCAGCGTAACTGCCCCGAACCCGATTGAAAGCGAGATGCGCGCGCCGTAAACGATCCGGCTGAATATATCGCGGCCGAATTCATCCGTGCCGAACAGATGCTTTGCGCTGGGGCCCTGCAACTGATCGTCATAGCTGTATTCGTTGATGCCAAAAGGCGCGATGAGATCCGCAAAGACCGCCGCCAGAACGATCAGCACGAGCACCGCCGCGGCCGCGACCGCGGTTTTCTGCTTCATGAACTTGCGGATAAAATCTGAAAAGGGCGTACGGATATCAGATTTTTCGGTCCGTTCTTTTTTATCCTTCATCCATACCACCTCACTCGTATTTGATTTCGGGGTTCAGCGCTGCGTAGAGAAGATCTACCAGCAGGTTGATCACGACGAAGTTCAATGCGAAAATCAGGATCAGCGCCTGGATCGTGAAGTAATCGCGGTTGTTGATCGAATCGACCATCAGCGTGCCCAGGCCGGAAAAGCCGAACACCGCCTCGACGAGCACCGAACCGCCAAGCAGATGGCCGAACTGCAGGCCGACGACCGTAACGACGGATATCATGGAGTTGCGGAAAACATGCTTCCAGACGACCGTGCGTTCCGCGAGCCCTTTGGCGCGGGCGGTGCGGGTATAATCGCCCTTCATCGCCTCGATGATGGACGAGCGCGTGAATCGCGCGATGGTGGCCGAAAGGCCTATGCCAAGCGTTATGACGGGCAGGATCATGTGTTTCCACGTATCCGACCCCATGACCGGCAGAATTTTCAATTTTACGGAAAGCACCATGATCAGCATCAGGCCGATCCAGAAACTGGGGATTGCCTGCCCGGCGATCGACAGCGTCATGCCGAGATAATCCTGCCATTTGGAGCGGTGCGTGCCCGCCCATATGCCCACGGACAATCCAACGATTACGCTCCAGACGATCGCAAGCCCCGCAAGCTTGAGCGTGTTGGCATAGCGAAGCGATATCTCATACATGACCGGCTTGCCGGTCTTGATCGACTCTCCGAGATCGCCGTGGAAGATATTGACGATCCAGTCGATGTATTGCGTAGGCAAAGGTTTATTCAGGCCCAGCTTCTCGCGGATCATTTCCACTGTTTCGAGCGATGCTTCGTCGCCCGCGACAAGCCTGGCGGGATCGCCGGGTATCAGGCGCACGAACATGAAAACGAATATTGAAATCAGTATAATCGTTGGAATCATGCCAAGCAATCGTTTCCCAACGTATTTGAGCATCTGCTTCACCTCACTTGGCTGCTCGAATCAACGCAGCCCCGTCCCTTGCTCAGATTGGGCGAAGCATGCGCTCCGCCCAATCCGCTTGCATTCAGAAGAGCTTCCGATTTTAACCGACGTATACGCCGTCCCTGAAATAGGAGCTTCCGTCCGGATAGTAGGCCATGTTCTGGACCTTCTTGGAGTTGTAAACATAGCCGTCGAGCGTAGTGAACAGCGGCACGGTGGGCGCGTCCGCCCAGATCAGTTGCTGGGCTTTGGTATAAGCTGCGGCGCGGGCCTCGGGATCGCCGGTTATGCTTCCGGCCTGGATGAAGGCGTCATACTCCGCGTTGGAATAGAGGCAATAGTTGCTGCCGCTGGGCATGAACATCGAACTGGAGAATCTGCCCAAACCCTGATCGGCGTCGCCGGTGGACGGCGAAAATCCGCGCAGATACATATCGTAGCCGGTCTGCGAAGGATCGCCGGAGTATCCGCTGACCTCGGAAGAGAGCACGCCGCTCTCGCAGGGGACGACCTCAACCGTGATCCCGACCTGCTCCAGCTGCTGCTGGATAAATTCGGCGCGCTTGACGCCGCTGGTGTCGTTGAGCGTCCAAAGCTTCAGTGTCAGGCCGTTTGCATATCCGGCTTCCGCGAGCAAAGCTTTGGCGGCTTCAACGTCATAGCCGTAGACAACCTGCTGCGCGGAGTAATAGGAGACCGCCGGCGTAATGTAGGAGTATACCCTCGCCGCCATGCCGCCCTCGGTAACCTTGATCATGGTGTCCAGGTCGATGGCCATGTTGATGGCCTGGCGAACGCGGATATCCTTAAAGACATCCTTCTGGCAGTTCATGTACAGGTAGGTCAGCGACAATCCGGTATCCTGATACTCGACCGTCAGGCCGGCGTCCTTGAGCGCATCGACATAAGTCGAGCTTGCGCCGCCGAACTGGGCCTCGTCGGCCATCAGCATGGCAACGCGGGTCGCGGCCTCGGATACCGGCTTGAAGGTGATCGTGTCGAAACCGGCGTTGGAGGCGACAAGCGCTTCGCCGCCGCAGATCTCGGCATCGTATCCCCACCAGTCGCGGTTGAGCTTGAGCTGCCAGGATTCGCCGGGACGCCATTCGATAAGGCTGTATTGGCCGGTGCCGATGGGGGCGGTTTCGAGGGAAGCGGGATCGTTCGCGATTTGGGCGGGACTTACCATAAGGGCCGAGGGGTGGGCCAGATAGTTGATAAACGCGCCGAAGGAATACTTCAGGCTGACTTTTATGGTATATTCGTCAACGACTTCGACGGTGTCGATCATCTTGTAGTTGCTGTTCTTCTTATAGCCCAGCTCCTGATTCGCCATGATGTCCAGGTTGGCCTTTGCGGCATCGGCGTTCCAGGGGGTGCCGTCCTGGAAACTGATGCCTTCGCGCAGGAAAATCGTGTAGACCGTGGCGTCCTCATTGGATTCGTAGCCTGTGGCGAGCATCCAGATCAGCTGATAGTCCTTATCAAAGCCGACAAGGCCGTCCGTAAGCAGCTTCTGCACGCCGCCGTCCATCGTATTTGCGGTATTGATGGGATAGAAGGTAACCATATCCGAACTCGTGACAACCACGATGTCGGAATCCTCCAGATCGGAAGAGCACACGTCTGAACTCCAGTCACTCCGAG
>ERZ795030.4539-NODE-4539-length-13575-cov-8.073077_pt1 | contig 13575 bp, 11 predicted proteins | sample MGYA00375122_ERZ795030 | MGnify/ENA primary metagenome ERZ795030 (study PRJEB30165, sample SAMN05720146) | activated sludge metagenome | isolation source: anaerobic digester from wastewater treatment plant | place: Japan | collected 2015-04-20 ...
AACTCTCCCACCGTGAGTCGTTCGGGGTCGCGCTTGCCGAGGCGATGTCCTGCGAATGCGTCCCAGTGGTAACGGATAGGGGGGCTCTCCCGGAGGTGGTGGGTGATGTGGGGTTTGTGGTGCCATACGGAGATACCCGGGCGACCGCCGATGCTATCTCAAGAGCCCTCATCTCCGGCATGGGGCCTGCTGCACGGGAAAGGGCATGTGAGATCTTCTCTGCGGAGCACAGGGGGCAAGAGATCCGACGGGTTATCACGACACTGTAATCGTGAACGGAGCACTTCAACCAGCACCGGCAAAGAGAACGGGAATCTGTATAAAAAACCCCCCGGACCAGGTACATTACCATCCTTGCAGATGTTCTGGGGGTCTTATCTATTTTTTAGATGCTCCTGTTCTGCTGGAGCCATTCATCTACGGTAAACTATAAATGCATTATTATATAATGGGGGCTGGCCGGCCCCCCTCGTTTGTACCCGGAAGGTTACGGGCGGGGAAGCCAGAGCCCCCGACCTATGCGCATCTGCATGCTCACCACTACCCATCGGCCCAATGATGGGCGGATATTCGAGAAAGAGGCGAAGAGCCTTGCAAAGGAGCACATGGTCTCGATCATCGCCCCTTCGGATGCCGGTGGAGCCGGGGAGGTGGAGGGCGTGCGGTTTGTCACTGTCTCAAAACCGTCATCGACTCTCCTACACCCGGTGACAATCTGGCGGGCGTTCCGGGCATGCTGGGGTGAGGAGTGCGACGTCATCCACTGTCATGAGCCGGATGCTCTCCTTGTTGCGCTCCTGTTGAAGATGCTGAAGGACCGGAAGATCGTTTACGATATCCACGAGCACTGGCCGAGCGAGATACCGTTCGATCTCGGCCTCCCGAACGCGGCCATTCTCTCGGGAATTCTTGAGTCTCTGATCTCGCCGGTGGAACTACTGCTCGCGCGGTTTGCCGACGCGAGGATCGCAGTCAGCGAGAGCGTCGCTGAACGGTTCCGGGGGAACGGGGCGAAGCCCGTGATCATATCCAACTACTCGGTCGCCGACCCGGTGCTGCCGGCTCCTCAGGTGAAGGATGGGTGCAACGTGGTGTATATGGCTGGAAATATGCAGATGTTCCACGGGATCAGGGAGTGTATCCAGGCGCTGTCGAGGGTGCGGGTGAGGTTCCCCGGCGCCTCCCTGACGCTCGTCGGGAATGTTCGTGCGGATATCGGTGCGATAGCAGCGGGGATGAACCCACGGCCGGAGATCACGCTGACCGGCTACCTCCCCTACCGGGAGATGTACGAGACCCTGCGCACGGGAAGCATCGGCCTTCTCGCCTTCCAACCCGATTACTACAACGCCTACATCGGCCTCCCGAACAAACTCTTCGACTACATGCTCTGCGGTCTTCCCATCGTTGCGAGCGACTTCCCGGAGATCCGGAGAGTGGTTGGCGATGCGGAATGTGGATTGCTGGTCGATCCGACGAGCCCCGATGCGATTGCAGGGGCTATTATCCACTTGATGGAGCACCCCGAAGAGGCGCAGAGTATGGGGGCGAACGGACGGAGGGCGGTTCTTGAGAAGTATAACTGGGGGGAGATGGAGGGGAGGCTGCTTGCAGTGTACCGGGAGATTGAAGAGCAGGGGGGCAAAGAGCAGATTCGCGACTTCGCAGGGTAAGGAGATCCCGATGCTGCGGTTTCACAGCTGTTCGACCTGGCAAAGTCGGGACTGCAGGATCTGGTGAGAGAAGAATGACCTGGTGGACTATTGTAGAGAAATCTGTATGATCCGCCTCTTTGCGATCCTCAACGGGACTATCCTCAACGACGATCAGAACTGATCCCCCACTTATACAAGGATCCGGTTTTTGCTCTCGGAACTTGCAAGATATGAAGATATCACCGTCGGTTCAATCTCGTTTGGGCTTCTTCCGGGAGAGGGCATCCCCGCCAGGTTCTACAACAATGCCGCCAAGACCGCTGTCGCCCTTCGTTCCGCGTATCGCCTCATCAAAGATAAGGCCTCTTGCATTTTTTGCCTACCCACACTCGTTGACGACGTTCCAGAACAGACTTCTCTTCCGGCTCTGTGTTATCTGCAGGATCCCGACCGTCATAGATATCCACGATACCCGTGAACAGGCTGTGGCGGTCGGCAACGGGCACTTCGGGGTGTGTCAGGCGATGGAGGAGTACTGCTTTTCCAGGGCGACACTCCGAATCGCGTTGAATCCGACAATGTGGAAGCGTATCCGGCAGGTTAATCGTCTTGATGATGTTCCCGTGCTGTTTGTTCCAAACGGGGTTGAGGAGGATTTTTTCACGCAGCAGCAGGCGCCCTACTCCCCGGTCGAGGGACAGTTCAACGTCTGTTATATAGGAGCATTGACGAAGAATCGTGGTATCGATGTCCTGGTCCGCTCGTGCAGTATCCTGCGGGAACGGTACCCTGGATCCGCTTACACCTCATTGGACCATATGGTCCCGGCATACCGGACGGCCTGAAGGAGACGATCGAGACCAGCGACTTCATCGTGAGGGCGGAACTGCCGAAGAGCGCAATCGCCGCCGCACTCGCCCCGATGGATCTCCTCGTACTGCCCTACAACCCGCGGGAATCGTACCTGAACCTGGCATCTCCCACGAAGCTCTTCGAGTACATTGGGGCGGCAAAACCGATCCTCTGTACGAAGTGCAAGTCGTCCATGGATATCGATGATGAGGGCGGTATTGTGTATGTGGATTACTCTCCGGAGGAGATGGCGGAGGCCATAGATCGCCTGATCAACCGCCCAGAGGTGCGGGAAGAGATGGGGCGGGCGCTCTGCCGCATCCGTGCGAGGCACACCTGGGCGGAGAGGGCCGGGAGGGTGTATCGGGGGCTCGCATCAATACGTCGGGGAGACCGAGCCTTTTCGCACCCGTAAGGCCGGGCATAAAGAGCGATCTTTGAGTATCCTCATTCCCTTGCTTTCCTGCCTTTTGTTACAGCGCCCGCATTGGTTCTCTTCGATTAATGTTACAACACTCTGGGATGGGTAGAAGCGAGATTACCGGACCTGTACTGGTCCCTAAATGGTTCAGGGACGGCTTGAAGATCTGGTAGGGATAGGTGTAACAATCTCCCCTGTTGCTCTGCCCAATCCGTGGCATTCGTGGATTGCCGTATCATAGACCCGGAGGATATCTCCGGCTACATTCTCCCATGAAAATTTCTCCGCGAACTGCAGGATCTCCTCGCGGTCCCAGTCCATCTGCAACCCCATACGGATCTTTTCTGCGAGTTCCTCCTCATTTTCTGGCTGGCAGAATAACCCAAGTTTATCGGAGGCGATGATCTCCCTGCTTCCGGGGGTATTCGTTGCAATGACGGGCTTTCCGCAGGCCATGGCTTCGATCTGGACAATCCCGAAACTCTCGTTCAAACTCGGGAGAACAAACAGGTCGCATGCGTTCATCCAGAGTGGGATCTCGGTGTGGGGTTTGTTGCCCGCCAGCATCACGTGGTCAAAGAGGCCTTCATCGATGATCTGCTGTTCCAATGCTGCTTTTTGTGGCCCATTGCCGACGATGATGCAGAGCAAGTCTGGATATTCTGAAATGATGCTTTTAATTGCCGAGAGGAGGTAACGGTGGCCTTTAATAATTTCCAGGTTCCCGACGGAGAGAACGATACGCCGATCCTCCGGCAGTCCAAGCGCTCTTCTACAGGCCGTCCGGTCTATTGGACGGAAGATTGTAGAGAATCCGTTTGGGACTCGATACACATTCACGTTGTAGTTCTGCAACGTGGATACGTCGTAGGTGTTTGCCCTCAGCAGTGCATCTGCGTTCAGCCAGGCCTTCTGAACCAGGGGGTGGTTCATGTTGTCCTCTTCAGACAGCCATGCCGGGTCCTCGTGGATCGTCGTGATGACCGGGATCTTCAGTTTTTCCTTCAGCATCACACCGATATAAGCCGACGGCCACGTGAAATGGGCGTGGATAAGATCGAACTTCTTTCCGAGCTTCCTGAGCAGCCGCTCCACGACATATGGCCGCGTGTCGAAGGATAGTTTTGCCCGGTTCGTGATACCCGGGAGATGGAGGCATCTCGGGAGGAAGAGGCAACGAGGGTAGTATACCGAGACATTATCATACTGGTAGTCTTTACATAATCTGTCGTTTGGTATGAGTTTTCCTGAAAAGAGGACGGGCGCCACAACGACAATCTCAGAGAAATGAGATCGCACTGTATCGACGAAATTCTTTATGAAGATCCCACCGACATATGTGTCGGTCGAATCTGGAAAATCTGGCGTGATTATCAACAGATTGCTCTTCATTCTCTTCTATCCATAGTTGCCAAAAACTCACCGATCTTTCGTATACGAGTACCTGATCATTGATCTCCGTGAGTTATCTATTTAGTTATTGTAAAATATCTTTTGATCAGATCTTTGAAGGAGTAACTAAGGTATTGCGTTATCAACGCGTCCTGCTACCCGCCTTGGCCCCTGATTACGCTTACATGGCTTCTTTTTCCTACCGGATCAACGATGCTTATCAAACGTTATCCTGATCAGGAAGATACTCCTCCGGCTGGACGAATACTTCGCGCATTGTTATGTCTGGTTTGGTGAACGTTCTGAAAACTGTTCATGACCCGCATTTCTGGGCGACGTCTATCTGAATTGAATCGGCGTGAGCCCGGCCAATTGGTAGGGTGTCTTCATCCTGCTTTGTGTCGACGCTATCGTTCGGAGTTTGGGGTGCGGTCACTCCTACCGTGCCAGAACCAGCAGGGAGTATCCACCGAATATCCTCACGGCCAGGTCTTTATGAAGGGCAAAACAGATTCGCCGCGGTATACGCAGAAGATCATCCTTCCATCCGTGTCCTCGTGAAATCAGATACCCGGGTGTGTAACGGGCATCAAGAACGTCATAGCCAAGTTCATCGAATGCCTGTAAGAGCAGATCTTTGGTGAAGTAATGTAAATGCCCGCTATTCTGTCGTTGTTTCCGTAAAAAGCCAGAATCAAGTAATGAAAGCACGAAGAGTTCCAGAGGGATATGGAATACCTTATATGCTGCCTTATCTTTGACTGCTCGCATGAACCCGAGATAGTCCTCAACATGCTCTATCACGTCTATGGCAAGGAGGAGATCCCAATTGATGTCGGGTTCCTGGAGGAGATCGCCCTGGAAAAAATGCAATTTTGCATTCGACTTCGGGTTGCAGATCTCGATCGCCTGAGGCGAGATCTCGTAGCCTGAGAAAGCGCAGCTTTCGTCCATCGACCTCTGCAGGCTGACCAAGATCTCCCCCGCTCCACACCCAACTTCACCGATAGTGTATGGATGGATGTTATGCTCCTGAAGCATTATCAGGATCTGTTCGGCTTTCCAGGGTGAATCCTCAACGTCCCATGTGGGGTTCTTCCGAAGGTATTCGCCGTTCTGGTACATGTCGCTGTAATTCATCCGTCACCTGATGCAGTGTGCACCTAAAAGGTTGGTAAATCTTTCTTTGATGACTCTATCATCGAAATCTTCCTTTGCGCGGGCATATGCCGCCATGCCTAGACTCTGCTGAAGGTTTTGATCGCTGACCAACCTCTCGATTCCTTTTGCAAGCTCAACGGGATCGTTTTCAGAGACCACCAGGCCGCAGGAGTGCTGATTGAAATACCATGAGACGAAAGAGTCCGCAGGAGCATGCACCAGTACGGGGCGTTTTGCGGCAAGGAGTTCACCGATCTTCCCGGGTGATGCGGTTTTCACGATCTCCGGATACGGTGAGTTGAACGCGAGTGGAAGGAATAAAATATCCGCTCTTTGTTGAATCTCAGGCATCATGAAGATCGGTTGGTTTTTATGGTACGTAACATACTCTCCGGAGATGTTATTTGCTCTCAACCTGGATTCCGATTGCGGTGTATAGATATGAAGACGAACTTCCGGCCGGTCCAGAGTATGTAAAGCCTGGATCAAATTCTGGAAGGCGTCATAATGCGCTTCATAGATTGCCCCGGTATAGAGTATTGTGATCTCTTTCTCGTTGTTGGCTCTATTGTGCTCCGGATTCGCTTGATACCGTGAGAGTTCACAGGGGTTGTGCAGGACCGTCGCCTCAACATCGTATGTCCGGCGGTACTCCCGACGGAGAAACTCATTTGGGACGATAATTTCTGCCGCTCCCAGAATGAGCTGCTCTTCATGCTTTCGCGCAAACGCATGCAGGAGAGGAGGCATCCATTGATGGGAGTAATGGTCGAATGCATACAGGATATAAGGGATATCGAGTGACTTGCTTACCTGGTATGCTGCAGGGGGATCAAAGAGGTCTCCGGTACAGGCAATGACGGCCTCAGATCGTTCCTGACGGATTATCCTTCTCAACTGATGGATCCGTACCTTCAAGAGCGCGCTGAGGACACCTGTACTGCGTGCTGTTGACGCAAACCTGAGTATTCCACGGATTACCTGATAATCAGGATTGATGTAGTGGTACGTGCCGGGCAGGTGAGATGACCCATTTCCCTGACTCCCATAGAGATGGAAGTTCTTCTGCGTGATCAGACTGTATTGATCGGGTTTGAGATCCTTCAATAGATGATACAGCACCAGTGACTGTCCTGACTGGGATGGGGGCAATCCAAGAGAGACGAGAGCGAATTTCATGAGGACCGGCACATCCCATGTGAGGGTGATTTCATCTCTTTCGTTCCGGGCTGTACCCCACCATGACCTTCACTATCGTGTCGCTGACCCTGCCTGCCATGTACTCATCCGGGACCTTCCAGTCCGGGTCTCGGGAGAGCACACATTCGACTGCACACACAATTGTGTCATGGTCGACTCCGCTCAGGACATTACTGCCGCACTCGATCGTTTCCGGTCGTTCAGTCACGTCACGGAGGGTTACGTTGGGAACATGGAAGATGCAACACTCTTCTTGAACGGTGCCGCTATCGCTCAAGACGCAACGGGCGTTCTGCTCGAGCTGGATGAAATCGAAGAGGCCAAACGGAGCGTGGAACTGTATGCCGGGAGAGATCCGCTCCAGTAGCCCGAACCGTCTCATGGCGTCCCGTGTACGAGGGTGAAGACTACAGATGAGGGGTACTCCATAGGTCCGGTTGAGACTTTCCATCGCTGCCATCAATGCACGAAGGCGTGATTCGATATCGACATTTTCGGCACGGTGCATGGTGACAAGGAAGTATCGACCGCGCTCTAAATTCAATCGTCCAAGAACGTTGGAACTCTCAATAGAACTTCGATAATGCTCTAACACTTCGTTGATCGGGTTTCCTGTCACGTAGATACGCTCACCTGCAATACCCTCACGGAGAAGGTTTGCCCGGCTCCGTTCGGTATACGGCAACAGAACGTCACTGGAGTGATCAATGATCCGCCGATTAACTTCTTCAGGAACCCGATCGTCGTAGCATCGGTTCCCCGCTTCCATATGGTAGACGGGAATTCCCATTCGTTTCGCGACGATTGCCGAAAGGCTGCTGTTTGTGTCGCCGAGAATAAGTAGTCGGTCCGGTTGCTCGGATCTCATGATCTCTTCGGAAGTGTGGATTATCTGGCCGATCTGGTCGCCGAATGATCTCCCCTGGACACCCAGGAAGTGATCCGGCGCCCTGATCCCGAGTTCATCAAAGAAGATCTCGCTCAGATTTGGATCGTAATTCTGCCCGGTGTGCACCAGTACATGCTCACAAAGCCGATCCAGCTTCGGGATAATCCGGCTCAGCCGGATGATCTCGGGCCTGGTACCCAAGATAGTCATTATCTTCATCTGAGTAACTCACCTTCGTGCGTCTCCAGATCCTCAAGGAGGAGCCCATGTCGGTGCAACTCTCTGTGCAGATCTTCTGGCGTCATCACATTGTCGGCAGAACCGTACTCCTTGTCGATAGTCGATCCCGATTCTCCCTCGCTACGAATTTCGGGGAGAATCGGCTGGATAACATAGTAACTGCCACGGGGTATAGTACGATGTGCCTCTTCTTCGGAGACGAGAATCTCGTGGATCTTCTCCCCGGGCCTGATGCCGGTGACGATCATCTCGATAGGATGGTCCCCGATAAGGACGGCAGCAATATCGATCACCTTTGCCGAGGGGACGCGGGGGATATAGGTCTCTCCCCGGTGTGCGTATCGTACCGCCTCGAAGATCGTGTCGACTGCCTGATCGAGGCTGAGCAGGAACCGCGTCATGTCGGTAGTTGTGATCGTGACAGGGCCGCCATTGAGGATCTGGTCGTGGAAGAGCGGGATCACCGATCCGCGAGATGCGAGCACATTGCCGTACCGAACACAGATGAAACGTGTGTTCTGACAATCAAGGTTTGCCTGAATGAATATGCGCTCCTGGATAGCTTTGGTCATGCCCATGACATTGACGGGCTTGCAGGCTTTATCCGTGGAGATGCCGACAACGGTGTCAATGGGGAGGTTCTGTTCCCGTATTGCCCTGATAATATTCTCCGGTCCGGTGATGTTTGTTAAGACGGCTTCAAACGGGAAGTATTCACAGGAAGGAACCTGCTTTAATGCTGCGGTGTTAAAGACGACATCCACGCCTCGAAGAGCCCTGCTTATGCTGTGGAAGTCCCTGACATCGCCGATCCGGAACTCGAGCATGCGCTTGAAGTTGTCGTAGATGACCTCGTCGGTGGCCGTCGTGCGGTTCAGGTACTCCATTCGCATGAAATGCTGTTTCGCTTCATCGCGCGAAAATACGATGATCTTTTTTGGACAACCCATCTCGCCGGAAAGCAACCGCTTTATCAGGACCTTGCCGAGCGATCCCGTTCCCCCGGTGACCAGTATTGTCTTGTCGGTTAGCATTTTTTCGCCCTCATTGCTGCATATGGTGTCGAATCTTGATGCATCTGTTCGATCATTGTTTGCCAGGAGGGGATTATAATATTCGTATTCTTTCGTAGCTTGTTTCCATTCAAACTTCGATCTATTACGACTGAATTATCCGGCTGGATCTCTATGCTAAGATTATAGACTGTTTTGACCAGCGTGAGCAAGTCGTATTTGCTGATCGGCTCAGCTGCGACGTGCCAGACTCCGCGCATCTCCGGATAATCAGTGATGATGGTAGCGATAACATCGGAAAGGGCATTCGTCGTCAGGCCACTGAAGATTGCGTTTGTATAGCCGCTGACTGTTCTTCCCTCCTGGCCCAGGAACCACTCGATCAGACCGTGGTTGGTACCAAGCTCGCGGCCGATGATGGAGGTTCTTAGAGTGAGAGCGTTTTCGTAGTCCACCTCACCAAGGTACTTGGTTCGGCCATACAGGTCGTCAGCGTCGGCGGAATCATCCTCACTGTAGTTCCCTTTCCGGCCTGAAAAGACACAGTCCGTGCTGATATGGATCAGCCGGATTCCTCTTTGCTGGCAGATGTGCGCGAGTTGGTGCGGAAAGAGAGCATTTATTGCAATGCTTTGCAGGGGGTCGTGAGCTGCCGGCAGCTGTTTGACGATGCCGATGCAGTTGATGACGACATCGGGTTCGTACTTCTCGATAGCTGCTTTTACCCCGGCGATGTCGCCTGCATTGATGTGGGGGATTATGCTGCTGGAAGACATTCCCTGATAATAGGGGAAGGTCGTTTCGTCGCCCCGGACAGTGCTTCTCGTCAGGAACTGCTCTGAAAGAGACTGTAGCAGTTTATGACCGAGCATCCCGGTAGCGCCAAAAATAAGAATCTTCGTATGGCCTCTCCGTCTCATCGTCATCCTGATCCCGTTACAATAACCTCATGATCCTTGATCGATTCATCTTTCTGCTATCTACCCCATTTTAGAGGAATGCACTTTTTACAATAGACAAGCTGGCTGAGACGTTCGACAACTCCCTCGGCACCCGGGGGATCCACCCCATAAACCCGGCAGAGCATCCGACTGTCGTCCTCACCATCTCGCCCCCGATCTCTCGGCCTGCAGGATGCCCTTCAGGTTCAATGATGAACTGCAGGTATATCTCCAGCGTTGTGGTTGGGTGAATAATCACTTAAAGAAATCGGTATCGCTGTAGCAGCACCTGAATACTACAAGCAATTCTGAAAACCCGTAACCGTTCGGTCACAACCATAAGACCCCTGTAAGAGCATCCTGATCGAATTCAGCCTCCTGAAGGTTCTCTCAAACCCCGTAACTCCATGGACAGATACCCGAAACGATCCCCCTCAGGAGAGCGAACCATCACCCTCTTCCACGTGAGGATCTACCGCTGTCTGTGCATCGGATTCACGGGATTGACGTGAAAAACACAAAGCCTGATGCTGATCTTCCGCCACACGAGACCGCATTTGCCGATATCGGATACCCGACAGGGTGAAGTGCCGGGCGAGAAGATCAACGGGTGGTGAAACGGAAAGAGATGAACCTCGATACAATCGTATCAACTGCCAGACAATTGGCTGTGCGGCGTTACCAGAACTGGAAGGGCGGTTGAGAGAGAAATTCTTCGCCCTGCAAGGCAGCTTGCCGGGTAACCTGAATAGTTACGATATATTTATGCCGATGGATTCAGATACTGATCTGCAATATAATCGCTAAAAGAGCGAGAAGAGCATAAAAACGGCGTATGCGGTCCCGGGGGCCATGTTGGACTGGAACCTGCCTGTTCTGGATTTGTGGTGGGAAATGTGTGTCGGTTTTGGATTTATGTTCTTTGAACAGAAGCTCCTCTTTAACACTATAATCCCTGGAATATCCCGATCAGAACCTTGATAGGAATTAGAAGATTTAAGATATTATTAACAATCGAAAACAAGGACGGCGTACAATGCAGGTCATCATTCTTTGTGGGGGTCTTGGAACTCGATTGCGTGAAGAGACCGAATATCGCCCCAAACCCATGGTCCCGGTCGGAGGTAAACCGATCCTCTGGCATATCATGAAAATTTTTGCTCAATATGGACATACAGAGTTCATTTTGCCTCTTGGATACAAGGGAAACATGATCAAGGAATATTTTTTTCACTACCATCTGATGAGCCAGGATGTCTGTATCAGGCTCGGAGATCATCATTCTGTATCGTTTCTGCCATGCGACTCACATGAAACCGAAGACTGGTCCATCACCCTTATTGATACAGGCGAAGATACCCTGAAAGGCGGTCGATTGAAGCGCGTTGAGAAATATCTCACCGGTGATGAGGTCCTGGTGACGTACGGGGATGGGGTTGCAGATATTGATCTCGACAAACTGCTTGCATTCCATCGTTCACACGGGAAGATGGCGACAGTTACCGGCGTGTCTCCTGCGTCCCAGTTTGGTGAGTTGCACATCACAGGCGACCAGGTTGAGCATTTCAGGGAAAAACCCTCCACATCTGATCATTACATCAGTGGAGGATTTTACGTGTTCAACCGTGCTTTCTTCAACTCTTTGACTCCTGATGGGGCATGCGATCTGGAAGTAGGACCACTTGAGGACCTTGCAACGGCAGGAGAGTTGATGGTATACAAGCATCCCGGACGATGGGCGTGCATGGATACCATCCGGGATATGGAATACCTGAACCGGTTGTGGGATGCCGGTGAAGCGTTCTGGAAGATCTGGTGAACAGACACATGGATCTCTCAAAAATCTATGACGGCAAACGGGTTATCATCACCGGAGATACCGGGTTTAAAGGATCGTGGCTTGCACTCTGGCTCCATAACCTTGGAGCCACGGTCACGGGTATAGGGCTGGCTCCAAAGACACCACGCGACAATTATGTTATCTGCGAATTGGACTCCACCATAACCCATCATTCCTGCGATATTCGCCAGTATGATAAAATCCTGGAAATCTTTTCTGCAGCAGAACCCGATATGGTGTTCCACCTTGCCGCCCAGCCGCTGGTACCCGAATCGTACGCCTCGCCTCGTGGGACGTTTGAGATCAACACTCAGGGAACTGCCAATATTCTTGAAGCGGTTCGCCAGACACCATCCGTTCAGGTCGGCGTGATGGTTACCAGCGATAAATGCTATGAAAACCGGGAATGGGTTCATGGGTATCGGGAGACCGATCCTGTCGGCGGGCATGATCCGTATAGCGCTTCAAAAGGCGCTGCAGAGATCATTATATCATCATACATCCGGTCTTTCTTCTCAGGTGACGGTGCGCCGGTGGTCTCGTCTGTACGTGCCGGCAACGTTATGGGCGGAGGCGACTGGTCGGAGAACCGCATCATCCCGGATTTCATGCGGTCGCTTGAAGACAAAAAACCCATCACTCTCAGAAACCCGGGAGCCGTCCGGCCCTGGCAGCATGTCCTTGAGCCTCTTTACGGGTACCTCCTGTTAGGTTCGGCAATGATCCAGAAGGGACATTCATTCAGCGGTGCCTGGAACTTTGGACCGTTGCACCGGAATACTTTGACGGTCGAAGTGTTGATACGGAAATTTATCGAGCATAGCGGTGATGGGACGGTGGAGGTATCAAAACGGGACGGCCTCCACGAGGCCGGACTCCTCAGCCTGGACATATCCAAGGCAATCCATCAGCTTAACTGGCATCCGGTTCTGGACGTCGATACTATGGTTCGCCTTACTCTGGATGAATATGCTGTCAAGGGCTTAACCCCTGGAGCGATCTTTGACCAGCGATGCACCCATATTGATGAATACATGAACCTCCAAAAAAGGATGTGAAGAATGAAGTTCTGCCGCTCCTGCCGCTCACCATTGCCCGGACCCTTCCTGGACCTGGGCAACTCGCCTCTATCCAACGGGTATCTTTCAGAGGAAGACACTCATGTGATGGAACCTTACTACCCCCTCGAGTGTTATTACTGTCCGCACTGCTCACTGGTTCAACTTGATGAGTTTGAGGCGCCCGACCGGATCTTTTCATCCGATTATGCATACTTCTCCTCGTACTCTTCAAGCTGGCTGGCCCACTGCAAAGCATACGTCGCAATGGTGGTAAAGAGGTTCGATTACGATAGAGATTCCCTTGTACTTGAGATTGCAAGCAATGACGGGTACCTGCTCCAGTACTTTAAGGAGCAGCATATCCCTGTCAGGGGAGTGGAACCGGCAGCAGGCACAGCAGAGACCGCAATTGCAAAAGGCATCCCGACCGATATTACCTTCTTTAACACCGGTTATGCAGAGGCTATGGCCGCCCGGGATGATCGGGCCGATCTCATCATTGGAAACAATGTACTTGCACATAACCCGAACCTGAACGATTTCGTTGAGGGATTGCACATCGCCTTAAAGCCTCACGGGATCATCACCATGGAGTTCCCTCATCTTCTCCAGCTTATGGCAAACAATCAGTTCGATACCATCTACCAGGAGCATTACTCTTATCTCTCCTTGAATTCAGTACAATACCTGTTTAACGCACACCAGCTCGAGATATTTGATGTTGACGAACTTCCAACACATGGCGGGTCATTGCGGATTTATGCAAAGCATAAGACCGATCGGGTACATGAGAGTTCGTCCCGCATTGTAGAAGTGCTGGATAAAGAGAGACGGGCAGGGTTGCTCGATCCCGTTACCTACGAGGAGTTCAGCAAGCGCGTCAGGGCAACGAAGAGAGCATTGCTTACGA
>ERZ795030.4547-NODE-4547-length-13554-cov-5.214534_pt1 | contig 13554 bp, 12 predicted proteins | sample MGYA00375122_ERZ795030 | MGnify/ENA primary metagenome ERZ795030 (study PRJEB30165, sample SAMN05720146) | activated sludge metagenome | isolation source: anaerobic digester from wastewater treatment plant | place: Japan | collected 2015-04-20 ...
GTTGCGAGCCGACACCCTGGCGCAGCAGGTGGGCTGGCCGCAACCCTCAGTGCACCTGGCCCTGCAGGTGCTGGGTGCGAATGGGCTGGTGGGTTTTGATCTGGTGCACCAGGCTTACTTTCACCGCGAATTGCCGTTCGACTTGTGCCTGCTGGAAGACCTGAACCCGCGTCTGGCCGATGCCCGCGCCCTGCTTCAAGGCGGTGCCGTGCAGTTGGTCACAGCCGCTCCGCTGGAGGCCGTGGTGCACAGCGCTGATGTGAGTTACCGCGTGCGTGAGCAGGACGGCCTGCTGCGCTGCACCTGCCCATGGTTCGCCAGACACCAGGGCGAACGCGGGCCGTGCAAACACGTGCTGGCGGCCCAGGCCCTGGCAGCAACAATGACCTCTTGAACCTGTTTATGCCGCAAACCGAAGCCAACCCGTTTTACAGCACAGCTCTGGGCCGGTGCATTTTGGCCGGTGACATCACCGGCGTGATGAATACGCTGGACGCCATGCCGACGTCTGAGCGCACTGCGGCCCTGGCCGGGGTGCAGGCGCTGCTGATTGACCGCTGGAAGCTGGTGCGCAAACCGCCCGCCAGCAGCGCCAGCGTTGCGCAAACCTGCGACTACGATCAGGCCAACCGGCTGTTTCGGGCGGTCGAGCTGGCCCGCTTCATGTGCGCGCCCGACCTGCCCACATGCGACTACTGGATGCACATCGGCGTGCAGGACATTGCCACCTTCAGGCAACGCTATCGGCCCGCGCTGTCTGGCCAGCCGCTGGAAAAACAGTTGCGCGGGGAATACGGCTGGCACTATCGCCACCACATTCACCGGGCTGTGGTGGCGGGTCTGCTGCCGCGCCCGGACACCGAGGAGTATCTGCAGAGTCTGTTTTTTGGCGACCTGCGCCAGGAGTCCAATGTCATTCTGAAACACTTCGATGCTGATCCGGCACTGGGCCCGCTTTACCTGGCGCTGTTTGAGCGTGAGGGCGCGTCTGATACCAGCTTTGCGGCGGTCGAGAAATACTGCCACGACCCGGCGTTGCACTGGAGCACGGCCTTTCTCACGCTGTGTGAGCGCGGCATCTACACCCGCACGCAGTTGCTGGACAAAACCCTGGGCGCGCTGAGCTGCGACTGGCCGCAGTTCAAGTCCGGCTGGTTTTCGCGCTTTCACGAGCTGCTGGCCCCGACCGTGGACGAGATGACCGCGTTTGCAGCACGCTACCTGGCGCTATGCCAGAGCCGGATTGCCCCCACCGTGACCCTGGCGATGGACGCGGTGACTGCCCTGTACCGGGCCGGTGCCCTGGCCGAAGCACCCGTGTGCGATGCACTACAGGCGGTGGTGAGCTCGGCGGTGAAAGGCCGGGTACTGTCGGCGCTGGAACTGCTGGGGCAAATCGTCAAGAAAGACCCCGGCCAGGGCAAGCGTGCCAGCGGCCTGGCGCTGCTGGCGTTGGGGCACAGCGCTGCCGATGTGCAAAAAAAGGCCGTTGCCTGCCTGAAGACCTGGGGGCTGGATGCCCAGGGCCAGGAAGCTGCCCAAACTTATTTGCCGCTGGTGGCGGCAGTGAACCAGGCACCCTTGCGGACGCTGCTTGGTCAACTGCCTGCCGCAACGGCAGCGCCCCGCGATACCCGGTTGCCGTCCAGCGCCGCCGATTCATCCGGGGCTGTGGCCCTGGCCCCGGCATCCCCCCTGGACCCCGCCCGCGCCCTGGCCCCGCTGAGGCAACTGCCCGACCTGATCGAGCACCTGGCTTACGTTTTTGAGAACCCCGCCGACGTGGATGCCTGGGAACGCGGGGCCGAAGCCCTGGTGCGTCTGGCTCCCTTGCCACCAGCCGCACAGGCTGGTTTTGCCGCGCTGACAAAACGTGCCAAACGCTTGAAGTGGGATGAAAAACCCTTGGGTTTTGCCATGGCGCAGCTCATGGCCATTGCCTTGGGTGAAAACCCTGACCTGGCGGCGCTGGCACCCAAAACTGTTGCGCTGTCATGCGCGGCAGACTTCATTGCATGGCGTGCCAGCAGCCTCGTGCAACTTGCCCGCCAGGGGCTGGGTTTGTCGCCCTTGTCCTCACCCACGAACCAGGGCGGCTTTATCGACCCGCAGCAACTGCGGGCGCGCCAGGCAGCCTTCCAGCGCGCCGGGGTTGAGCCCCCGGCAAATGAGCAGGAGCTTGCGCTGATGCGGGTAGTGCCTGCCATTGGTAAGGCAGATGTGTTTGACCGCAAGCTAACCTGGTCAGTCAGCAGCAGCGAGGGCGAATATGTGTTTCACAGCCTGCACATTGGTGTCGAACCACCAATCAGGCCGGAGATGCACGCCGGGCTCAAGGCCATGTTGACAGCCAAGCATTTGACTTTTGGTCGGTGGCAGACCGAGGGCGACGGTGCCTGCATCCGGTTTGCGGCGAGCTTGATGCCAAACGACCTGGAGCCATTTTTTGCAGAAGGTGCCCATGCGCTGGGCAACAACCTCGACTGGTGGGAGGCCACCTGGCAAAACCGCGCGTACCTGGATGTGCTGCTGGCACCAACCACACCCATGACACCCATGGCCCGCCTGATGCTGGCCGTGGCACTGGCGGGCAAGGAGCCCGGCCAGACCGCGCTGGCCATCGATGCATTGGCAAACTGCCTGCAGGACGGCCGCCTGCTGGCGCACACAATGGGCGACACCCTGGCAGCGGTCTGGGCCACACCGCTGGTAAAAGGCGCGCGCCTGGCCAAAAGTTTGACCGCAGCGGCCCAAGCCCATGCGGCCATGCCAGGCGCGGTGTACCAGATGCTGTGTGCCATGGTGGCGGCGAGCCCCGAGGCGCCCCGCAAAGATGGTGCGCCACTGCTGGAGCTGATGCTGGAGCTGCAACTGGCACAAGGCCTGGCCTTGCCACCCGACACCCGCCAGGTGTTGACCGCGATGCGGCTGACCGGCAAAGGCAAGGCAGCCCGGTTGGCCTTGCTGGCCTAGCCGAATTGAGCTTGCAGGCTGCCTGAGGGGCGCGGACTTGCCTTTGGCGCAGTCCCTTCCCCGCGGGCTCCCCACGGCACAAGAATATGCCAGCGCACACCCTTGAAGCCGAAAGACCGATATTGAGAACTTGATTCGCCCGATGGCCGCTTGGGCTGACTTCCACCCAGGCAAAAAATGTCACACCATCGCAGAAAAATCAAAAACAATAGCTGCTTGTGCTTATCCTGTATGCGCTAGCAGCCAATTTGATGCCAAAGCTGCGGCACCCCGCCGCGCGCCACAAATGCGCCACAAATGCGCCACCAGATGACCGCAGCAGCGCGGCAAGCATGGCGAAGGGGTGCAAAAAGTCCTTGAACAGCAGCAGCACAATGTTGATGCACCAAATGCCGGTCAACATGGCCGGGCCAAAGCTGGCAGACAGCTCGTCCATCACTTCGGCATCACGCGGCGCGAGTTGCTTCACACCGGGTGGCAGGGGCGCTATTGGAAGAGCTAGCTTCATATCGGGCAACAACCGCTCGAACGTATTCAATTGATTTCACTGACAGTTATGCACCGGTTGCGGTCAGTCGAATCAAAATTGGGAATATCCGGTTTGGGTCGTTATGCAGAGATGTGCATAACTGTCCTCAGCCAACAGTCGACTCTCTGAACTGGCTCCTCTAAGCCGGGCGTCGGCACAAGGACGATGATCTTTAGGCCTTTCGTATGAGCGTTTCCCCGCATCAAAAAATAAAATCCCAGTTTCCGAGCCGGTTGCCGAAAACAATGCAGAAGCGGTTCAACCTTTGGGTGGATCGTGTTAGGGCTATGCCCGCTTGCCTGGAAACGTCAAGGAAATACGGTATCTGTCATGGGAATGGGGATCAACACCGGCATCTTGTCGCTGATGGCGCAGAGAAATCTGTCGACCAATCAGTCGGTTTACGCCGCGTCCATCCAGCGCCTGTCCAGCGGACTGCGCATCAACAGCGCCCGCGACGACGCAGCGGGTCTGGCCATTTCGGAACGCTTCACCAGTCAGATACGCGGCCAGAACCAGGCCATCCGCAACGCCAACGACGGCATCTCCATGCTGCAGACCGCGGAAGGTGCCACCTCATCCATCGCCGGGAGTCTCCAGCGCATCCGTGAACTGGCCGTGCAATCGGCCAATGCTACCTATTCGGCATCGGACAGGCAGGCGTTGCAGCAGGAAGTGAACCAGTTGGCCTTGGAGATCGACCGCATCAGCGGGGCCACCGAATTCAACGGCCAGAAGGTCTTTGACCAGGTCCGCAACAAGCAGACCGGTTATGCCGATGTCACCAAGGATGCCGTGCTGGAGGGCCTGGAAGGTGGCTGGCTGGAGATTTCCGAAGAGATGATCCGAAGGTCTTACGGCATCTCAGCCAGCGGCAACGCCATCAGTATCGAGTTGTCGACCTTCACGGATGGCGCAGGTAACACGGCCGCACAGGTCGTCTCCTCGGTAGGAGCGAGCGGTCCAGGCACAAATATCAAGCTCCAGGTCGACCTGGCCGACTTTGCAACGCCCAACCTCCCCAATGGTGGCACTTCACCTTACTACAGCGACCGCATCATCGCGCACGAAATGGTGCATGCAGTCATGGCCACTGCAGCCAGTTGGGGCGAAATCAGAAATAACGCGAGTGCCTTGTGGTTTATCGAAGGTGCTGCCGAATTTATCCACGGTGCAGAAGAACGCGTGCAAGCCGACACCGTGGCCGCAACGCTGGCAGACAACATCTCCACCTGGGGCAGCGCCAGCGTCGACTACTCGTCGGGCTATGTTGCCGTGCGCTATTTGCATGAAAAAATCCGGGCTGCTGGCGGCAAGGGTGTGCAGGACATGCTGCAATACATGCAAAACAACAGTGGTGTGACCTTTGACGCAGCGTTTGCGAACGCGACCCAGGGTGCATACGCTGACTATGCGGCCTTCAAGGCAGATTTTGACGCCAACAAGGCCGCCTTCGTCGCCACCTTCGACTTCAGCAACACGGACACCGGTGCCATCGGCGGCCTGGATGTGGACAACGGCCCCCTGCTCACCGCCACCAGCGTGGTTGAGGACTTCGGCAATCGGAGTGGGCAGGATGTTCTCAGTGGTTTCACCGAGACCTGGGAAGAGGTGAGCAAGGCCGGTGGGACCGGCAATTACAAAACCTTCCAGGTCGGCGCCAACGCGGGCCAGACCATCGACACGGCTATCGGTGGCATGAATCTGGGTTCGCTGGGCCTGAGCACGGTGGACATCACGAGCGTGGATGGCTCCTACCTGGCGATGCGACGCATCGACAAGGCGCTGGACTACCTCAACGGTACGCGCGCCAAATTGGGTGCACAAATGTCCCGCTTCGAAACGACCGTGAAGAATCTGCAGGTCAGCAGCGAAAACATGTCGGCCAGCCGCTCCCGCGTGATGGATGCCGACTTCGCGGTTGAAACCGCGGCCCTGTCTCGCGCACAGATCCTGCAGAACGCCGGCACCGCCATGGTGGCCCAGGCCAATCAGACACCGCGCATGGTGCTCACGCTGCTACGTTGACGCGGCAGCGTCCCGTTCACAGGGTCTGGATGGTGCTCCCGTGGCTTTGCGGGCATCCAGATCACGGCGCGCCTGTTGCAATTGCTTCAGCGGGTAGCGCTCGATATTGACCTTCACCTTGCTGCTGGTGGAAACCGGAGTCACCTGGCAGACCATGTTGTATGCAACTCGACCAAGCACAACCCAAGCTGAATTTTCCGCAAGCTGACATTGGCGACGGCCAGGTTACGCTGCATTGCAGGTCCAGGATTCGCTCCAAAGCGGGTAGAGGCTTCTGATGGAAAAGTTGCGACCTTGCCACAGTCCGAAGAAACTGTTGGGGGGCGTTGTGTCCATCACGAAACGTGATCATTAGGCCCTCAATTTGCTTGATCACACTCACCTGGCCAGACTGAAAATCCATCCATTTCAGTTTGTAACCATTTTGTTGAATCTAGGTTGAAGCGAGCGAGTGGCTATTTGATGCCCATGAAATACTGAATCAGGTATTTGGCGACAAAACCGACAAAACCAAAAGCCAGCCCCAAAAACATCACGAATGTGCCGAATTTGCCGGCCTTTGACTCCCAGGCCAGTTGGCCAATGATGAACAGCATGTAAAGAATGCCTGCCCCAATGCCAAAAGTCATGCCAAAGTTGGTGATCTGCTCTTCATTGAAACCAAACATCAGCGCTGCTCCCGTCCTGGCAAAGCTGACACGTCCAGCAGATCGCGGTAGGCATGCCAACTGGCGTGGCCCAGCAGCGGCACCACCAGCACCAGACCAAGCAACACAGTAGCGAAACCCATCAGCGTCAGCAACATGATCAGAGCGCCCCACAGCGCCATGGCGATCGGGTTGACCAGAACCACCTGCCAACTGGTGGCGACCGCGACCCGGATCGACACCTGACGGTCCAGCAGCAGCGGAATGGTGATCACGGTAGAGGCAAAAATCGGTGCCACCAGCACCCCGCCCAGAGCCAGCCACAACTCAAATAAAAACCCCTGGCGGGCCAGCACCACATGCTCAATGAAGTCTTTTGGCGAGGTGATCGTGACGGGTGCCAAAACCGTGATCAGAGCGGCCGACAACAGCACCCAGGCAGTACCCGCTGCGGCCAGCAAGACCCCGAACTGCAGCAAGCGCCAGTGTCCGTTGCCCCAGGATTTGAATTGCCCGTCCTGCCAGTTGAGCCAGGTCTTCAGCACAATCGCCATGCCAATGGGCTCACCGCGTTCCAGCGCCCGGCTCAGCGCGTACAGGCTGGTGGCCAGAATCGGTGCCACCAGCAAAAACCCCGAAAAAGCCCCTGCCATGAACCAGAAGCGGTCATGCGCGAGCAACAGCATGAGCGCGCCAGTCAAGGCCATCACCACCCCGTGAAACGCACTGATGCCAGCGCATCGGGTGAAATCATGCCAGGCCCGCCGCAGCCACTGCAGCGGCTGGGCCAGGTCAATGGTGCGAACCCTGGCCAGCACGCTGGAAGGCAGCGGCTGTTGTCCTTGTGGTTGAGAATTTGACATGGTTGTGGCAGATGTGTGAACTAGCAATAGCATGCGATGTTGCCACAAGCTTCGGGCTGACAGGCACAAGGTGCGCCTGTCAGCCCGATTGGTCAGCAGCCTTGAGCGGGTTCAAGACTTCGGCTGCATCGGCCCCTGATTGCCGCCCGGACCCTGGTGGCGACCATGACCAGCACCCGGTCCCTGCATTGCCGAAGCATCAAACACCTTTTGCTGTTCCGGGGTCAACGCTGCGTAAAACACTTTGGTGGCCTCACCTCGCTTGTCCATGGCGGCAGTCATGTCACTCATGTGCTGCGCCCGCAGGGTCTTCATTTTGTCAATGCGCTCGGGTGTGCTCAGCTTGGCCATGTCAGCAGGGTCGGGGCGCTTGGCCATCATGGATGGCGGCGGTTTCATGGCCGTGGTGTAGCTGGTCCAGGCAGCTTCCTGGGCCGCCGTCACCTTGAGCTGGGCTTTCAGCTCGGCATGGCGCTGGTCCATCTTGGCCTGCATTTTGGCGGGGTCCATCTGGCTGTGGTGCATGCCGCCCTGACCCTGCATGCCAGCGCCCATGTCACATTGACCGCCCATTGGCCCCATGGCATAGGCAACACCGGCAGCGGCCAGCAGGCTGGCGATCAGCGAGACTTTGAGACTTGATTTCATGACAATTCCTTTCGGTTGGAGCTGATGACCAGACAGTGGCATCGGCGTGAAAAGAAGTATCGCGCGCCTGTGTATCGCGGCCATGACGGCAAGAGAAAGCTTTGTAAAGCTGGACGAAGGTTTTACCGGCCCTTTTTGGTGGGATGATCAGCGCCTTGCAAAAACCAGCTCAAAGCAGAAAGATTGTCACGTGTTCAAGAACATCATCATGTATCGCATCGGCCCCGATTGGCAAGTTAGCCCGGAGCAACTGGAAGACAAGCTACAGGCCGGTCGCTTTGTAGAATGTGCTGCCAGCCAGGAGAAATCGATTGGCTGGACCGAGCCACGCGGGCAGGCCAACGGGCTGCTGCTTGAGTCGGTCGCCAATCAGTGGATTTTGAAGCTGATGGTGGAAACCCGGGCGCTGCCAGCGTCGGTGGTGAACCGCAAGACACAGGAACGCGTTGCCCAGATTGAAGCCAGCAGTGGGCGCAAACCCGGCAAAAAGGAAACCCGCGACCTGAAAGACGATATTCGGCTGGAACTGCTGCCAATGGCATTCACCAAGCAGTCCAGTGTGCTGGTCTGGTTTGACCGTGAGGCCCGGTTGCTGGTGATTGACGCAGCCAGCCAGTCCCGCGCCGATGAAGTGGTGACCCTGCTGGTGCAAACCCTGCCCGGCCTGGCTTTGAGCCTGGTCAATACCAAGCAGTCACCGGCAGCGGCCATGGCCGAGTGGCTGGTCAGCCAGGAGGCACCAGCGGGCTTCACCGTGGACCGCGAATGTGAACTCAAAGCCGTCGACGAATCAAAAGCGGTGGTCCGTTATGCCCGGCATCGGCTGGACATGGAAGAAGTCAGGCAACACATAGCCGAAGGCGAAATGCCAACCCGGCTGGCGCTGACCTGGAGCGAGCGGGTGTCCTTCATGCTGACCGAAGGCCTGCAATTGAAAAAGCTGGCTTTTCTTGAAGGTGTCTTTGAAGCTGGCAGCAGCAACAAGGACGACAACTTTGACACCGACGTGGCAATTTCCACCGGTGAGTTGCGCAAACTGCTGCCTGACCTGCTGACCGCTTTGGGCGGCGAAATGCCGGTTGCCTGAGCCTGACACATGGTCTTTTTTGGCAAAGCATGAAGACGCCTGGGTGCGTGCGAACCAGTTGGCTGCGATGGTTGTCAAATCCTCAGGAAATGAATAAGAAATAGGGCTCAAGCCCTTTATTCATCTGCGTAACCAGCTATTATTTATGTAACAAAAAAGCGCCTGCCGGAAATCATCCGGCAGGCGCTTTGGCAATTTTGAAGCCGGCCTTGCTAATTCTTGATGGCACAGGTACTGAAACCAAAGATGGCGTAGGGCGGGCACCACCCAATCGCACCGGTGACCAGCGGCACCACACCCAGCCAGCCCCAGACACCGATGCTGCCAGTCAGCGTCAGGCCAATCAGTGCCAGGCCCAGAACAATGCGCACAATGCGGTCAATGCCGCCAACATTTGATTTCATGCAAACTCCTAGAAAAAAGTAAAACAACCAAGATAAAGGGACGACAGGCGAATTACACCCGCTTGGGGCACATCCTGTCTGTGACGCAAGTCACGCAGCCAAAAGCCGGATTCCTGAGTTGACCGCTTGTATTCATCTGTCAGTCCTCATGAGCATTTTCCTTGTCAGCTTCGATGGGGTTCGCCGGTTGGGTGTCAGCGCTCCACACCTGATTGAACCGCTGGCAACGTGACTGGGGGCGTTAGCCACGGCATTCGCCCTGCCCAGGCGCGCCGCCAGTGGCCCACTCGGGCGCGTCCAACTGAGAAATCCAGGTTGAATCAGCTCACACCAGACCTTGGGTGATGATTCGTGACACTGTCACACTCCGGCACTGTGGTCGTCAGGCAGCCGACCGTGGACATCAGCCGGTCCAACCGGCCACTACGACCGGTCAGATCGAACTGCCGCTGACCAGCGCACGCAGCGCGACACTGTTGACGATCTGGATTTGCTCACGCCCCAGCACCACCCAGCCTTCGCGCTCAAAGCGGCGCAGCAGACGGGTGACGATTTCGCGCACCGTGCCAAGTTCGTCGGCCAGTGTCTGATGCGTGAGATTGAGTTGCTGACCACGCCCGAGCAAGGCGGCGGCCAATCGGCGATCAAGTTTGTGAAACGCCACCGCGTCGATCAAGCCGGTCAAATCAGCCATACGTTCGGCAAAAAGGCCCAGCACGGCATTGCGAAATGCCGGTGTGTCAATCCAGCGATTGAACAAATCCGGCTTGATCAACAAAAAATGGCTGGGCTTGGTGGTAACGCCACAAGCCGACATCACCTGGTCGCGAAACAGCGCTGCACTCGACGTCAAACACAGCTCACCTGGCACCACCCGGTACAACTCCAGCGAACGCCCGTCGCCCGAGTTGCGCGAGACCTTGATTTCACCTTCAATCACCAGTGGAAAACCCTGGCAGGCGGTGTTCTCGGCGAACAACACGGTGTCAGTTGGCACTTGATAAGGCTGCAGTGCGGCACCAATCTCGGCCAGCGTCGGCTGGACCTGGCTCAATGCCGGGTACAGGTCAATGATCTGGTCAAGGGGCAATAACGGGACAGTCACCATGGCTTTCAGGTAGCTACGCTATAACCTTCTTCAACAATCGCCTGTTTCAAAGCTTCAGGCGACTGGTTTGAATCGACTGCTACCCTGTTGCTGGCGCGGTCAATTTCGACGACGGCGGCGCGGTCTAGTTGTCTGATGGCGCGCGACACCGCTTTTTCGCAGTGTTCGCAGGTCATTCCCTGGACATTGAAAATGTGCTTCATGAAAATCCTTTGTAACTCGGCCAATCTGTCAATGGCCAGACGCGTATTGTGAACCTTCGCCAGCTTTTGGCACACCAACATCCATGACAAATCTCAATACCTCAACACCCGCCATTCGCATTGACCTGGGCATCCACGGCATGACCTGTGCCTCATGTGTCGGACGGGCCGAGCGGGCGCTGAAAAAGGTGCCCGGGGTGCAGGACGCAGTCGTCAACCTGGCCACCGAATCGGCCCGCATCATGGTGACACCCACAGAGCAGGTTGAAGCGCGGCTCAAGCGCGCGGTGCGCGATGCCGGCTACCTGCCGGTCGCCGCCAACGCCGCCATTGATGCCCGGCCAGGCTCGGGCTGGGCTGGCTTTGGCCCGGTCGCGCTCGGCCTGGCCTTGTCATTGCCCTTGATGTTGCCGATGCTGGGCGAACTGGTGGGCGGGCACTGGATGTTGCCAGCCTGGCTGCAATTTGCGCTGGCCACTCCGGTGCAATTTGTACTCGGTGCGCGCTTTTACAAGGCCGGTTGGCATGCCATGTTGTCCCTGAGCGGCAACATGGACTTGCTGGTGTCGATTGGCACCAGCGCTGCCTGGGCCTTGTCGGTCTGGCTGTGGCTGACTGCGCCGGCGTCGGCAACGGTTCACCTGTATTTCGAAGCCTCTGCCGTTGTCATCACGCTGGTGATTCTGGGCAAGTGGCTTGAAGCCCGGGCCAAGCAGCAAACCACCTCGGCGATTCGCGCGCTGCACGGCCTGCGCCCCGAGCTGGCGCATCTGCTCGGCCCCGATGGAGAAACTGATGTGCCACTCGATGAGGTTTTTGTCGACGATGAGCTGGTGGTCCGCCCAGGCGAGCGATTTGCGGTGGATGCCGAGGTGCTGGAAGGGCAGACCCAGGTGGATGAGTCGATGCTGACCGGCGAGCCACTGCCGGTGGCCAAGACAATCGGCGACCGGGTCACAGGTGGCACTCTCAATGGCGATGGCCGCGTCATCATCCGGGTCAAGGCAATCGGGGTTGATACGGTACTGGCTGGCATCATCCGCCTGGTCGAAGATGCACAGGCGGGCAAGGCACCGATCCAGCGGCTGGTCGATCAGGTGAGTGCCGTCTTTGTGCCGGTGGTGCTGCTGCTGGCCCTGCTCACGCTGCTGGGCTGGTGGCTTGGCGGCCATTCCTTCGAGCTGTCGGTCATTCAGGCGGTATCGGTGCTGGTCATTGCCTGCCCCTGCGCGCTGGGGCTGGCGACACCCGCTGCCATCATGGCCGGCACCGGGGTTGCCGCGCAACATGGCATTTTGGTCAAGGATGCGCAGGCGCTTGAACTGGCCCACAAGGCCCGGGTGCTGGTGTTTGACAAAACCGGCACATTGACGGTTGGCAAGGCACAACTGACAGACTTTGTGGTGTTGCCAGACGCGGACAAAAACCAGCTTTTGAGCCTGGCGGCGGGGCTTCAAAGTGGCAGCAGCCACCCGCTCGCCCGCGCCGTGGTGCAGGCCGCGACTGCGGGCAAACTTCGGCTACCTGCAGTTGAGAACATTCAGACGGTTCCCGGCAAGGGACTCTCAGGTCGGAGCGAGGAAAATGATTACCTGATCGGCAGCATTGGCTGGATCCGGGACCAAGGCGGCGATTTTGCCGCCTTTCAGGACGCGTTGCAGCGCTTTCAGGATCAGGGTGCCAGCCTGGCAGCCATGGCACATCTAGGCATTGACGGCTTGCAGGTGCTGGCCTTGCTGACCTTTGCCGATCAGCCCAAACCCGGTGCCAGCGCCGCCATCAGCGCGCTGCGCGCCAGGGGTATCAAGGTCTTGATGCTCTCTGGTGACCACCAGGCGGCGGCACAGGCCATGGCGCTTCGGGTCGGTCTGCGGCCCGAGCTTGGCGAGGTGATCAGTGACGTGCTGCCAGCCGACAAGGCGGCGCACGTCATGGCCTTGAAACAAGATGGTCAAACCGTGGTGATGGTTGGTGATGGTGTCAACGATGCGCCTGCGCTGGCAGCAGCCGATGTCGGCATGGCCATGGCAAATGTCGAAGGCGGTACCGATGTCGCAATGCACGCGGCTGGCATCACGCTGATGCGCGGCGACTTGTCGCTGGTGGCTGCAGCACTGGACATTTCAGACCGCACCGTGGCGAAAATCAGGCAAAACCTGTTTTGGGCGTTTGTCTATAACGTGGCTGGCATTGCGCTGGCGGCGCTGGGTTACCTGAACCCGGTGCTGGCCGGCGCGGCCATGGCCCTGAGTTCGGTGAGTGTGATGAGCAACGCTTTGCTGCTCAAGCGCTGGCATCCGGCACCAAGCCAGATCATTTATACCAAATAGTGCTCTAGCCCTTGATGCATAAGCGCTGATAGCTTCATTTAGTATAGCAATCAGGCGACAACACGAAAGGTCAAATGGGCTTACTTTTTGGATTTGTAAGTGGCGCTTTGAACCACCAGGTAGATCACTGCATTACGCATGTCGGTGTCGCTCAGGTTGGCCATGCCAGCACGCGACGGCATCGAGTTGTGGCCGTTGATAGCCGAATGGACCAGTCCTTCAACGCCTTTTTGCAGACGCGGTTTCCAGGCAGCAAAATCATCAATTCGGGGAGCACCGTCTTTGCCACTGTCGTGACAGACCACACAACGTTCGTTGACCAGTTGCTCGCCGGTAATTGAAGAGGGCGATGCGTAGGGCTTTTTCGGGTCAGCGGCCTTGCCTGCGCTCACCATGTAGGCGACCGCCCGACTCATTTCCAGATCGGTCAAATTGGGTTGACCACCGTGGGCCGGCATTTTTCCGATGCCTGAAATGGCGTTTTCAGTAAGCTTGACCAGGCCGTTTTTGGAATGTTTTGTCCAGGCCGCTACATCGCCAATGATGGGCACGCCGTCCTTGCCACTGACGTGGCAATTGGCGCAAACCTCCTGAACCACAGCCTGACCGGTTTTATCAGCCGCTTGCACCGGACTGAAAGACAGGCAAGTGGTGGCCAGGAAAACCAGGCTCAGTTGGTTGAACCTATTTTCCTCAGTTGAAGCCCAAAAAAGTCTTAAAAACTCAAGCATGAT
>ERZ795030.4551-NODE-4551-length-13546-cov-4.685791_pt1 | contig 13546 bp, 5 predicted proteins | sample MGYA00375122_ERZ795030 | MGnify/ENA primary metagenome ERZ795030 (study PRJEB30165, sample SAMN05720146) | activated sludge metagenome | isolation source: anaerobic digester from wastewater treatment plant | place: Japan | collected 2015-04-20 ...
TGACGACACGCAGGAGCTGGGCACACGCAACATCAAGGTGGCGCTGCGCCGCCTGCGCAAGTTTGCCCGCGAAGGGCATGTGGAAGAACTCGACCTTGACGACACCATCCGCTGCACTGCCGCCAATGCCGGCTATCTGGACATCAAAATGCGCCCTGAGCGGCACAACAACGTCAAGGTGCTGCTGCTGATGGATGTGGGCGGCACCATGGACGAGCACATTGCCCGCGTCGAAGAGCTGTTTTCTGCTGCCAAGGCCGAGTTCAAGCACCTGGAGTTTTATTACTTTCACAACTGCGTGTACGACTTCGTCTGGAAAAACAACCGCCGCCGCTATGCCGAGAAGTTTCCCACCTGGGACATCATCCGCAAATACAACCGCGACTACAAGCTGATTTTCATTGGCGATGCGACCATGAGCCCGTATGAAATCCTGCAGGTCGGCGGCAGTGTGGAATACAGCAACGAAGAGGCCGGGCTGGAGTGGCTGGGGCGGCTGACCAGCGCTTTTCCCAAATTTGCCTGGGTTAACCCCGAGCCTCAGGGTGTCTGGCAATACCGTCAAAGCATCAGCATCGTGCAGCAGCTCATGAGCGGGCGCATGTTCCCCATGACCCTCAAAGGACTGGAAGAAACCATGCGTCTGCTGAGCAAATGAAGTGGCTGGCGGTCATGTTGCTGCTGGCCTGTACCGCCGCATCAGCGCAGGGCTTGATGGCCGATGCCCCGGCAAATGCAGCCGCAGCCAGCCAAAGCCTGCCCGACGCTGGCAAGGCCGCATTTGTGCTCGACATCATTGCACCCGACGAGATCAAACAGACACTTGAGCGCCACCTGGACCTGCAGCGCTACCGAACCCTGACCGATCTGACCGACGAAGAACTCGACCGTCTGCTCGACCAGGCCCGGCTTGATGCCAGGAATCTGATCGCCACGCTGGGGTATTTTTCGCCGGTGATCGACATTGAGCGTTTGCCCCCTGGTGATGCTGCGGCCTCCCAGCGAGTCAGCATCAAGGTCACGGTCGGTGCGCCGGTGCAGGTCAGTGAGGTGCAGTTGCGATTTGTCGGTCCCATCGCCACCGACTTGCAGGCGGCAGAGCAGCGCCAATTGATTCAGGAAAGCTGGTCGCTCAGCGCTGGTAGCCGATTCACCCAGGCGCGCTGGAGCGATGCCAAACAGCAGGCGCTGCGTCAGCTCACCACCCGGCGCTATCCCGCTGGCAGCGTCACCCAGACACTGGCCGACATTGACCCGGTGACACGGCAGGTGCGCCTCGAACTCACGCTGGAGTCCGGGCCGGCTTACCAATTGGGTGAGCTGGTCGTCACTGGCCTCGGTCGCTTCGATGCGGACCTGGTGCGCCGCCTGGCACGCATTCCGGTGGGGGCCGACTACGATCAGGCGGCGCTGGTGCAGGCACAGCAGCGGCTGACTGAAAGCGGTTTTTTCAGCAGCGCCTTTGTCTCGATTGACACCCGCACCGATCCGCAGGCCGCTCGGGTGTTGGTGGCCCTGCGCGAGGCAAAATTGCAAAAGATCGTCGTCGGTGTGGGTGCCAGCACCGACAGCGGTGCCCGCGTGAGCGTCGAGCATTTGCACAACCAGTTGCCCTGGCTGGGCTGGAACGCCACCAGCAAACTGTCGGTTGACCGCGAAACCCAATACATCGGCACCAGTCTGACCGCGCCACCTGATGAGCGCGGCTGGCGCTGGAACACGCTGGCACTGCTGCTGAACCAGACCAGTGGCAGCTTTGACGTCGCCAGCCAGCGCTTGCGCGCCGGTGCCAGCAAGGAAACCGAGCGCATTGACCGCAGCTATTACCTGCAGTTTGACCGGGCCGACTCGGCCGCCACCGACCTGACCGAATTCGAGCGAACCGAGTCCATCACGGCCAACTACAGCTTCACCCTGCGCAGTTTCAACGCCATGCCATTTCCGACCGGCGGCTGGGCCTGGGGGCTGGAATTGGGTGGTGGCACCACGCTGGGCAGCGAAAACGTGCCTTTTGGCCGGGTGTTGACCCGCTGGCAAAATTTCTGGCAGTTGGGCAGTAGCAGTCAAGCGCCGACCAACCGGCATGCCGGGCGCTTGTCGCTGCGCGGGCAGGTTGGTGCGGTCGTCGCCAAGGACGGGGCGAGCTTGCCCGCCACCCAGCTCTTTTTGGCGGGTGGCGACAACAGTGTGCGGGGTTACAGTCTGCGCAGCATCGGCACTGACCTCAAGGACGGGCAAGTCAGCGCCGGTCGCTACATGGTGGTAGGCAGTCTGGAATGGCAGCACCCGATCACCCGCAACGGCGTGTTGACCGAGTGGGAATCGGTGCTGTTTGTTGATGCAGGTGCGGTGGCAGACCGTCCGGCCGACCTGCAGGCCAAGGTCGGCGTGGGTGCCGGTGCGCGCTGGAAAAGCCCGGTCGGCCCGCTGCAGATTGACCTGGCTTACGGTGTCGATGATCGGAAATGGCGGCTGCACATGAACCTGGGGTTCAGCTTTTGAGCACCACCTGGCGACTCAGCCTGATCAGCTTGCTGCTGCTGCTGGGCTTGCTGGCGTTGTTCGGTGGCTTGTGGGTGTGGAGCGGCAGCGCCACTTCACTGGCCGGTGCGCTGGCACAAGTGACGCATTTGCTGCCAGCCAGCCAAACGCTGGAAGTGCGTGATGTCAGCGGCTCGCTGCGCAGCGGTGGGCAGATTGGCTGGCTGCGCTGGCAGCAAGGCGGTTTGTCGGTGGAAGCACGCGACGTGCAAATCGACTGGTCGGTGGACGCCCTGCTGGACCAGCAGTTGCAGATCAACCAACTGGCAGTCGGTCATCTGCGCATTGAAGACCAGCGCGTCAGCGCGGTTGACGAGCTGCCAGTGCCGCTGGCTGAACTGAGCCTGCCACTGAAGGTCAACGCCAGCGTCAGTGTCGATGCTGTGGAATGGGTTGGCAGCAGTAGCCAGCGTTTTGACAAGCTCGCATTTAACTATATTTTTGATAGCTACTCGCACAGACTGGACAAGGGCTACATCCATATTTTGTCCAATAAATATGAGTTTTCGGGGGAGTTGCAGGCACACGGGCCAATGGCCTTGCTGTTCAAGGCTGACGGGGTTGTGAACGTGCCGGTTTCGGCCAGCCAGCCGCCGCTCAAGGTCACCGCGCTGGCCCGGCTGGACGGGCAACTGGCCGGTGCGGATGCCAGGCTGGCGTTGCACGCCACGCTGACACCCCAGAGCGGCAGCGCGTTGGCTGGCAAAGGCGGCACCCCGGTAACCGCCCTGCAGGCCACGCTGTCAGCCCAACTGGCACCCTGGCAAATGCAAAAAATCATTTCGGCCCAGGGCCAGTGGCAGGCGCTTGACCTGGCCAGCCTGTGGCCGCAGACCCCCAAAACGCTGCTCAGTGGTGCCGCCTCGGTTAGCCCGCAGGGCCAGGGCTGGCAGGCCAGCATCCACCTCGACAACAGCCAAAGCGGCCCGCTTGATCAGCAACGCCTGCCGCTGCAAAGCCTGCGGGCTGAACTGAACTATAGCAACGGGCAATGGCTGGTGCAGTCACTGCAGGCAGGCATGGCCGGGGGCAGCGTGGTGGCCAAGGGGCAATTTCGCGCTGGCGCAAGCCCAGGCGAGCCTGAGCGCTGGAACGTCCTGGCCGAGGTAAGTGGCATCAACGCAGCCGGGCTCTATTCGCCCTTGTCCGGGGTACTGATTGGCGGCACGCTGGGCGCGGAGCAAACGCCCAAAGGCATTGGCTTTGATGTCAACCTGCAGGCGAGCCGCAACAAGGCAACTGCCGGCGCAGCACCAGCAGCGACCCAAAAACCAGCCACCCTGCGCCTGCAAAGCCTGCTGGCCCAAGGCCTGTGGGCGGCACCAATGCTGACCCTCACCACCCTGCGCCTTGAGGCTGAAGACGCGAACTTGCAGGGCCAGCTTGCCTATGACAGCAGCAGCCACGCCAGCCGCGGGCAACTCAGCCTGAAGCTGCCAGGGCTGACCGGCACGCTGGACGGCCACCTGGCCAGCGCAGACGGTCAGGGCCAACTGGCGCTGGAGTTGCAAGACCTGGCACAGACCAGCCGCTGGCTGGCACGCTGGCCGCAAATTGCCGGTCTGTTCAAAGGCTACCAACTGCAGGGCAATGCCAGACTCTCGGCCCGGTGGCAGGGTGGCTGGCAAAACGATGCGCAGGCCTTGCAGATCGAGGCCAGACTGCGCGCACCACAGCTCGACTGGACTGGTAGCGCCAGCGCGCCGGGTGAAGCTGCCAGCGCCGCGCGCGCCCGCAACCTGCAGCTTGACATCACCGGCACACCGGGCAGCTTCAGCCTGAGCAGCCTGGGTTTGCTGCAAGCCAGCGAGCAGCAGATCGACTGGCAAGCACAGGTGCAAGGCGGCCGCGTCAAGAGCGGCGCCTGGCAGGCCAGCCTCAAGCAACTGCAGTTGTCATTGCGCCAGGGCGCAGCCAGCGTGCCTTGGCGGTTGCAACTTGACCAGGCATCTGGCAGCCAGCCGGTCACACTGAACTGGCAAGCCACCGAGCTGGCTAACACGCTGACGGTCTCTGGCGGCGCGGCACGTCTGCAGGGTCCGGCTGCGGGCAGCGCCAGCTTGAACTGGCAGCCCTTGCGCTGGACGCAAACCAGCGGCGCGGGGCCATCGGCGCTGCAGCCAAAGCCCGCGCAGTGGCAAAGCCAGGGCCGCATCGACGGCGTGCCGCTGGCCTGGCTGGATGCGATCAGCCACAAAACGCTGGCCGATCTGGGCATCAGCGGCGACCTGCTGCTGTCGGGCCGTTGGGAAGCCGGCCAAACCGACCGCCTGCATCTGTCGGTGCTGCTGGAGCGCAGTCAGGGTGACCTGAACATCCAGGCCGATGCCAGCCGCCCGCAGGTGCTGCCCGCCGGTATCACGGAGGCGCGCCTGCAACTGAACCTGGATGACAAAAAAGTGTCAGGCAACCTGCGCTGGGACAGCGAGCGGTTTGGCCGCGCGCTGCTGGCCTTCAGCACCGAATTGCAGCAGCAGGGCTGGGCGCTGGCCCCCAACGCAGCGCTGGGCGGCAGCCTGCAGATGCGCTTGCCGCCAGTCGATGCCTGGTCGGCGCTGGCACCACCTGGCTGGCGACTGCGCGGCACCATGGATGCCAACGTGAGCCTGTCGGGCACGCTGGACGCGCCACACTGGGCTGGCAGTTTGCAGGCCCGGGATCTGGCATTGCGCTCAGTCGTCGATGGCATTGATTTCAGCAAGGGGACGCTGCTGGCCAAACTCAACGGGCAGCAGCTTGACATCGAAACCTTCACCCTGCAGGGCGCGGGCGGTGCCGCCGGTGGCCAGATTGACATCACTGGCGCAGTGTTCTGGCGCACTGGCGACATCGGCGCGGCGGCCAAGCGACTGGGCCTGAAGCTCGAAGCCCGGGCCAAGGAACTGCGCCTGAGTTCCCGGCCCGACCGCCGCATCACCGTATCTGGCCGCCTGACTGCCGAACTCAAGGACACGCACTTGAGCCTGCGCGGTGCGCTGAAGGCAGATCAGGCACTGCTGACGCTGCCCGACGATGACACACCGCAGCTTGGCAGCGACGTGGTGGTGCGCGGCGCAGCGGCCAGCGCCAAAAAGCCGGGCGCCCTTGCATCCTCACCGGTGACAGGCGGCACCGGTACGCGCCCGGCAGACAGCAACCGGATCAGCCCGGACCTGCTGGTTGAACTGGACCTGGGGCCAGACTTTCAGGTGCGCGGGCGGGGCGTGGTGACCCGGCTGGCCGGCAAGTTGTCGCTGGCGGCCAAAGACGTTTCTGCGCCTAGCCTGACCGGTACCGTGCGCACGGTTGATGGCAGCTATCGTGCCTATGGGCAGACGCTGGAAATCGAGCGCGGCCTGCTGCGCTTTACCGGAGCGCTGGACAACCCGTCGCTTGCCGTGCTGGCGATTCGCCCGAAACTCAGCCAGCGCGTTGGTGTGCAAATCAGTGGCACCGCACTGTCGCCAATCGTGCAGTTGTATGCCGACCCGGATATGCCCGAAGCCGACAAACTGGGATGGCTGGTGCTGGGCCGCGCACCCAGTGGCGACGGTGCCCAGGCGGCCCTGCTGCAGCAGGCCGCGCTGGCCTTGCTGGGCCGCAATGCCGCCGGGCTGACCGACGGACTGACGCGAGCTTTAGGGCTTGACGAAATGAGTTTCAGCGGCAGCAGCAGCATTGACAACGCAGACGGCAGCACCAGCACAGCGTCGGTCACCCTGGGCAAGCGCTTGTCAAAAGACTTTTATGTCGCGTATGAAAGCAGCCTCAACGGTGCCATGGGTGTGATCCACATTTTTTATGACCTGACCAAACACCTGACCTTGCGCGCCGAAACCGGCCAGCAAAGTGCCATCGACCTGATTTACACGCTGAGCTACGACTGATGCTGCCCTGACCGGGGCCGCATTTACAATGCGCCCAGCTTCTCGCTGTAGTTCAATGGATAGAACGAGTGCCTCCTAAGTGCTAGATACAGGTTCGATTCCTGTCAGCGGGACCAAATCAAAGACCGGACATGTATTTTGCAGTCCGGTTTTTTTTCGTTTCCCCTATGAAAACCGTCTTTTGTTGCTTGCTAGCGTTGGCCCAAATGTGCCCCATTTCAGCATCAACAGGGAGCCCATTTTTGGGCAAATGTTTTGAAATCAGGGGCATGAATCGCCCGTGTGAAGGCGCTCAATCACCCAAAAAAAGCAATGTCTGGCACTCAGGCGGCTTTCTTTCGAGGTTTCGCACCTGGTGCAGGCTGCCACCAGCTCATGGCCGGTCGGTCGAGGTGCTGACGTTGGCCGCAGCACGCCAGGGCACCGGCGCACCGGCAATGGGTGTCTGGCGCCTTGAATAGTGACAACGCTCGCGTTGTTACCTGCGCACGATTCACGGTTTCCATTGCAGCGATACACAAGCCTTGCTTGCTGGCAAACGGGGGCTGGCAAAACCGTACGTTCGGGAATCAGGCATCTGAACGAAACGGATCCCGCACCGGACTTCGACGTGGACCGGTGTCTCAACAGGTGAAGCAGGAATCGGCGATGCACATGCACCGTGGGGCAGGGTTGCGTGCGTGGTGGGCCTGCGCCCAAGCTGAAGTCCGCCTTTCGCCCGGGGCTCATGCCATGGGGCTGCAGTGCTTGCGCCGTCTGCACTGGTCAAAGGCACTTTGTGGCCGAAAGCCTGTAACATGTTTGCCTACTCGCGGTTGAATTTCCCATTCAGACTCACCTTTGGAAATCTTATGTCTCATCACATTGCGGGGTTCGCCCCTCATGCGTTCAATACCCTCGTGGGCGCTGGCCTGTTGTCTGTGGGGATGGTCTGCGTTGTGGGCATGACCCCGCAGCCCGCGCAAGCGCAAGCGCAGATCGCCACCATAACGGCGGTGGAGTATTGCAAGGCGACCGGCGGCAAGGTGGAAACCTATCGCTTCTACGATGGGGGTGGCCAGGAGTTTGCCAAGCCCGCCTATGTCTGCAATTACCCCGACCCCACCGGTGTCGACCCCAGCGGCCACGCCCTGGTTGATCTCGCCACGCTGTTTGCGGCCGAGCCCACGCTGGCTGCCCTGGCCTACCATGCCAAGTCGGTTTGGGACGGCAGATTCAACGTTACGCCGGCCAAGGACTATTGCCTGCAGCTTGGTGCGTCCCCCACGTTCCATGGCAGTTGGAGCCTGAAGCCTGGCGGCGACCAGTCGGGTATGTGCATGTTTGAAGATGGCTCGTTCATGGAAGAGTGGACGTTGTTCTACAACCAGGCGGGCACACCGCGTGGTGTGGATCTGGGCACGGTGTTGAGATACCCCAGCCCCTATATTCGCTGATCTGCGCGGCGGGTGGAACTCAATGAGTTGCCACTTGCGCAAGAGTCCTGGGCGATTCAGTGAAGGGCTTGACTGGCCAGATAGCAAGAGCATCTGCGGGCAGCAAAACAGCCATCTTGTCAACCTGATACTCCAAAATTGAAACATCCACCGGTGCGACCGAAAGTGTCGATGGTTCAGGTCAATGGTTCAGTCGTCGATGTCAGGTCAGCGCAGCAGAGATGCTGCAAGCTTCTACCCCGTTGACAGCATTTGGCGAAGTGTGTCAAAGGCTCAGCATGATTTGGCGTTTGTTGCAGCTTTCCAGCCGCATAAAGTCTGTACTGAAGGCCTTTGCGTAGAATGGGAATTTGACCTAAACCCGATAGCAGGAGTCCCAGAAGCATGTCCGTCCAGTCAGCATCGAGAGCCTATAGCGTGGAGGATTACCTGGAATGGGATGGCAATTGGGAGCTGATTGGCGGGCAGCCAGTCGCCATGGCACCATCGCCAGCGCTTGGGCATCAGCAGGCCATTGGAGGCATATTCAGACAGCTCGACGAGTTGCTCGACGACTGCCCGCACTGCCAGGCGCTGTTCGAGATTGATGTTGAATTTGCCGATGACAGCGTGGTGCGGCCCGATCTGCTGGTGCTTTGTTACACGCCCGAAGGCGACCGGTTGACCCGTGCACCCGAGCTGGTTTTTGAAGTGGTTTCGCCCAAAACCGCCAGCCATGACGAAGTCACCAAGTTTGATCTTTACCGCACCGAGGGTGTGGCCCACTATGTGCTGGTCTATCCGGATGAAGAAATGGCCAAGGTCTGGCGGCTGTCTGAGGGTGACTACTGCAAGGTGGGAGATTTCCATGACGAGACGCACTGTTTTGACTTGAGCAAGTGCAGCCTCGACTTTGACTTCCGCCGCCTATGGAGGCGCAAGGGATCTTGAGTGGCGTGACGGCCAAGGTCACCGCCACCGCCATGGTCATCAAACCCTCGACTTGCGCGCAGGCCATCAATGTGCGGTTTGCCCAGATCGCCATGGACAACGACGCGCGCTGCGCCCCGCCATTTGTCACCTGTGCCGCAATGCGCGTGGCAACTGCGGCCAAAGTCGGCTTTGGCCGCTTGTGATCGCGTCAACCATGGCATTTTTACGGCCGGATCCACCATCGCCGGTCAATGTGAAAACCATTGAATCGGCGGGCGGTGGCAGGGGCGGCGGTTGCCATTGTTGCAGGTTGCTGTGTTGACGACGGTAGCGCCGGAGCTTTCGGAAAATTTATGAAAAATATGCCTCTAGCCCATATGGTGCATGCGCCAGCAGCTATTGTTATAGTAGCAATTGATGACTGCGCCAGACCCCTGCGTGACCTATCTGCGCGGCTGGTCACGGGCTGGCTTTGGCATTCGGCCAGGTGCTGGGTGGCGCTGACGCTAGCGGCTCTCTTCAGCGGCTTGGCGGCAGCGGCCACCTACACGCTGCCGGGTGCTTTGCCTGCGGGTTGCAGTTCAGCATCTGGCACCAGTGTCACCTGCCCGAGCCTGAGCCTGAACTGGGGCGACAACATCGTGGTGAGCAATGCCAACCTGACGCTGACGGTGACCAATGTGCTCAGCCTGGGCGGCAACAACAGCATCAACAGCGGCAGTGTCAGCGGCTTTGCCATTCAGGCCAATAGCGTCAGCGCCAGCAATGCCATCATGCTCAATGGCAATCTCAACGCGACCGGCACCCTGACGCTGAGCAGCAACGGCAACAACATCACCGGCAATGTGAGTGCCAGCGGCAATGTCACTATCGGAGGCACGGTTACCGGCAAGGTCACCTGCAGCGGCGCGTTGTCCACCCAATGGGCCAGCAGCATCACCGGGGACATCAGTGCCGGCAGCATTGCCAGTGGCGGTGGCAGCACCTATGGCGGCAATTTGACTGCCACCAGTGGCGATATCACCAGTGGCTCGGGCGACCGGATCTCCGGCAGTGCAAGCGCCACCAGCGGCGGCGTGACGCTCAGTAGCTCTGGCACCAGCGTTGGCGGCAGCGTTGTCGCCAAAAACGCAGTTGTCCTCCAAAGCGGTGTGTCGGTGGCTGGCAGCGTGACCAGCACCAATGATGCCGTCACGCTGCAAAGCTCGGGCAGCAGTGTGGGTGCCGGTGTCAACGCCAAAAAAGCCGTCGTCCTCGGCAGCGGCAGCACGGTCACCGGTGATGTGATCACCGACGATACGGTGACCTTGCAAAGTTCGGGCAGCAAGGTGGTTGGCAATATTGTGGCCAAGAAGAACGTCACGCTGGCGAATGGAACCTCGGTGACTGGCAACGTCACCAGCACGATTGGTGATGTCGAGTTGCAATCCTCATCCGCGTCCATCGGCAGTTGTGTGACGGTCAGCAGCGACCAAGCCATCATTTTGGGCTGGAACGCCACCGTTGGCGGTGTCTGCTGCCTGTCCGGCAGCACCTGTGGCAGCGCTTGCGTCAGCAACAACAGCGGCAAGGCGGCACCGGCCTTGTGTGCAGCGGCCTCGGCAATGCTGGTGGCGCATTGGCGCTTTGACGAGACCGTGTCGTACAGCGGGGCGGCTGGTGAACTCAAGGACAGTGCGGGCTACACCGGTGGACCGTTTCACGGGGCGGCAATTGGCAACCCCTTGCCTGCGTGGTCCGCGGTCAGCCCCGCTCGGCCCGGAACGACAGGCACCTGTGGCTATGGCGCTCCGGGCGGTGCCTGGTCCAATGGCGGTGCGTTTTCGGTATCGGGTTTGCCGGTGTCAGGTGCGGCTGGTAGCCAGACATCGGTGGCGTTCTGGATGTATTGGGATGGTACCGACAGTGTCATGCCAATTGGCTGGAACGTGCATGACTTGTGGTTGACCGGTGGCAGTTTCGGTTTCAACACCGGCAATAGCGACGTGTTTGGCATCGCATCCAGCGGGTTGGCCAACGGCTGGCACCATGTGGTGGCGGTGTTCACCAATGGCAGCGTCAGCAGCAACCAGTTGTACATCGATGGTGTCAGCCAGACCTTGACGCAGCGCCAGGGCACGCCCAGTCTCGCCAGCGCAGTGGTTTCAAGCACCTTGCGCATCGGAGGCTGGCAGGCCAACAACGACTACCGCTTTTTTGGCCGTATTGACGAAGTCAAGCTTTTTAACGGCGGCATCAGCCCGGCGCAGGTGTTGGCTGCCTATGCCGAAACCCGCACCTGCCCGATTCGCCCGGTAGGTGACTGGCATCTGGACGATTTGCTGTGGAATGGCACCACCGGCGAGGCTCTTGACGACAGCGGCTCTGGCCTGAACGGCGTGGCGCGCAGTGGTGCGGTGACGGCTGCTGCGGGCAAGATTTGTCGCACCGGCGCCTTCAGTTCAGCCACAGACTACGTCGAGGTACCCGATGCTGGCGGGCAACTCAACATTCAGGCGGGGCAGATCAGCGTCATGGCCTGGATCAAGACGGCGCGTGGCCTGGGTACCATCGTCTCGAAAACCGACCCCGGTTCGCCCTGGCCGGGCTATGTGTTTGCCGTGGGGGCCGACGGTGGCGGCAAGCTGGCCTTCTGGTCCAAGGAAAATTCCTGGAAAACCGGCAGCACCAGCGTTGGCAATGGCAATTGGCACCATGTTGCGGCAGTGATTGCGGGTACTTCGCTGAAGTTTTATGTCGATGGTGTGCTTGACCAGACCCACGCCATCACGGCCATCACCGGCACCTCGGCACAAAATCTGCGCATCGGCAATGAGCAAAACCCATCGGCACCGGCCACCCGGCAGTTCGAAGGCAGCATTGACGAGGTGCTGGTCTTTGGTGCCGCACTGAGCGCCAGCGAGGTCGCCAGCATCGTGTCTTTTCAGAGTGCTGGCAAGAATTGGGACGGCTCACCCCGTGTTTGCCCGGCACCAGCCGCGCTGATTGGCCAGTATCGGCTTGACGAGAGTGGCTGGAACGGTGTGCCCGGTGAAGTCAAGGACAGCAGCGGGGCAAATCGGCATGGCACGGCAGCGGGTTTGCCCTTGCCGACACCGTCGTCTGCGGCACCGGCCCGGGCCGGCAACCCTGGCACCTGTGGTTACGCCATTTTGGCCGGCGGCAGTGGGGCCATTCCAATTGCGTCGCTGCCGGTCAGCACCACGCCAGGGGCAAAGACCAGCGTCGGTTTCTGGATGTATTGGGATGGCACCGACGGGGTCATGCCGATCGGCTGGAACTTGCATGATTTGTATTTTGCCGGTGGCCATTTTGGCTTCAACACCGCGAATGGCGACATCTATGGCATCAGCGCATCGGGTCTGGCCAACGGCTGGCACCATGTGGTGGCGGTTTTTGTCAACAACAGCGTGGGTGCGGCCAACAAGCTCTACATCGATGGCAACGCGCGCCTGCTGACGCAGCGTTTGGGCGCACCCCACAATGCTGCCGCGGTGGTCGGATCGACCTTGCAGATCAGTGGCTGGGGTGCCAATTCGAGCTACCGTTTTGGCGGCAGGATCGATGAAGTGCATGTGTACGACGGCGAGTTGACCGTCGCGGAAGTGCAGAGCCTGTACAGCGCGACCCACGCTTGCCTGAGTGGCACCACGCCGCCAGCCAATTTCAACTGTGTCGAAGCCGGGGCTGATGCAGCGAGCGGGCGCCTTTTCACCAAGCTTGCCGGTGCTGGCTTTGCCATCGACGCAGTGGCGTTGAAGGCCGACCTGACGGTCCAGGCTGACTACGCTGCCAGTGTCAAGGTCGAACTGGTCGATGGCGCTGGCAGCACCGCCTGCGCCAGTCGCGCCGCACTCAGCCCTGGCGTGTCGCAGAACCTGACGTTTGCCGCTGCCGGTCGCAAAAGTGTCAGTCTGACCGTCAACAAGGCTTACCCGGATCTGCGCTGCCGTGTGACCGATAGCAACCAGAGCCCTAGCGTGGTGGGCTGCTCCAGCGACAATTTTGCGGTACGTCCAGGTGCCGTGCAGCTTGCCACAACCACGGCAATGGCCACGCCACCCGCAGCGGCCAGCGCCGGAACGATCAAAACCGGTGCCAGCTTTACGCTGCGCGCCAGCACCACCACGGCGGCCAGCGACGGCTATGGCGGGGTTCTGGCGCTTGACACTTCTGCCCTGACGGCCCAAACCACGGCGCAGGATGCCACGGTTCAGGCCGGTGGGCTGGTTGGCATCTTCAGCCCCGCTGTCTTGACGGCCAATGGCACACCCAGCAACAACGCCAATTACGACGAGGTGGGATATTTGTATCTGGCCGCCGGGGCGTACCGCGACAGCGGCTTCACAGCAGTTGACCAGGGCGCTGGTGACTGTGTCGTCGGCAGTACCAGCGTTGTCCCCGATGCTGGAAAAAAATACGGTTGTGTGATTGGCACCACGACAGGCTCGGCGCTTGGCCGCTTCATTCCCGATCATTTCGATGTGACGCTTGCCAGCAACGGTGCCTTAGCCGCAGCTTGCGCGGCAGGTGGCTTCACCTACACCGGTCAGGCGATGGGTTACGCGGCTGCATCCCGGCCCGCGTTGACCATCACCCCCAGGAGCGCTGCCTCGGGTGGCCATGTCACCCAGAACTATCAGGGCGTGTTTCAGAAACTCGCTGCCGCTCATGTGAAGCTGACAGCGCCTGTCACCGATGCGGCAGCATACGGCAAAGATGGCACCACCAAGACCAGCCTGGCATCCACCATCAACGCGGGCACGTTGAGCAATAGCGCTGGCATCCTGT
>ERZ795030.4552-NODE-4552-length-13546-cov-4.007338_pt1 | contig 13546 bp, 12 predicted proteins | sample MGYA00375122_ERZ795030 | MGnify/ENA primary metagenome ERZ795030 (study PRJEB30165, sample SAMN05720146) | activated sludge metagenome | isolation source: anaerobic digester from wastewater treatment plant | place: Japan | collected 2015-04-20 ...
TTAAAAAGACTTTAAGCATATGGGCAAGAGGTATGGATAAAAAGCCGATAGCAACCAAAGGACAGTATCGTAATTTAAAAATTCCTTGATATGTAGCGTTAACCTCAATAAACATAACAGCCATAAAAGCAAGAATATAGCCTAACATTAGAGAACCTGTATCACCCATAAATATTTTTGCAGGAGTAACATTAAATCTTAGAAATGCTAACAAAGAACCGATTATTACTGCTGCAAGAGTAGTAAGTTGTATGCTAACTTCACTACCTTCCAAAATAAACCAAAAACTGAAGGCAACTGAAGAAATAATTGTCAACGTAGCGCAAAGACCGTTTATACCATCTATAAGATTTACAGCATTAATAATTGTCATAAAGACGAGTATGGTTAATAGTACACTGGGCCAGTATCCAATATCATATATGCCCAGAATTCCGTAAAAACTTGAAATTCTAACATCGCCCAGAACAATCAAAATTCCCACGGCAACTAGTAGTCCCAGAAATTTTGTAGAAGCCGATAGTGCAGTAATATCATCTTTAATCCCCAGAAAGAAAATCAGAATCATTGCAAATAGAAAGTACTGCAAGCTTGGGAAAGCTTCGAAATTTGAAAATAGGGTAAAGGAGAGAATAAAACCTATAAAAATTCCCATTCCTCCGAGGTTAGGGACTAAACTTGTATGTGATGTTCGTTCATTTGGTTGAGCGACCAAATTTTTATTAACCGATATTTTTATAATTATAGGGATAACTATATGGGTAATAATAAACGCCGTAAAAAACGCCGATAAAATATTGATATAAGGAACCATTCTCTGCTATTTTTTTCACAAAAATAAGCAAATAGCTGGGCAAACAACCATTATTAGTAATAAATTTTGACCTATACACCTTAGTACTTGACAAAAAATAATTATATTGTGCGGGATGCGTGGTATGTGGTTTGGGGTTCGGGGTACGTGGTGCAGAGTGGAGTATTGAGTGTAGCCGCTGTACTGAGCATAATCGAATTGCTGAAAGCTATTAGCTGTTGGCAGTTAATGGGACAATTGTTGTATCAATAGGGCTTTAGCCCAAAAATAATATTATACCGATTGGACAGCTACTATAGTCCAAAAGAGCGATAGCGATGTTTGGACTACGTGTCTGTAACATCGACATTTACCATTGTAAAACTCGGGCAAAACTTATTATGTCAAGATAAATTCAGGGGGAGTAGGAGGAAGGTTGGATAATAATTTGTACGTGAGGTTGTTTTTAGGGAATACAATTACCCAAGCAGTTAAGAATACGATTTTTAGGTCGATGCAAAAAGAGGCGTTTTTTTGATACCACATTTCAAGCTCTCCTTTGAAAGGGGCTAATGAGTTTTCAAAGTTTTCAATGCCATCTTTTTGGAATTTGCTACGTAGGGTCTCTTGGTCACGTAGAATAATTGATCCAATACCGGTTATTCCGGGTTTTGATTTGTAGATTGTTTTTTGCATCTCTTCGGGATACCGCAAAAAATCGACTTCCATAAGTGGACGTGGTCCAACGATAGACATATCGCCGAGCAATACGTTAAAAACTTGTGGCAACTCGTTTATCTTTGTTTTTCGCAAAAATCTGCCAAATGGAAATACGCGGGGGTCGTTTTTTAACGTTATGCTACCTGTCCCAATATTTGGACTATTTTTAAGCATTGTGGCAAACTTCCAGATTTTAAACGGTTTATTATTGTATCCAATGCGTTTTTGTTTATAAAAAACATAGTGTTCGCCAGTTAAAAGCAAAATAATTATTACGGGCAACAGCAAAGGCGATAAGATAATAATTGCCAACAGTGATATAATAATATCTAAAAGACGTTTAAAAAACTTGTACATAAAACGTTAAGATTTACATTTTAGAATCAAGACCTTTGCCTGTTTCAATGTGGTCAAAGTTAGGCAGATATGATTTAAGTGCTGTAACAATTTCAGATTTATCGGAGAAAGGTTTATCAAAAACTGCGCGTAATGATTTTATAATCTGATTGATTTCATCGACAGAGCGTTTTTTTGAATTTTTAACAACGCCTAATGCATGGAATGTGTCAATATCAAGTTCCTCTTTTTCTGTATAAAATTCCTCGAATGGTTTTTCGCCCGATGTATCTGATTCAAAAAAGTAGATAGGATAGCTTTTTGATTTTGCGTTTAACAACAGTGCCTTTTCCCTTGCTTCATTCTCGGTTTTGCAAATATCGGCAGTGTAGCCTAATGTTTTAAGTAGATCTATTGCAATTTCGTCGAAAGGAATCATATCAGTTTCCGGATCTAATTTCGGAAAGAAAATATCGCCAGAACTACCAAGGATAGAGGCTATTAGACACAGTTCACCCGATTCTTGTGGGGACACAAAAAAGCGTTTGATATTTTTTGGACACGACCATGGTTGTTTTTTGGCTAATCGTTCGAGAAAGCCTAATGGAAGACTTCCATTTGAAAAAGCAACATTTGCAAATCTGGCGGTGGTAATAGGAATGGTTTTGGAATATGCCATAATAAGCTCTTCCATAAGCTTTTTGCTTGCTCCCATAATGTTCACAGGGTTTGCAGCCTTATCGGTTGATACACAGAAAAAGTGTTCAACATTCGATTTTGAAATCAGCTCAATAAGTCGTTGTGCTCTAAGAACATTGTTTTCGACCATTGCTTCGATTGAAAAAATATCTTTTTCGCTTCTAACATGTTTGTGTGCCGCGAAGTTTGCCACTATTTGAAAAGGACCATGATGTTTTAATATTTTTTCAAAAACGGGATCAGCGAAATTTACAGGATAAGTTATAAAGTCGTCAGGTATATGATATTGTGTTGAGCTACGTAGGTCACGTACAAGTTCAGTAAGCCCATTTTCATTTATATCAACAACTATGAGCTTGGCAATTTTGAATTTTAACAGAGCCTTAATATACCACGAGCCAATGGTTCCTGCTCCGCCAATAACTAAAACGTTTTTGTTGGTTAGTTTTTCCGACAGCTGTTTGTTAAATTTTTCAAGGTCGGTTTTTAGCAAACTCTCATTACGTTTAGTAACGTGTTGACTAATAAAGTCTTCGAGGTTAAAACGTATCATTGTTTTATTTTGTCAAAGGGTTAGTATGGTTATTTTTATATCCGGGGATAATTACACTACTTGGGATATTAACAACTCGATCTGCCAGCCACTCTGAGTTATTAAGATTTCCTTTTTCGCAGTTTTTGAACATTGGCAGACGACTCATCAACTCCCATAACGGACGTGTCATTATATCGTTTTGATTTGTGTAGTTTAGGAACTCGTCTCGTTCATTTATGTCTTTCAATATCACAGCGTTAAGCCAATAGTTTGATTTGGCATCTTTGAGCTCTGTAAAAAAATTGAAATCGGTGTTTTTAAAGAAATTCTGATATTTAAGTGCGAGTTCGCGTTTCTTTTCAACAAAAAGTGGCAGTTGTTCAATTTGTGCACAGCCGAGAGCAGCCGCGATATTTGTAAGTCTGTAGTTGTATCCTATTTGGTCGTGAACAAACTCCCATTTATGTGGTTTTTTAGCTTGAGTAGTAAGATGTTTGGCTTGTTTGGCAAACTGCTCGTCGTTGGTAAGAATCATACCACCACCGCCGGTTGTAATTATTTTGTTGCCGTTAAAGCTCAGAGTGCCCAGTAAACCGAAACTGCCTGTATGATGGTTTTTGTATGTACTACCGAGGCTTTCAGCAGCATCTTCGATACACGGGATATTAAATTTGTTGCAAATTGTGACTATTTCATCTATTCTTACAGGATGTCCAAAAGTGTGCATTGGCAGACATGCGGCTATTTTTCGACCTGTATTTTTGTTGTATGTGAATCCGTCAGCTTTGGTTTCACAGTTATTATTCAGAAAATCGGACAGTTTTTCTGGCGACATTCCCATTGTATCTTTGTCAACATCAATAAAAACAGGGTGTGAGCCGGTATATGTAATGGCGTTGGCAGTTGCAATAAATGTAACGGATTGTGTTATAACTTCTTCGTTAGCTTTGACTCCTGCGACGATTAAAGCAATATGCAGAGCTGCTGTTCCGTTTACTGTAGCCACAGCATGTTTAACGCCTGTATATTGAGCGCACATTTGTTCAAATTTTGCAACATATTCGCCAACACTTGAAACGAAGTTTGAATCCATTACATCTGTCAGGTATTTACGTTCATTGCCGATGAAACGGGGGTCGTGTAAAGGAATAAAACCAGTTGGTTCCTGGAAAGTATCGCGAATAAAATCAACTGTTTTAGAGTAATGTGTCATAGTATAAATTTTAGTTTGGTGTTAGATTATAAAAGGTTAATCTTCAGTTACTTTTCCGCCAATTGCTCAAGCACTTCTTTCAACTCATTCCATCCAGTTATCTCTACTTCTCCAATTGTTAAAGAGTTGTCTCCAGTGTATATAATGTGTTTTTCTACTTCCATTCCTTTAATAGGAAAAGATTTTAGGTTTTTCATGTAATCCTTATTGATGGTTGCACCACCCTTAATTTCTATTAGGTGTAACTTTCTATCTGTTCCCTCTAATATGCAGTCTATTTCAACTCCGTTATTGTCGCGCCAGTAAAACGTGTTTTTTCTACTGTGTCCTTTATGGGATTGTAGTTTAATAATTTCGGCGATAACAAAATTTTCAAACAGGGCTCCGTACAAGTAGTGTGACTGGATCATCTTTGCCGATTGAATATTGAGTAACGAACAGACTACACCGGTATCGTAAAAGTATATTTTTGGAGATTTTATCAATCGCTTGTTGAAATTTTTGTAGTAAGGTTGTAGTTGAAATAGAATGAAACTTGCTTCTAATAATGACAGCCAAGATTTTGCTGTATTAACAGATACTCCTGCATCGTTTGCTAAAGAAGTAAGGTTTAGTGTTTGCCCAATCCGTCCAGCGCATAGAGCAAGAAATCGAGTAAAAGTTGTTAGGTTTTCAACCGATCTCAGAGTTCTTACATCCCTTTCTATGTAGGTTTGAATGTAAGGGGGATAAAATTCTTCAGGCTCAATGTTGAAGTCGTACATTCGAGGATAAAAACCTGTGTAAATGGTATCAAAAACCGTTTTTCGTAGCCCTATTTCCGATATATCAAAAGGGAAAAGGTGATTTATACTTGTCCTGCCTGCTAAAGATTGAGATATACGTTCGTTCATCAGAAAACTTTGCGAACTGGATAAAATATATTGTCCGGCTCTGTTTTTTTCGTCAGAGACAACCTGCAAGTAATTAAACAATTCGGGCACTTGTTGGGCTTCGTCAAAAATGATACTCTTTTCTTGACTCTTTAGAAAACCAATGGGGTCGTTCAATATTAAATGACGATAATCTAATCTTTCTAAATTAATGTATTCATAATCAGGGAAATAGTTTTTAAGTAACGTGCTTTTCCCCGACTGGCGCGGTCCGGTAAGTGTGAGTATAGGAAACTTTTTTAATCGGTTTTTAAGAATATGTGAAAGTTGTCTTTCTATCATATTTATACATTTGTGCAATTAGAATGCAAATATACATAAAAACAGATAATAAAGTTGGTTGTTTATCAGATTTATCCCTAACTCTGCTCTGTTAGTAGCTTGAGTAAACCATTGTAAAATTTTAAAAGAATGGACTTTTACCAAATCACAATCGGTATTATAAACGGCTAATTACCACCAATATATGCCCATAGAAGTCCAATATATTCGTGCATTGTTCTTTCAACATTGTACAGATTTCTACCCGAAGGTACGATTTTTTCGTAGAATGGCTTATTAGATTTTTTCACAATAAAGTTGACAGGAGCAGGTAATGGTTTTAAACCAATATTTTTAAAGTGATATAGTGAGCGGTGCATATGAATAGCGTCTGTAACTAATATTAGATTATATTGGTTGCCAAATCTTTTATTGTATTCAAAGGCTTCGTTTTTGGTGTTCCAAGGCTCACTTATGGTTATAATTACGCTGTCTGGTACACCGTTTTCTAATGCTGCTCTTTTTAGTACTTCGGCTTGTGGCATTATTTGATTTCCACTATAGCCCGAAGTAATAATCTTGCAATTTGGTATTTGTTTGTATAATTGAATGCCTTCTATAAGGCGACCATAGGCTAAATTGGTTAGTTGTTCTCGGTACGGTAAAGTGGGGTCATTTTCGTGACCACCGCCCAAGATTAAAACGTGTGTTTCTTGGTGTGGCATGGAGTCGGGGACGACAATTAATGATGCATATTTTCCTTCTAAAAACGCGGTAGGATAATTTGATAGTAATTGTGTAGTAATAATAAAAAGCCATGCAAACGCTGTGATAAAGATAGCTTTTGACCATCGAAGTTTCTTCCTATTATACAATATCAACGAAATGATAATTAATATAAAAAAAATAAAAAGAGGCGTAACTAACAGTGATGCAATATATCTCATAAGAAAAGAATTAATAAAATCGATATTTATCTATAAAAAAGAAGTTGGCTATTTTTAAATATTCAGAAATTACAAATCTTTTACTTGCAGTGGTTTTCCACCAACCAACGGGTTTGAAGGCTTTGTTGTGGACAGGTCTGTAAATAAACTTAACATTAACACCCTCCTTTTTACAAAACCAATTTAGGAAGAGCTTAATTCGACGCATATGAAAATTGTTTGAAACAACAATACATTTTTCTATTTGTGGGTTTTGTTTAAGGTATTTAGCAAAAGAGTAAGCTTCGTCTGCGGTATTTGTGACTACGTCTTGTAAAATGACTATAGAGGTGTCGTTAACACCTTCTTTTCTAATATATGAAGCAGCTGTTGCTGCAGAGGAATAAAGTTTTTCGCTTTTAAATTTAACAGCAGGTACAGAATTGCCTTCTGTTGACGAAAAGACCGTTTTTTTTGCCCAATTCTCTTTTAAGTAATCAGGTACTTCTTTATATTGATCTCCTCCAAGAAAAAGCAGAATAACATCAGCTTTTTCTAATGGACTTTCAACCACAAGGAAACGTCCCATATATATCACAATAATGAGTACAGCTGTTAATATGATTAAAAGACAAATACAGATACGTTTTAGCATCAAAAAATATTTTTAGGCTTTAAGTTGAGGCAGGTTTTTAAAAAATTTGTTATAAAGCTTACTTTTAGGAAACAGAATGACCCATGCGGTAAGGAAAATAATTTTAAAGTCAGTAATCATTGAAGCGTGTTTTTGGTAATACATCTCCAATTCGCCTTTGTAAGGGAAGATTATTTGCATATAAACGGTGAGTTGATCCTCTTTACGAGAAGCCACAAATGTAGGCTCATCATTAAAAACAACTGAGCCAAGACCAGTCATGCCTGGTTTTACGTTGTATATTTTTGAACGAATATGTTCGGGATATTTTTGCCAACCGGAGTTCAAGAGTGGTCTGGGACCTACGAAAGACATCTCGCCTTTGAGAATATTAATCAATTGAGGTAGTTCATTTATATTAGTTTTTCGTAAAAATCTACCGACAGGTAAAACCCTCTTGTCTCCGGGCAGAGTGGTTAGATTTTTACCATCATTTTTAGCACTCGCTTTTGTCATAGTAACAAATTTAATCAGTTTAAAAGGTTTGTTTCTAAGACCAAGTCTCTCTTGACGAAAAAAGACCAAGTGCTCTCCAGAAAGAAGAAGTATTATCGATACTAAAATTAACAACGGGGAAAAAATAACTAAACAAATGAAAGAAACAGTAAAGTCAAATACTCTTTTGGTAATTATGTATGATTTTTTTTGCATATAAAAAGTGATAATGAAGCAATTTTCTAATACAAATTATAGGGGCGGTGTTTCATAAGTGGTAGATTCAAATATTAAATATATATATATAGGAATATTACATTCTTATTTTCTGTCGAATATTAACCCTTATATCTTAAAAGTTTTGCGGGAACACCAGCCATAACTGCATTATCAGGTACATCTTTTATAACAACAGCTCCTGCGCCTATTAGTGCATTCCTGCCAATTGTTTTGACACCAGTCATTAGTGTGGCACTAATTCCGATATATGCCAATTCCTTTATTTGTATAGAAGCTCCAATATTAGTTCCCTGAGAAAAAAAACAACCATCAGCTATTGTCGTATGATGTGCAATATTTACCCCCATACTTATCATTGTACAATCTCCAATAGTAGCATGAGGCATGATGTTTGTCCCGGGTAGTATATATACAGTGTTTCCTAAATTTACAGTTTTGTCTATTATGGTTTTTTCGTGAATAAAAGAAGGGGTTTTAAAACCTGCTTCTCTAAATTTTCTAATAATACTTGTTCTGATAGCATTATTTCCAATGGGAACAAACACCTCAATGTCCTTACTTATTTTAAGTGCTTCCTTATCTCCCCCTTTAACTGGGATATTAAAAAACTCTTTGTGGTGAAGTGTGGCATCATTATCATAAAAAGCAATTACATTATATTTTTCATTTAGATACGTCGCGTACACTTGTCCGTAGGTTCCTGCACCTATTATAATACACTTTGTTTTCATTTTTTTGTTTGATTATATTGATTAGGTGGTTTTGCTGTGGTGCAATTTTTTCGGATTATCATTATTGTACAAAATTAAAAATGATTCATAATTATATTATAGGCTTTGTCAACAGTGTAATTATCCTTGAGGAATTTATATCCTTTATTGCCCATTGTTTCAATAGAGTATTTGCCATTACAAAAGCCATCAATAAATAAATTAAATTGTTTTAAATCTCCGCTTTCACACCAAAAACCGTACCCGTTTGCTTCTGCAATCTTTCCTATATCTGTATTTATGTCTGTAGCCATTAATACGGGCATTTTATTCTTTAAATAGGACAATAAACGAGAGGGGTAGTTGGGTATCGTAAAACGTGGGTCAAGAAAAATCATCCCAATGTTGCATGCTTTTACTAAGTTTTCATATTCTTCTTTAGGAAGTTGTTTTATTAGCACTGCATTCTTAGGTTTATTATCTGTGAACCAATTTTCAATTTTCGGGTATTCTGTTCCTGACCCCGCTATAACAAAAAATCGGTCTTTTTTGTAACGATTGGAATCTAATACCTTTAACATGAAATAGAGTCCTTGAGGCTTACCAAGATTTCCTCCATAAACAAAAATAGTCTTATCGTTGGGGATTTTATATTTAGCAAGAACAACCTCTCTATTTTCCTGAACAGTATCTGAAGATAACTCTATCGAATTGGGGCAAACTTCAACAATACTTGGGTCTATTTTAGGATTATGTTTTATTACATACTCAACATTAGCTGGAGACATACAGCCAATATAGTCTGAAATTTTATAAAGCCTTTTTTCTTTCCTACGGAAATAAAAATACAAAAAATTTTTTTTAGTAAACATTCCTAAATCAATGGCATTTTGAGGGAAAATATCTTTTAGTAATAGATAGGTTTTTGCGTTGTCTCTCCTCTTGATTTTATCTATTACACGTGTATGGGTAATTGGTGGAGTAGAATACAAGATTAGGTCAAACTTAATACCTTTATAGTACTTATTTATTGCCTTTTTAAACTTATATTCCAACATCACTGTGCCGATACCTTTCTCTATAACATTTGTTTTCTGAATATTTAACGTTCTAATATGCAATATATGTGCATTGTCTTTTTTTTCTATATAAGTTTTCTTTTTATATCTTCTTTCTATGGGCTTAGCGATATAAACATTGTGTCCGCAATGTGCAAACTTTCTTAAAAGATCTTGGTAAATTCCCTTTTCCTGAAGAGAGTTAATGTATGATAGTGTTATAAATAGGATATTCATTGTATTAAAATTTTCTCCACACCATTTTATTTACAATACCTGTATAAGACTGGATAATTTTTATTACTTTCGATGATACGTTCTCATCTACATAGTCGGTTACGGGAATGCCGTTATCTCCATTTTTAACCATTTCCACAGCTGTTTCCACAGCTTGTAACAGACCATTTTCATCGATTCCTGCTAAAATGAAAACGCCCTTGTCTAATCCTTCGGGACGCTCGGTAGATGTTCGGATACAAACAGCCGGAATAGAGTGTCCGATTGAAGTAAAAAATGAACTCTCTTCGGGTAACGTTCCACTATCGCTAACTACGGCGTAAGCATTCATTTGTAAGCAGTTGTAATCGAGAAATCCGAGAGGTTCATGCTTAATAACTCTTTTATCTAATTTAAAACTGCTTGTCTCTAAGCGTTTTGCAGAGCGCGGGTGGCATGAGTATAAAATGGGCATATCGTACTTTTCTGCCATTGCATTAATGGCGGTAAAAAGAGAGATGAAGTTTTTTTCTGTATCAATATTCTCTTCTCTATGAGCGGATAGTAAAATGTATTTTCCTTTCTCTAAACCTAATTTACGATGAATATCCGATGCCTGTATTTCCGCTAAATTATTTCGCAACACTTCTGCCATAGGAGAGCCAGTGACAAATGTTCGTTCTTTGGGCAGTCCTGCTTCAATTAAATAGCGACGTGCATGTTCCGAATAAGCTAAATTAACATCGGAAATAATATCTACAATGCGTCTGTTTGTTTCCTCTGGTAAGTTTTCGTCTTTGCATCTATTGCCTGCTTCCATGTGAAAAATAGGGATATGTAATCTTTTTGCACCTATTACAGACAGGCATGAATTTGTGTCCCCTAACACAAGAACAGCGTCAGGATTGGCAGCGACCATTAGTTTATATGATGCATTGATAATGTTTCCCATAGTAGCCCCTAAATCGTCTCCTACGGCATTCATATATACATCGGGGTCTTTTAGCTTCAGGTCTTTAAAGAAAATACCGTTCAAATTGTAGTCATAGTTTTGTCCAGTGTGAGCCAAAAGACAATCGAAATATTTTCGAGCTTTGTTTATAACTGCTGAAAGACGAATTATCTCGGGACGTGTTCCTACAATAATCAACAGTTTCAGTTTGCCATTATTTTTGAAACCTACGTTTGAGTAGTCTAAATTTATTTCCATTTTATTGTTTATTTTACAGGGTCAAAATAGGTGTCGGGATAGTTTGGATCAAAGGGTTCATTTGCCCACATCACTGTGACTAAATCTTCGGTATCTGACAGGTTGATAATGTTATGAGTATATCCGGGAAGCATATGGACTGCTTCGATTTTTTCGCCACTGACGTAGAATTCGAGAATGTCTTGGTGGGTGGTGGATGGTGAATGGTGGTTGGTGGTTGGTGGATGGTGATTGGTGATTGGTGATTGGTGGTCGGGTACAACTTTTCTCATTTGTATTAAGCCTTTTCCGCTGACAACCATAAAAAATTCCCATTTGCTGTTGTGCCAGTGTTGTCCTTTGGTTATTCCGGGTTTTGAAATATTAATACTTACCTGTCCGCAATTTTTGCTTTTCAGTAATTCTGTGAATGAACCTCTATTGTCAATATTCATTTTTAAAGGAAAAGCCACCTTCTCTTTAGGTAGATAGCTTAAATATGTGGAATAGAGCTTTTTTGCAAAAGAGTTATGTGGTATTTCTGGAATAACTAATGTTTTTGGTTGCTCATTGAAACTGTTTAATAAATCTACGATTTCGCCCAGAGTTACTTTGTGGGTGGGGTGGACTTCTTGGAAGGGTGAATGGTGGTTGGTGAATGGTGGATGGTGGATGGTGGATGGTGAATGGTGGTTGGTGAATGGTGGTTGGTGGGTTTTTAGGAGTTCTATTAATGAGTTTACTACATCGTCAATATAGACTAGATTCAGCTCGGTGTTTCTGTCGTTTACTTGAATGGGTAAATCGTTTGCTATGTTATGACAAAAAGTTGCTACTACACTATTGTAGTTTGGACGACACCATTTCCCGAATAGATTTGGAAACCGATAAATATATACGGTAGCTCCTGTTTCTTGTGCATACTTTTGAAACAACTCTTCGCCCGCTTTTTTGCTTTTACCATACTCGCTACCAGCGTATCTCCCTTCCAATGTTGCTTGAATAGAGCTTGAAAGCATCACTGGGCAGGTGTTTTTATGTTTCTTTAGTGTATCTAAGAGAGTTGATGCAAATCCGAAATTTCCCTCCATAAATTCCGATTGTTCCTTTGGGCGATTTACTCCTGCTAAGTTAAATACAAAATCTGCATTTTTGCAGTAGTTGTCTAAATCTTCCATGGAGTTATCTATATCGAACTCATATATTTCGTTTATTTTAATATCTCCGTAGAAAGTAGCTTTGCCCGATTTAATATTGTTTAATTGGGCTACTAAGTTTTTTCCGACGAAGCCTTTGGCTCCTGTGATTAGTAATTTCATTTTTTTATTGGTGACTGGTGATTGGAGATTGGTGGTTGGTGATTGGTGTACGGTGGTTGGTGTATAGTGGTTTGTGATTAGTGTACGGTGGTCTGTGGTTAATAGTGGTAGGTGTTTTTTTGTAAAATTACAATTGGTATTATTTAGTTTTTATTTCTAACTTATTAATAAGAGCAAATAGTTGTTTTTTGGTGATTGTTATCAGCTTGAAAACATCATCCGTTGCTTGTATATATTTTTGACGATAAGCTATTTCAATTTGGGTTTCTAGCTCAGCCAAAGAGCCAAGAGATATATAACAAAACTGAACATATTCTTTCGTGTTTTTTCGATTAAATCCCTCTGCAATATTTGAAGGAACAGATATGGCACTCCTTCTTATTTGAGATGTTAGAGAGAAAAGTTCATCTTTGGGGAACAGTTTAGTTAATGAATAAACTTTGTCAACTAAATCCATTGCATTGTTCCAGACATCCATATCCCTAAATGAAAGCACCATATTTCTATTATTCGCCATTTCATCCACAATTCACTATTCACCACTCACCATCCACTATTCACCACCAACATCGTTTCTCACTATCTCCAACTTCAACAATAGTTTCTTCATCTCTTCCACATTTAGTTGATGGGTATTGTTTGAGTGATAATCTTCTACTTTAGAAATATCTTCTTCTCCTTCGATAAAATATTTATCGTAATTTAGGTCGCGGCTGTCGGCGGGAATGCGGAAATAATTACCCATATCTTCTGATTTAAACATCTCTTCGCGAGTAACAAGTGTTTCATATAGTTTTTCGCCGTGTCGAGTTCCGATAATTTTGATTTCATTATTGGCATTGTACAATTCCTTCAGAGCTGTGGCAAGAACTGTAAGTGTAGCTGCCGGTGCCTTTTGAACAAACAAATCTCCGTTATTACCGTGCTCAAAAGCGTATAGAACTAAATCTACAGCATCATCCAACGTCATCATATAACGAGTCATTTTAGGGTCGGTTATTGTAATGGGATTACCTGCTTTAATCTGTTCAATCCATAGAGGAATTACAGAACCGCGGCTTGCCATTACGTTGCCGTATCTTGTGCAACAGACTGTTGTTTTTGCGTCAATGCCTAAATGGCGACCTTTGGCAATGGCTACCTTTTCCATCATTGCCTTGCTAATCCCCATTGCATTAATAGGGTATGCTGCTTTATCGGTGCTTAGAACAACTACATTTTTTACACCATAATGAATAGCAGAATCTAATACGTTTTCTGTGCCGAATAC